>Ga0308163_10000849_pt1 | contig 41610 bp, 31 predicted proteins | sample PhyTR1_FD_201037 | JGI IMG/M metagenome (GOLD analysis project Ga0308163, IMG submission 201037) | Phyllosphere microbial communities from UC Gill Tract Community Farm, Albany, California, United States - DLSLT.R1 | ecosystem: Host-associated > Plants > Phyllosphere > Unclassified | place: USA... | reverse complement strand
TCCTGCACCAGCGCGGTGATGCGCTCGATGGCGGCGACCGTCTGGCCGGGATCGACGCCACGCTCGAAGCGGTGGCCGGCATCGGTCGAGAAATTGAAACGGCGCGAACGGCCGGCAACCGCGCGCGGGTGCCAGAAAGCCGCCTCGATATAGATGTTGGCCGTGTCGTCCCACACCGCCGTGGCGTCGCCGCCCATGATGCCGGCGAGCGACTCGACCCGGCTGTCGTCGGCGATGACACCGACCTGGCCGTCCAGCGCGATGGTGTTGCCGCTGAGCAGCTTCAGGCTTTCGCCCTCGCGCGCCCAGCGCACCTGCAGCCCGCCGTGGATCTTGTCGAGGTCGAAGATGTGCGTCGGCTGGCCGAACTCGAACATCACGTAGTTGGAAATGTCGACCAGCGGCGACACGCTGCGCTGGCCGCAGCGTGCCAGGCGCTCGACCATCCATGCGGGGGTCTTGGCCTGCGGATCGACGCCGCGCACCACGCGGCCGCTGAATCGGCCGCACAGGTCGGGCGCCTGCACATCGACCGCCAGGGTGGCATCGTGTGCCACCGCGATGGTCGGCACGGCGGGCGTGACCAACGGTGTCCCGGTGAGCGCGGCGACCTCGCGGGCGATGCCGTAGAGGCTCAGGCAATGCGCCAGGTTGGGCGTGAGCTTGAGCGTGAAGAGGGTGTCGTCGAGTTGCAGGTATTCACGCAGATCGGCGCCGACCGGCGCGTCGGCAGCCAGCTCGAGCAGGCCTTCGTGGCCTTCGCCGATACCCAGTTCCTTGGCCGAGCACAGCATGCCGAAGCTCTCGACGCCGCGCAGCTTGCCGACCTTGATCTGGAAGGGCTTGCCAGCGGCGCCCGGTGGCAGCTCGGCTCCGACCAGGGCGGTCGGGATGCGAATGCCGGGTCGCGCGTTGGGAGCGCCGCAAACGATGGTCAGCGGAGCGCCCTGCCCCGCTTCGACCTGGCAGACACGCAACCGGTCCGCGTTGGGATGCTGCTCGGTCGAGAGGATCTCGCCGACGACGATTTTTTGGAAGGGCTTGGCCACCGGCTGCAGCTCTTCGACTTCGAGGCCGGCCATGGTCAGGGTGTCGGCCAGGGCCTGGGTGCTCAGGTTCGGGCTGCAGAACGCACGCAGCCAGGATTCCGGAAATTGCATTGCTCTCGCTTCTTTCTTCTTCGGTGTTTCTGGGGCGGCGCGGTTTACTGGAACTGGCGCAGGAAACGCATGTCGCCGTCGAAGAACAGGCGCAGGTCGCTGACGCCGTAGCGCAGCATGGTGAGACGGTCGGGGCCCATGCCGAAGGCGAAGCCCAGGTAACGCTCGGGGTCGAGCCCCATGTTGCGAACCACGTTCGGGTGGACCTGGCCGGAGCCGGCAACCTCGAGCCAGCGGCCGGCCAGCGGACCGCTGGCGAACTGGATGTCGATCTCGGCGCTGGGCTCGGTGAAGGGGAAGAAACTGGGCCGGAACCGCAGCACCAGGTCGTCGCGCTCGAAGAAGGTTCGGCAGAAGTCGGTGAACACGACTTTCAGGTCCTTGAAGCTCACGTTTTCGCCGATCCACAGGCCTTCGCACTGGTGGAACATGGGCGAATGGGTGGCGTCGCTGTCGACCCGGTAGGTGCGGCCGGGAGCGATGACGCGGATCTCCGGCATGGACTGCCCCGCGTCGATGGCTCCGCGATGGCGCTTGACGTGCTGAACCGCGTGGCGGATCTGCATCGGGCTGGTATGGGTGCGGAGCAGCAAGGGCGCCTCGGCGGTGCCGCCCTCGACGTAGAAGGTGTCGTGCATCGAACGCGCGGGATGGTCGGCCGGCGTGTTGAGCGCGGTGAAGTTGAACCAGTCGGTCTCGATTTCGGGGCCATCGGCCACCGCGAAACCGATCGAGCCGAAGATGCCTTCGATGCGCTCAAGCGTCAGCGAGACCGGGTGCAGGCCGCCTTCGCCGCGGTTGCGGCCCGGCAGCGTCACGTCGAGCGATTCGGCGCGCAACTGGCGCTGGAGCTCGGCATCGGCCAGCGCCTGGCGATGCGTCGTCAGGCTCGCCTCGATGGCTTGCTTGGCCGTGTTGATGGTCGCGCCGCGCGCCTTTTTCTCCTCGACCGGCAAAGCGGCCAGGCCCTTCATCAACTCGGTGATGCGGCCCGACTTGCCCAGGAACTGCGCCTTGGCATTTTCCAGGTCGACCGGGTTCTGCGCCGCGGAGAAAGCCTGCGCGGCACTGGCAACCAGCGCGTCCAACTCGTTCATAGATGCTTTTGCTAGAAATGAAAAAAGGCTAGTGCTTGTTGACAAGCCCTAGCCCTTAAATGTTGTGTCCGATCCGGTAGCCAAAGCCACCGGACCGACTTTGAACAATCAAGCTGCCAGTTTGGCCTTGACCTGTTCCACGATGCTGCCGAAAGCAGCCTTGTCGTGCACCGCGAGGTCGGCCAGCATCTTGCGGTCGATCTCGATGGCTGCCTTCTTCAGGCCGTTGGCGAACTGGCTGTAGGTCAGGCCCAGTTCACGCGAAGCGGCGTTGATACGGGCGATCCACAGCTGGCGGAACACGCGCTTCTTGGTACGGCGGTCACGGTAGGCGTATTGGCCTGCCTTCATCACCGCCTGCTTGGCGATGCGGAAGACATTGCCGCGACGACCGCGGAAACCCTTGGCGAGCTTAAGAACCTTTTTGTGGCGGGCGCGAGCCGTTACACCACGTTTGACGCGAGGCATTGAAGTACTCCTTGTTCGTCTAGTTGATTACAGGCCAGCGAACGGGAGCATCTGGGCAACGTGGCCCATATTGGTCTCGTGCACTGCAACGGAGCCGCGCAGGTTGCGCTTGCTCTTGGTGGTCTTCTTGGTCAGGATGTGACGCTTGAAGGCCTGACCGCGCTTGACGGTGCCGCCTGGACGAACGCGAAAACGCTTCTTTGCGCTGCTCTTGGTCTTCATTTTGGGCATTTGATGCTCCTTACTTCGTGCTCGTGAGGCGCCGCGAAAACTACTTTCACGGACTTGCTGGCCCCGAGCCACTTGTTGTGCAACACCTTTTTAAGGCGTTGCTTCAGCTGAATTACCGGCAGAACCGAAAATTCAGCTGCTTGCCTGACGTCTCCGCCGGCAAACCCTGGATTCTATGCTGCGCGGACATCGTGCGCTAGCCGCACATGCGTGCCCGCCGCCATTCAGGCTGCAGCGGACGAGGCTTCTGCAGCCGTCTTGGCCGCTGCGGCCTTCTTGCGGCTCGGCGCGATCATCATGATCATCTGACGACCTTCGAGCTTTGGAAACTGCTCGATCAGGATGGTGTCGGCGAGGTCCGCACGAATGCGGTTCAGCAGCGCCATGCCGATTTCCTGGTGGGTGATTTCACGGCCACGGAAACGCAGCGTGATCTTGCACTTGTCACCTTCATCGAGAAAACGCCGGATGTTGCGCATCTTGATGTTGTAGTCGCCGTCATCGGTACCGGGGCGGAATTTGATTTCCTTGATCTCGATAACCGTCTGCTTGGCTTTCGCTTCAGCGGCACGCTTCTGTTCCTGGTACTTGAACTTGCCGTAGTCCATCAGGCGACAGACGGGCGGGTTCGCCGTGGCGGCGATTTCAACCAGGTCAACGTCCAGCTCGCCCGCCATCCGCAATGCTTCGGACAGGCTGACGATGCCTAACGGCTCGTTTTCAGGGCCGGACAGGCGCACTTCAGGCGCCATGATTTCGCGGTTAAGACGATGCTTGCGTTCCTCGCGATGGCGACGGTCACGAAATTCTGTAGCGATGACTCATATCCTTATAAAGACGCCACGATCACCGTGGCGATAACCGTCCGGAACGCGCACGACAAGCACTGCAGCTTCGATGGTCTCAACGAAAAATCAGCTCTTGAGGGCGATGTCCGCAGCCACCTTTTCGGAGAAGGTGGCCAGCGGCATCACACCGAGGTCGACACCGCCCCGGGCGCGCACTGCAACGGCACCAGCGGCCATTTCCTTGTCGCCGAGAACAAGGATGTACGGCAGCTTTTGCATTGAATGCTCCCGTATTTTATAGTTAATTTTTTCGTTGCGCAGATCCAGCTGAACCCTAAGCCCTTGTCCACGCAGTGTTTTCGCAACATCGCGGGCATATTCGGCCTGGCTATCCGTGATGGTGAGCACAGAAACCTGGATAGGCGCCAGCCATGCCGGCATGGCGCCCGCGTGGTGTTCGACCAGCATGCCGATGAAGCGTTCGAGGCTGCCGACGATCGCCCGGTGCAGCATGACCGGATGCGCACGACCGTTCGATTCGGTCACGTACTCCGCGCCCAGGCGCTCGGCGGTGTTGAAGTCGACCTGGATGGTCCCGCATTGCCAGTGACGGCCGATGGCGTCGCGCAGGGTGTATTCGATCTTCGGGCCGTAAAAGGCGCCGTCGCCCGGTGAAATGATGTATTCGACTCCCGAACGCTTCAGCGCTTCGACGCAGGCGTGCTCTGCCTTGTCCCACAACTCGTCCGAACCCACCCGATGCTCCGGGCGCGTCGCGATCTTGTAGAGGATGTCGGTAAAGCCGAAGTCCTGGTAGACGGCCTGCAGCTTCGCGGTGAAGTCGACCACTTCGTCGAGGATCTGGTTTTCGGTGACGAAGGCATGCCCGTCGTCCTGGGTGAAACCGCGCACCCGCATGATGCCGTGCAGCGCTCCCGAGGGCTCGTTGCGGTGGCACTGCCCGAATTCGCCGTAGCGCAGCGGCAGGTCGCGGTAGCTGCGCAGATCGCTCTTGAAGATCAGCACGTGGCCCGGGCAGTTCATCGGTTTCAGCGCGTAGTCGCGCTTCTCCGACTCGGTCGTGAACATGTTTTCACGGTAGTTCTGCCAGTGTCCCGTCTTTTCCCACAGGCTGCGGTCCAGGATCTGCGGACCCTTGACCTCCTGGTAGCCCGTATCCCGGTACACCTGGCGCATGTATTGCTCGACCGCCTGCCACACCGCCCAACCCTTGGGGTGCCAGAAGACCACGCCCGGAGCCACGTCGTCGATGTGGTACAGGTCCAGTTCCTTGCCCAGACGGCGATGGTCGCGCTTCTCGGCTTCCTCGATGCGCAGGATGTAGGCCTCGAGGTCCTTCTTGTCGGCCCAGGCAGTGCCGTAGATGCGCTGCAGCTGCTCGTTCTTGGCATCTCCGCGCCAGTACGAACCGGCCAGCTTGGTCAACTTGAAGACCTTCAAAAACCGCGTGTTGGGCACGTGCGGGCCCCGGCACATGTCGACGTATTCCTGGTGGTAATACAGGCCCATGGCTTGCTCGTCGGGCATGTCCTCAACCAGGCGGAGCTTGTAGTCCTCGCCGCGCGACCTGAACACCTCGATCACCTCTGCCCGTGGCGTCATCTTCTTGACGACCTCGTAGTCCTGGGCGATCAGCTGTTTCATGCGCGCCTCGATCGCGGTCATGTCGTCGGGCGTGAAAGGCCTTTCGTACGAGATGTCGTAATAAAAACCTTCATCGATCACCGGGCCGATGACCATCTTGGCGGTCGGGTACAGCTGCTTGACCGCGTGGCCGACCAGGTGAGCGGTCGAGTGGCGGATGATTTCCACGCCTTCGGCATCCTTCGGCGTGATGATCTGCAGTCTCGCGTCGTGATCGATGATGTCGCTGGCATCCACCAGCCTGCCGTCCACCTTGCCGGCAACGGTCATCTTGGCAAGGCCGGGGCCGATGGAGCGGGCCACGTCGGCGACGGATACTGGACCGTCGAAGCTGCGCTGAGAGTTGTCGGGAAGCGTGATCTGAATCATGGCGGGGCAATTGAGAGCAAGGGGCAAAAAGCAAAAAAGCGCGGAGGTCCGCGCTTTTGGATTGACTGGCCACGAAGGCTTCTGAAAAGGCAGGCGCGAACCTGTCGGCCTAGCGGCCGGTGGATTTCTCCGGGGGAGTTCGCGGTGTCATAACCAGATTGCCTTTCTCGCTCTTGCTGATGGGAGGACGTTTGATGGCTCTAGCCTTCGAGTTTATCACCCGCCACCGGGCCGCCCTGCACGTGCCCCGTCAATGAAACTGCTCTTCCTCCGTGGAACCGGTCAGCGCGGTGACGCTCGATTTGCCTCCCTGGATGGCTGTCGTGACGGCGTCGAAATAACCGGTGCCCACCTCCTGCTGATGCGACACGAAGCTGTAGCCGCGTTTGCGGGCGGCGAATTCGGGCTCCTGCACTTTTTCGACATAGGCCGACATGCCGCGCGTCGCGTAGTCCTGTGCAAGATCGAACATGTTGAACCACATCGAATGGATGCCAGCCAGGGTGATGAACTGAAATTTGTAGCCCATGGCTCCGAGCTCGCGCTGAAATTTTGCGATCGTGGCGTCGTCCAGATTCTTGCGCCAGTTGAACGACGGCGAGCAGTTGTAGGCCAGCATCTTGCCCGGGTGAACACGATGCACCGCGTCGGCGAAACGCTTGGCAAACGCCAGGTCGGGCGTGCCGGTTTCGCACCACACCAAATCGGCGTAATGCGCATACGAGACCGCACGCGAGATGGCCTGGTCGATGCCTTTGCGGGTCTTGTAAAACCCCTCGGAAGTGCGGTCGCCGGTGACGAAAGGACGGTCCCGCTCGTCGTGGTCACTGGTGAGCAGGTCGGCCGCCTCTGCGTCCGTACGGGCGATCACTAGGGTCGGTGTGCCGCAGACATCCGCCGCCATGCGTGCAGCCACCAGCTTTTGCACCGCATCCTGCGTGGGCACCAGCACTTTGCCACCCATGTGTCCGCACTTCTTGACCGACGCCAACTGATCCTCGAAGTGCACTCCCGCGGCCCCGGCCCGGATCATGGCCTTCATCAACTCGAAAGCGTTCAGCACTCCGCCGAAACCGGCTTCCGCGTCGGCCACGATGGGGGCGAAGTAGTCGGTGTGCCCCGCATCACCCGGATTACTGCCGCGCGCCCACTGGATCTCATCGGCGCGTTGAAAGCTGTTGTTGATGCGTTCGACCACCTTCGGGACCGAGTCCACCGGGTACAGCGATTGATCGGGATACATCGCAGAGTAGTTGTTGTTGTCTGCGGCCACCTGCCAACCCGAGAGGTAAATCGCCTTGATCCCGGCCTTGATCTGCTGCATGGCCTGCCCGCCGGTCAGCGCGCCCAGGCAGTTGAGATACGGCTCGTCGTGCAGAAGACTCCAGAGCCTGTCGGCGCCGCGCCGCGCCAGGGTGTGCTCGACGGGCACCGACCCCCGCAGCCGCACCACGTCGGCGGCACTGTATCCGCGGCGAATGCCCTTCCAGCGCGGGTTGGTCGACCAGTCCTTGTCCAGGGCTTCGATTTGCTGCTGACGACTGAGTTGCTCGGTAATGGATTGCGGCATTTTGGACCCCTTCGGTGGTGCTACGCCGAACTGGCGCGCTGGATTCAACTGTAGGCAGTCCCCAAAAAAATTGCCGATCCTATGTCTTATATAAGACTTAAAGTTTTCTGTTTAAAATCAATGGGTTAGGTTGGCGGTTTCATAGCATGCATGCCGATTTCTCATATTGAGAAATAATGCTGCGCCGCAGCATCGCTGTTTTTCATATCGCAAAACAGTTCGCTCGCCAGTGAAAATCAGCTTCCCGGACGGTCCCGCCAATCCCCGCTTTCGAGGGGTTCCAGGTGAGCAACCAAAGCCGTCGCAATTTCATAGACGAAACACTGGACGCGGCTTGCATCGACGTCGACCTCTACCTCGCGCTTGGCGTACTCGCCGCTCGGCTCCGGGAGCAGACCTTCGATTTCGTCGAGCCGCTCTTCGAGTTCTGGAGAGACCGAGTAGACCTCCCCGACCACCAGCGATTCCCCCCCCATCACCAGGCCGGGATACCAGCCCATCGGATAGAGCGTGCCGTTCAGCATCGCGCCGCCGACATAGGTCGGCGCCGGCTGCAGGGCGTTGATGTCGTTGACCTCGCCGCGTCGCAAGGTGCCGTACACGAAAACGTGGCGCGCCGGTGCCGGATCGGTCCTGAGCGGGGGGTTGAGAAGGCTGGACATCGAAGCAATTCCTTTCACGGTTATTCCATTTATCAGGGCTGAAAACGCCCCTCGCGTCGCGTTGCGCCAATGCCTGCAGAGACGCGGCGACAAGGACACAACATTGCCACGTACTGGTCTGAAAAAAACAGTGTTCCGCTTGGAAACGCGTTTTTTCTCCAGTAGCATGCGCGGAGCCAGTGGAGAGACGGTTTTCCCGCTGGTCACGACACCAACTTTCCTTAGGAAGAAGATCATGGCAACTGCAAAAAAAGCGCCGGCGAAAGCACCGGCGACTAAAGCCGCGGCTCCTGCAACCTCGGCTGCCGTGAAAGCCCCGGCCAAGAAGGCCGCCGCCAAGCGCACCCCGAACGCAGCCTTCATGAAGGCACTGACCCCCAGCGCCGAGCTGGCAGCCGTCGTCGGCAGCACCCCGCTGCCGCGCACGGAAGTCGTCAGCAAGCTGTGGACGTACATCAAGAAGCACGATCTGCAAGACCCGGCCAACAAGCGCAACATCAACGCCGACGCCAAGCTGAAGGCCATCTTCGGCAAGGACCAGGTCTCGATGTTCGAACTGGCTTCGCTGATCGGCAAGCACGTCAGCTAAGCGATCCCGCTGCCGCAAGGCACAAAAAAAGGCCTCCTTCCGGAGGCCTTTTTTTTGCGCGATCGTGCCGGGTCAGCCTTCCAGCGCCTGCTTGAAATCGGCGATGAGGTCGGTGGTTTCCTCCAGTCCGACCGACAGGCGGACCATGCCGTCGGCGATGCCCATCTCGGCACGCACCGCCGCGCCGGCCTCCCAGAAAATGGTGTGCGCCACCGGAATCACCAGCGTGCGGGTATCGCCCAGGCCTGTCGCCTTGACCGCGAGTTGCAGCCGGTCGACAAACGGCAGGCAATCGTCGCCATTGCGCAATTCGAAGGACAACAACCAGCCCGGCGCACGGAAATGTTTTTGCGCGCGCTCGTACTGCGGATGCGAAGGCAGGCCCGGGTAATAAACCTTGCCAACCGCCGGATGTGCTTCGAGAAACTGCGCGAGCTGCAGCGCGGCGGCACTGGTCTGCACCATGCGCAACGCCAGCGTCTCTGCTCCTACCGAAATGGCATGCGCATGCTGCGACGACAAGGTGGCGCCCATATCGCGCAAGCCCTTCTTGCGCACCTGCGTCAGGCCCCACTGGCGCGCATCGCCCTTGCGGTAGGCCTCGCTGATATTGGGGTAGCCGGTCCAGTCGAATTCACCGGTGTCGACCACCGCGCCGCCGAGGGCGTTGCCGTGGCCGCAGATCGACTTGGTGAGCGAATGAATCACCAGGCCGGCACCCACCGTGCCGGGCCGGAAAAGGTACGGCGACAGGATGGTGTTGTCCACCACGAACAGCAGCCCGCGCTCGCGGCACAGGCGGCCGATGCCGTCCAGGTCGGCAATCTGCGTGCCTGGATTGGCCAGCGTTTCGACGAACACCATCCGGGTCGCCGGCGTGATGGCGGATGCGACGTTGGCGACATCCGTAGCATCCACGCGCGACACCGCCACCCCCAGGTCGCCCAGGGTGCCGAACACGCTGTTGGTGTTGCCGAACACCGCCCGGCTGGCCACCAGATGGTCTCCGGACCGCAGCAGCGTCAGGAAAACGGCGCAGATGGCGGCCATGCCGGTGGCAAAGCTCACGGTGCCGACACCCGCTTCCATGCCGGTCAGCTTGGCTTCCAGCGCGGCCGTGGTGGGCGTGCCCTGGCGGGAGTAGACATAAGCACCCTTCTTGGTGCCCTGAAAAACGCCGATCAGATCGTCGACCTTGTCGAAGCCGTATTGCGTGGCGATGTGGACGGCCTTGTGCACGCTGCCGTCCTCCGAGCCGAAAGCCCGGTCGGCATGCACGATATCGGTGGTGAATCCGCGTTGACTGGTCATGGGTTCGCTCTGCAATGAAAGATTTAGTCGCGCTCGGGCACGACGGCTTCGGCGTAATCGTATAGACCCGCCAGAATGGATTCGGTGCGCTCGTCGGGGCCGTCCTCGGACTCGCCGGCCTGCTCGCCCAGCACATCGAGCGCGGCCAGGTATTCATCGACGGTGCGCGCACCGCCCTGCCCCTCGAAGAGACGCGCCGCCCGGTGCTCCAGCCAGCGCTCCTGCTCTTCGTCGATCAGCGTTTCGGGGAAATTGCGGGCCCGGAAGCGGAAGAGTATTTCTTCCAGTCGGGCATCCTCGAAGCCGGTCTTCGCGGCCGCCAGCCGGGCGGGCGACATCTCGCGCAACTGGGTCAGCTTGCGACGGTCGTCGTTGCCGACAAAACCACCGTAGAGGTCTTCCTCGACATCCGCCGGCTCGGCCGCGGGTCGCTTGAAAACCTCTTGCCACATCGCGGTCATGTCGGGCAGCGCGGCGGCGGACGCCGCGTGACGAGCCACCTGTTCCAGATCGAGCTGCCAACGCGACGCCATCTCGGGCCGCAGCGTGCGCAGATTGGCCACCACCATCGGCGACTTGTTCAGGTGCACGCTCTTCAACGGCAGGCGGTCGACGCCTTCCGGCAAATCTGCCGAACGGGTAAAAAGACGCAGACGGATTTCGTCCGCGCTCAGGCCGGCGAGCACCTGGGGATCCTGCGACAGGTCCCACGCCAGCAGTTCGTTGCGATTGGTCGGGTGGGTGGCCAACGGCCACATCACGGCCAGGCAACCCCGCTCGGCAGGGAACATGCCGGACACATGCAAGAAGGGCCTGGCTGCCTGGGCCGTCGTGGGCAGGCCCAACTCCTGGGCGACACGGTCCTTGGCACGCAAACCCAGCGCGAACTCAAACAGCTTGGGATTCTTGTCCCGCAGCAGCCGGGCCAGAGCGATGGTGGCCCGGACGTCCGACAGCGCATCGTGCGCGGCTTCGTGCGCCAGGCCGTTTGCCCGAGCGAGGTCCTCCAGCCGAAAGCTTGGCTTGCCGTCCGGCTTCAGGGGCCATTCGATACCTTCCGGGCGGAGGGCGTAAGCCAGGCGCACCACGTCCAGCAAATCCCATCGGCCGCAGCCGTTTTGCCATTCGCGGGCGTAGGGATCGATGAGATTGCGCCAGAACAGGAAGCGGGTGACCTCGTCATCGAAACGGATGGTGTTGTAGCCCACGCCCACCGTCCCCGGCTGCGCAAAGGCGGCTTCGATCCGACCGGCGAACTCGGTTTCGGGAACGCCACGTTCGTGACAGGTCTGCGGGAGGATTCCGGTGATGAGGCAGCTCTGCGGATCGGGCAGGTAATCGTCGGCAGGCTTGCAATAAATCATCAGGGGATCGCCGATCTCGTTGAGATCGCGGTCGGTCCGGACGGCTGCGAACTGGGAGGGGCGATCGCGCCGCGGATTGACGCCGAAGGTCTCGTAGTCGTGCCAGAGAAAGGTGAGGTCGGACATGCTTTTGTTATGTGTGCAGCAAGCGCCGCAATGTACAGGATGAAAACAGGCGCCTCGGTATCTCGCACCCGTAGCGCACCCTCGTTTGTATATGGGAGATTTTGATGTTTCTATTAATTCCAAAGGAAAGGAAATTAATTTTTAATCAAAAGCCAAACGGCCCGGCAATCGGCTTTCTTAAACTCGCGCCTCGTTTAATGGAGGCACATGCCGACGACTCTCATCAAGACCAGCAACGCGATATCGTGTAACACACGCGGCCTCATGCCACTCACGCTGGCTGCAGTATCCGCCATCCTTTTTCTGCAACGCTACGGAGACGCATCTGCTTCTGCGGGATTTTTAATTTCATATGCCAACGATTATCCACTCGGCCGATGCGGCACTCAAAACCATGAATTTTTAGACTCGTCAGACCGATATTGCATGTCCATGCGAATTACCGAACTCATGAAGAATGACGCAGACCGATCGTGACTTCGCAGGTCTCCTTCAAGACACGTAAAAAAGGGCCGATGCCATGGCATCGACCCTTGCTGTGCGGACACTTTCGCGCCCGTTACCGGGTTTAGTCCGCGGTCGCTTCTTCCGGTTCCGCAGGCTCCGACTTCTGGCCGCGTTCGCGCTTGGGCAGCGGCGTGATGTCGAGCTTGACCTCCGGCTTTTCTGCCTCGGGATCCTCCAGATCGACCGTCAGGCGTCCGCCTTCGGTCAACCTGCCGAACAGCAGCTCGTCTGCCAGCGCACGACGAATCGTGTCCTGGATCAGGCGCTGCATCGGCCGGGCACCCATCAGCGGATCGAAACCCTTTTTCGCCAGGTGCTTGCGCAGCACGTCGGTAAAGGTGACCTCGACTTTCTTCTCTGCCAGTTGCTGCTCGAGCTGCAGCAAGAACTTGTCGACCACCCGCAGGATCACGTTTTCGTCCAACGGCTTGAAGTTGACGATGGCGTCCAGGCGGTTCCGGAACTCCGGCGTGAAGATGCGCTTGATATCGGCCATCTCGTCGCCCGCGACACGCGGGTTGGTAAAGCCGATGGTCGCCTTGTTCATCGTCTCGGCGCCGGCGTTCGTCGTCATCACCAGGATGACGTTGCGGAAGTCGGCCTTGCGTCCGTTGTTGTCCGTCAGCGTGCCGTGGTCCATGACCTGCAGCAGCACATTGAAGATGTCCGGATGCGCCTTCTCGATTTCGTCGAGCAGCAGCACGCAATGCGGCTTCTTGGTGACAGCCTCGGTCAGCAGGCCGCCCTGATCGAAACCGACATAGCCCGGAGGCGCACCGATCAGGCGCGACACCGCATGGCGCTCCATGTACTCCGACATGTCGAAGCGGATCAGCTCGATGCCCATGATGTAGGCCAGCTGCTTCGCCGCTTCGGTCTTGCCGACGCCGGTCGGGCCGCTGAACAGGAAGGCACCGATCGGCTTGTCGCCCTTGCCGAGCCCGGAGCGCGCCATCTTCACCGACGACGCCAGCACTTCCAGTGCCTTGTCCTGGCCGAACACCACGCTCTTCAGGTCGCGTTCGATGGTGGCGAGCTTGCCGCGATCGTCGTTGCTGACGTTGGCGGGCGGAATGCGCGCGATCTTGGCGACGATTTCCTCGACCTCGGTCTTGGTGATCGTCTTTTTGCGCTTGCTCGGCGGCAGGATGCGCTGGGCTGCACCCGCTTCGTCGATGACATCGATGGCCTTGTCGGGCAGATGGCGGTCGTTGATGTACTTGGCCGACAACTCCGCAGCAGCCTGCAACGCGGCGGCCGCGTACTTGACGCTGTGGTGTTCCTCGAAGCGCGACTTCAGGCCCTTCAGGATTTCGATGGTCTGTTCGACCGTTGGCTCGACCACGTCGACCTTCTGGAAGCGACGCGACAGGGCCGCATCCTTCTCGAAGATGCCGCGGTATTCCTGGAAGGTGGTGGCGCCGATGCACTTCAGCTGGCCCGACGAGAGCGCCGGCTTCAGCAGGTTGGATGCGTCCAGCGTGCCGCCCGACGCCGCTCCGGCGCCGATCAGGGTGTGGATCTCGTCGATGAACAGAACCGCGTTGGGCTTGTCCTTCAGCGACTTGAGAACGCCCTTCAGGCGTTGCTCGAAATCGCCGCGGTACTTGGTGCCGGCCAGCAGCGCGCCCATGTCCAGCGAATACACCTGGGAGTCGGCCAGGATTTCCGGCACGTCCTTCTGGGTGATGCGCCAGGCCAGGCCCTCGGCGATGGCCGTCTTGCCGACGCCTGCTTCGCCCACCAGCAGCGGGTTGTTCTTGCGGCGGCGGCAAAGGATCTGGATGACCCGTTCCACCTCGTATTCGCGGCCGATCAGCGGATCGATCTTGCCGTCCTTGGCCTGCTGGTTGAGGTTGACGGTGAACTGCTCCAGCGGAGAAGCCTTTTCGCTCTTCTCGGCCTGGGCTTCCTCGCTCTCGGCCTGCGGTTCGCCGGACTTCGCCGGCTCCGGCGGCTCGCCCTTCTTGATGCCGTGGGCGATGAAGTTCACGACGTCGAGGCGGGTCACGCCCTGCTGGTGCAGGTAATACACCGCGTGCGAATCCTTCTCTCCGAAGATGGCCACGAGCACGTTCGCGCCAGTGACTTCCTTCTTGCCGTTGCCGGTGGACTGCACATGCATGATGGCGCGCTGGATGACGCGCTGGAAACCGAGGGTGGGCTGCGTGTCCACCTCGTCGGTTCCCGCCACCTGCGGTGTGTTGTCCTTGATGAAATTGGCCAGCGACTTGCGCAGGTCGTCGATGTTGGCCGAGCAGGCACGCAGGACTTCGGCGGCGCTCGGGTTGTCCAGCAGAGCCAGCAGAAGGTGCTCTACCGTGATGAATTCGTGTCGCTGCTGACGGGCCTCAACGAAGGCCATATGCAAGCTGACTTCCAGTTCCTGGGCAATCATGAGGGTTCCTTTGCCGAGCGGTAAAAATGTGACCAGTAAGTACTGAATCTAGGGATTGATCCGTTGTTATTCAACGGGTTCACTCACGCACTGCAGAGGATGTCCGGCCTTGCTTGCCGCGTCCATCACCTGATCGACCTTGGTGGCTGCAACGTCCCTTGAGTAGACGCCACAGACAGCTTTTCCGTCGAGGTGAATCTTGAGCATGATCTGAGTGGCTTGCTCACGATCCTTGCTGAAAAATTCCTGGATCACCATCACCACGAATTCCATCGGGGTGTAGTCGTCGTTGAGCATCACCACCTGGTACATCGCCGGTGGCTGCGTTTTCTGGGTGCGCCGCTCGAGGACGACCGAATCGCCGTCGTCGCGCGCGGGAGCCGGCGTGGAGCCCGGGGCCACGGGGGATTTCGTCGGGGGCTTTGTCGCCATGAATTTCATTCTATCGAGGGAATTGCGCACTGCAGCAAGCAGGGATTTTGGTGGTAATTCGACAACTTCAAGAGCCGCGGTTTCATTCATACACGATCATCGCCTTTCCGTGATCGGCCTGGGCGATCCAGCTCGAAAGTGCGGCGTCCGTCGGGAAGAAAAGCGAGCGCTCGTCGAGCTTCAAGTCGACGCCCACCTCCATGCCACCGGTTTCGCGGCGCAGCGCCAGCCGCACCTCCAGGCCGCGCACCAGTTCGCCCGCCTCGGACATCTCCTTGACCGGCGGAAAATCACGCACGATGCGCTGGATGTCCGGCGCTTTCCCATTGACCGCCACGCGCAGGAACTTGCCGAACCGGCAGCGCGCGCTGGCGAGGTCCATCACCTGCTCCACCTTCAGGCGCACGCCGCCGGTAAAGCGGTCCGGCTGCAGCTTGCCGGTGATGATGACCAGCTCGTCGTCCTTCAGCAGGTTGCGGTAGGTGTTCAGAACGCCTTCGTCGGCGGTAGCCTCGATGACGCCGGTCTTGTCGTCGAGCTTCATCAGCGCCAGCTTGCCGCGCTGGCCGTTGATGACGCGCAGCTCGGTGATGATGCCGGCCAGCACCACCGGGTCGCGGCTGTCGCCGGGCTCGGCGATCTCTCGCCGCACAAATTGCCGCACCTCGCGCGACACCTCGTCGAACAGGTGGCCCGAAAGGTAGAAGCCGACCGCCGGTTTCTCGAACGTGAGCCGTTCCTTGATGCCCCACGGCCGCGCCTCCACCAGCTCCGGCTCCTGCGTGCTGGAGCCGTGGCCGTCGTCGGCCATGTCGAACAGACCGCCCTGGTTCACGTTGGCGGCCTGCGCCGCGGCGTAGTCGAAGGCCCGGTCGATCGACGCCACCAGTGCCGCGCGGTTCTGGTGGATGGCGTCGAAGGCACCGGCCTTGATCAGCGCCTCGACGCTGCGCTTGTTGATGCGTTGCCGGTCGACCCGGTTGCAGAAATCGAACAGGCTCCTGAACGGCCCGCCCTCCTCCCGCGCGGCCACGATGGCCTCGATGGCCGACTGGCCGGTGCCCTTGACAGCGCCCAGCCCATAACGGATGACCGTGTTGCTGACCGGCTCGAACCGGTGGCGCCCGCGGTTGACGTCCGGTGGCTCGAAGGTCATGCCGAGCTTTTGGGCATCCTCGAACAACACCCGCAGCTTGTCGGTGTCGTCCATTTCCACCGTCATGTTGGCGCAGTAGAACTCCGCCCGGAAATGCACCTTGAGCCAGCCGGTGTGGTAGGCCAGCAGGGAGTACGCGGCCGCATGCGACTTGTTGAAGCCGTAGCCCGCGAACTTCTCCATCAGGTCGAAAATTTCGTCGGCCTTGTCCTGCGCAATGCCGTTGACCGCCGCTCCCTTTCGGAAGATGTCGCGGTGCATCGCCATCTCTTCGAGCTTCTTCTTGCCCATCGCGCGGCGCAGCAGGTCGGCGCCGCCGAGCGAATAGCCGCCCAGGATCTGCGCGGTCTGCATCACCTGCTCCTGGTAGACCATGATTCCGTAGGTCTCGGAGAGCATGTCGGCCACCAGCGGATGCGGATACTCGACCACCTCGCGGCCGTGCTTGCGCGCCACGAAGCTGGGAATCAGGTCCATCGGGCCCGGGCGGTACAGCGCGTTCAGGGCGATCAGGTCTTCGAGCCGCGTCGGCTTGGCGTCGCGCAACATGCCCTGCATGCCGCGCGATTCGAACTGGAACACCGCTTCGGTCTTGCCGTCGGCGAACAGGCGGTAGGTGGCCGTGTCGTCGATGGCGATGTTTTCGTAGGCGAAGTTCTCCTGGCCCTTGTGGCGCTTGACGATGAATTCGCGCGCAATTTCCAGGATGGTCAGCGTGGCCAGGCCCAGGAAGTCGAACTTCACCAGGCCGATGGCCTCCACGTCGTCCTTGTCGTACTGGCTCACCGCCGACTCGCTGCCCGGCTGCTGGTACAGCGGGCAGAAATCGGTCAGCTTGCCCGGCGCGATCAGCACGCCACCGGCATGCATGCCGATGTTGCGGCACATGCCCTCGAGCTTCTGCGCCATCTCGATGACGGTCTTGACGTCTTCTTCCTTGCGCACCCGCTCGTAGAGCATCGGCTCCAGCTCGAGGGCGTAGTTGTTCTTGTCGCCGTCCTTCTTGGTCTCGGGCGGATACGCCAGCGTGTACGACATGCCGGGCTTGGCGGGCACCAGCTTGGAAATGCCGTCGACGAAGGTGTAGCTCATGTCCATCACCCGGCCGACGTCGCGGATGGCGGCCTTGGCCGCCATCGTGCCGAAGGTGGCGATCTGGCTGACCGCGTTCTTGCCGTATTTGTCCTTGACGTAGTCGATCACCCGGTCGCGGTTGCCCTGGCAGAAGTCGATGTCGAAGTCGGGCATCGAGACGCGTTCGGGGTTCAGGAAACGCTCGAACAGCAGGTTGTATTCGAGCGGGTCCAGGTCGGTGATCTTGAGCGCGTAGGCCACCAGCGAGCCGGCTCCCGAGCCGCGTCCCGGCCCCACCGGGCAGCCGTTGTTCTTGGCCCAGTTGATGAAGTCGCCCACGATCAGGAAGTAGCCCGGAAAGCCCATCTTCAGGATGGTGTTGATCTCGAACTCCAGCCGTTCCACGTAGCGCGGGCGCTGCGCGTCGCGCTTGGCCGCATCGGGATACAGGTGCGAAAGCCTCAGTTCCAGGCCCTCGAACGAGGCGACCCTGAAGTACTCCGGCATCGGCATTCCGTTGGGCGTCGGAAAGTCGGGCAGCTGCGGCTTGCCGAGGTCCAGCACGATGCTGCAGCGGCGGGCGATCTCCACCGTGTTGGCGATGGCCGACGGCACGTCGGCGAACAGCGCCTCCATCTGCGCCGAACTCTTGAAATACTGCTCGCGGGTGAACTTGCGCACCCGCCGCTGGTTGCCCAGGATTTCCCCATCCGAGATGCACACCCTCGCCTCGTGGGCCTCGTAGTCGTCCATCTCGGTGAACTGCACCGGCTGCGTCGCCACCACCGGCAGCTTGAGGCGCGCTGCCAGCTGCACCGCGGCCACCGTGTGGGCCTCGTCGTCCGGCCGGCCGGCGCGCTGGATTTCCAGATAGAAGCGGTGCGGGAAGATGCCTGCCAGCAGCAGTGCGTAGTCGGCGGCAGCCGACTCGTCGCCGCGCACCAGCGCCTGGCCTACCGGCCCCGCCTGGGCGCCGGCCAGCAAAATCATGCCTTCGTTCAGTTCGCGCAGCCAGTCCAGCTTGCAGATCGCGTGAACCTTGACCACGTTCTGCGTCCAGCAACGCGCCAGCAACTCGGACAGGTTGAGATAACCCTTCCAGCTCTGCACCAGCACGATCACCCGCGACAGGTGCGCGGGCTCGGCGCCCAGGCCCTCCAAATAGATTTCGGCCCCGATCAGCGGCTTGACGCCCTTGCTGCGGGCTTGCTTGTAAAACTTGACGGCCCCGAACAGATTGCTCAGGTCGGTGATGGCCAGGGCGGGCTGGCCGTCGGCGGCGGCGGCCTTGACCACCTCGTCGATTCGATTGGTCCCGTCAACGACGGAGAACTCGGTGTGTAGGCGGAGATGAACGAACATTCCGGCCATTTTAAGAACCTGCGAAAGCACCCGGTGCGCACGACCCTGATCCGATGAGTTTCTAAAATCGCGGGGTGAGCACCATCCTGAACATTTCGGCCTACCGTTTCGTCGCCCTGCCCGACGCCCCCGCCCTGCGGCAACCCCTGCTGGACGCCGCCCTGCAACGCGCCTTGCGCGGCACCATCCTGCTGGCAGAGGAAGGTATCAATCTATTCCTGGCCGGCCCGGCCGACGCGGTGCGCAGTTTTCTCGACCTGCTGCGGCAGGACAGCCGCTTCGCCGGCCTGGAAGCCAAGGAAAGCTGGTCCGACGCCCAGCCCTTCCACAAAATGCTGGTGAAGGTAAAGAACGAGATCATCCGCATGAACCACCCGGCCATCCGCCCGCAGGCCGGGCGTGCGCCGGCGGTCGATGCCGCCACGTTGCGCCGCTGGCTCGATGCCGGACACGACGACGCCGGCCGTCCGGTGGTCACCCTCGACACCCGCAACGCCTTCGAGGTGGACCACGGCACGTTCGACGGCGCCATCGACTGGCGCATCGATAAATTCACCGAGTTCCCCGCCGCGTTGGAGGCGCACCGCGACGCGCTGAAAGACAAAACCGTGGTGAGCTTCTGCACCGGCGGCATCCGTTGCGAGAAGGCCGCCATCCTGATGGCCGAGGCCGGCGTGGAAAACGTCTTCCAGCTCGAAGGCGGCATCCTGAAATACTTCGAGGAAGTCGGCAGCGAGCACTACCACGGCGGCTGTTTCGTGTTCGACGACCGCCGGGTGCTCGACCCCGCCCTGGCGCCGCCCGAAACCTACGGCAAACCCGGCTGATAGACTCGCCGGCCGCTTTTTGCATCCACTGCGTCTGCCCGTCTTGTCCTCCTCTAACGCTCCTGCCGTCGGCATCGACTTCGGCACCTCCAACTCCGCCGTGGCTGCCGCGCAGCCCGACGGTTCCGGCCGCCTGCTGAACATCGAGGGCGAGCACCGCACGTTGCCTACCGCCCTCTTCTTCCAGGACGAGGATCACCTCACCCTGTTCGGCCGCGCCGCGATGCAGCGCTACCTCACCGGCGAGGAAGGCCGGCTGATGCGCTCGCTGAAAAGCCTGCTCGGCAGTTCGCTGATCGACGAACGCACCGCCGTGCACGGCGAGTCGGTGCCGTTCCGCGACATCGTCACCCGCTTCCTGGTCGAGCTGACCAACCGGGCCGAAACCGCCCTGGGCGCCCGCCCCCGCCGCGCCGTCATGGGCCGGCCGGTGCGCTTCGTGGACGACGACGACGCCCGCGACGCCGCCGCCGAAACGGCCCTGGCCGAGTGCGCCCGCAGCGCCGGATACGACGATGTCCGCTTCGAACTCGAACCCATCGCCGCGGCCTTCGACTACGAACGCCGCATCGACCGGGAAAACCGGGTCATGGTGGTCGACATCGGCGGTGGCACCTCCGACTTCACCGTGGTTCGCCTCGGACCGGACCGTTTTGCCAAGACCGACCGACGCGGCGACATCCTGGCCACCTCGGGCGTGCACATCGGCGGCACCGATTACGACCGCGCACTGAGCCTGGCCCGGGTCATGCCGCTGCTGGGCCTGGGCCACCACGGTCCGAGCGGCCGCGAGGTGCCCAGCACGGTCTTCTTCGAACTGGCGACCTGGCACCTGATCCACCGCGCATCCACGCCGGCCGCATTGCGTGCGGTGCGCGACCTGCGTTTTTCGTACACCGACCGCCAGATGCACGAGCGGCTGACAAATATCGTCGAAGGCCGCCACGGCCACCGGCTGGCCCACTCGGTGGAAGCCGCCAAGATCACCGCATCGAACACCGGCCACGCGGCGGCCATCGACCTGTCCGAAGCCGAGGCCGGCCTCTTCGCCAGCATCGAGCCGCCGGAGCTGGCGCTGGATTTACAGACCCTGCTCGAGCGGGTCGCCGCCTGCGCGCAGGAGTGCTCCCGCCGGGCGGGCACACGGCCCGACGCCCTCTACCTTACCGGCGGATCTTCGGCGTTGAAGCCCTTCCAGGACGTGCTGCGCTACAGCTTCCCCGGCGTGCCGCTGGTCGAAGGCGACCTCTTCGGTGGCGTCGCAGCCGGTTTGGCCGTGGCGGCCGGTACGATTTAAATCGCGCTGCCGGCGCGCACGCTGCGGCGCTCCTTCTCCTGCGGAGCGAAGGCCGCCAGGCCCACCAACGCCGCGCCGCCGTAGGCCAGCAGATCCTCCGCGGCGGCCACCGGCCAGTCGCGGCCCAGAGAGCGCGAAAGTCGGGTCCTGACGAGGTAGCCGATATAGGTGCCGGCGATCGCCCCTGCCGCACCCGCCAGCGCTGCGCCGGGCGACTTGCCCCCGGCCAGCGCCGCGCCGGACATCGCGCCGCTGATCGCACGAACGCTGACCCCCAAAGGCTCGGTCCGGCTCGGCGTGGCCGGCAACTTGTCGGCGATGAGTTCTCCAACCGCCATCGGCGTGATCAGGGAGACCGCTCGGGTCGAGCCCAGAAAAGCCAGCGGCGAACCCTTCAGGTCGATCCACCCCAGGCGCGCCGCCCAGCTGACCGCCGCCAACGGCGCATTGGTTCGCGGCCCGGCGCTGGCACCGAGAAGAAACGCCAGGCCCAGCGTGCGCCAGCGACCCGGGCCTTCGGTCGGCAACGGCGCTGGAACCTCGCCCCGCCGCAGGACCTCGAGTCCGGACTTCACATCACCCAGAAACGGCCGGAAAACCAGTCGCGCCGCCTCGGTCGAAAGACCGAACACCGCATGCGAGACGTAGGAATAAGGATGGGATTGCAGCGGCGCTTTCCAGAAGGGCTGGCCCAGGCCGAAAACCGGCACCAGCGTCTCGTCCACAACCGTCGCGGCGGCGAGTCCGAAAAGCAGTCCCTTGCCCGCCGTGACACGCGGCACCAGCTCGGCAGCCACACCGTAGAACCCGCCGATCAGGCTGCCGAAGAGGTTGTGCACCGCCTCGCCGGCCACCGGACGCGCCGACCGGCTGAAGGTGCTTCCCGTGGTGAGCCGCAAGACCCGGTCGGCCGCCTTCTCGGTGGATGGGCGACCCGACACACCGGAAGTGATCTTGCCGCGCGCCAGCAGCGCCTGGAAGCCCGTCATGACGAGTGCGCCGAAAGCGCCGGCCGCGAGGCCCGATGCCAGACCGAGCAGCGGGGAATCGTTTTTGGAGGAAAAGGTGTTGCCCATGCGGCCCTTTTTTGTCGATGTCGAATGTGATTTGAGTTGCGCAGGCACCAGCTGCCCGGCAGGCGCGATTGGTCCACCCAAAACGGACGCAACATGCAGGACGGCGCCGCTAGTTCAAGCCCTCCCCCGGCGAAGCGGCAGCGCCTGCGCGTCACTCGGTTTGCCGCGCCGACTCCCGACTGTCCCGCAGCGGCACCTCCGGTATCCAACAACAGGCCAACAGCGCCAGCAGGCACACCAGCACGACCACGCCGAACACGCCCTTGATGGCATCGGTGACCAGCATGCGCACCGCCTCGTCCACCACTGGCGCGGGCGCCCCGCTGCCGGTTCCGGCCGCCGGCTGGGAGGCGACGGCCATGCGCTCGATATCGGCCAGGGTCAGCGTGTGCGTCGCAGCCATCGGCGCACCGCCGGTCGATGCTGCCGGTGCGCTGCCGGCAGCCAGGTTCATCGTCAGCACCGCGCCGAACACCGCCACGCCGATGGTCGAGCCGACCTGCCGAAAAAACTGCCCCGCGCTGCTGGCCACGCCGATCAGGCTGCGGTTCACCGCGTTCTGCAGCACGATGTTGAAGACGCTCTGCGCTGGGCCCAGCCCGATGCCCAGCAGCGCCACCCGCCAGACCAGGCTCCACAGGTCGGCGTCCGCCGGCAGGCGCGACAGCAGGAAGGCGCCGGCCACGGTCAGCACCGCGCCGCCCACCATCACCATCTTGTAACGGCCCATGCGGCTCACCACCAGGCCGCTGATCGAGGCGGTGGCGATCATGCCGACGGTCAGCGGCAGCATGACCAGCCCGCTGGTGGTCGCGGGCATGCCCCGGCCGAGCTGGATCAACAAGGGCAGAAACGCCACCAGCCCCATGAAGGCCATGAAGGTCAGGCAACTGGCGATGCTGGTCGTGGCGAAGGCCCGGTTGCGAAACAGGGACAGCGGCACGATGGGGTTGTCCACCCGCGACTCGACGACGAGCAAACCGACAAAACCGGCCGATGCCAGCGCGAACAGGCCCAGCACGGCGGCCGATGCCCAGCCCTCGGTCCCGCCCCAGCTCAGCGCCAGCAGCAGCGGGATGAAGGTGACCAGCAACAGCGCGGCGCCGGCGAAGTCGATGCGGCCGCCGGTGCGGTGCGTCAGCGGCGGGGTCTTGACCAGGATCATGAACAGGGCCAGCGCGCCGAGGGGCAGGTTGATGTAGAAGATCCACCGCCAGCCGGCCACTTCCAGGCCGAGCAGCCGCACCGTACCCATGTCGGTGAAAAAGCCGCCGATCAACGGACCGATGACGCTGGCCAGCCCGAACACCGAGCCGAACACACCGCCCAGCTTGGCGCGCTCGCGCGGCGGGTACAGGTCGGCGATGACGGCGAAGGCGCTGGTGATGAGCGCCGCGCCACCCAGGCCCTGGATGGCGCGGAACACGATCAGCTGCACCATGCCGCCGCCCAGCAGCGGCAGCCGGCCGAACTCGCCGGCCAGCCCGCACAGGCCCGAGCCGATGCCGAAGATGACGATGCCGCCGACCAGCACCGGCTTGCGGCCGTAGATATCGGACAGCTTGCCGTAGATCGGCACCATCACCGTCGAGGCCAGCAGGTAGGCGGTGGTCACCCAGGCGTACAGGTCCAGGCCCGAAAGCTGGCTGACGATGCGCGGCATGGCGGTGGCGACGATGGTCTGGTCCAGCGCTGAAAGCAGGAAGACGATCATCAGGGCGGTCAGCGTGATGCGGCGCTCGGCCGGGGTAAAGCTTTGGGGCTGGGGCGCGAGGGCTGTCATGGCGTGGAATGCGTAGGCTCGTTTGAAAAGAGCAAAAAAGACGACAAACGGGGTCGATTGTCTGGCGTGCCTGTCAAGCCCCGGTGAACGGCGGTGTAGCCTGCGCGCAGACATGGGAGGTCACGCGTTTGGATGCTCTGGTTATTACGTTCGCCATGCTGCTGGCGGTGGTCGGCAGCGCCTTGGCGGTCAGGATGTTGCCGGTGGCGATTCCGGTGCCGCTGGTACAGATCGCGATGGGGGCGGTGATCGCCGGGGTGTTCGGCCGTGGCGTGCGGCTGGAGCCGGAACTGTTCTTCATCCTCTTCCTGCCGCCGCTGCTGTTCCTGGACGGCTGGCGCATCCCCAAGGAAGGCCTGCTGCGCGACCGGGCGACCATCATCGAACTGGCATTCGGGCTGGTGATCTTTACCGTGCTGGGGTTGGGCGCGCTCATCCACTGGATGATCCCGGCCGTGCCCTGGCCGGTGGCTTTTGCGCTGGCGGCCATCGTTTCGCCCACCGATCCGGTGGCGGTTTCGGCGATCACCGCGCGAGTGCCGATGCCGGGCCGGGTGATGCACATACTCGAAGGCGAATCGCTGCTCAACGACGCCAGCGGTTTGGTGGCCTTCCGTTTCGCGGTGGCTGCGGCGGTCACCGGCACGTTCTCGCTGGCCTCGGCCGCGCTGTCTTTCGTCTGGGTGGCGATGGCGGGCCTGGCCATCGGCGCCGGCTTTACCTGGGCGGTCAGCCGCCTCAAGAATGCCTTTACCCGCCGCTGGGGCGAAGAGCCGGGCTCGCAGATCCTGGTGAGCCTGCTGATTCCGTTCGGTGCCTACGGCCTTGCCGAAGCGGTGCACGCGTCGGGCATCCTGGCGGCGGTCGCGGCGGGCGTGATGATGAGTTACGTCGAACTGTCGGGCCACGCCATGGCGGCCACCCGGGTGCAGCGCGCCGCCGTCTGGAATACGCTGCAGTTCGCACTCAACGGGATCATGTTCGTGCTGCTCGGAGAACAGCTGCCGGACATTTTTCGGGGCGCGGTGCGGGTCGTGGAGGAAACCGGCCACGAAAACCCGTGGTGGCTGCTGGCTTACGCCGTCGCCATCAACGTGGTGCTGGGCGCGCTGCGGTTCGCCTGGGTCTGGGTGTCGCTGCAGATCAGCGGCTGGAGCGCCCGGCGCCGGGGCCTGCCGGTTCCCAAGGCCGGCCTTCGGATGATCGCCGCGGTGTCGCTGGCCGGCGTGCGCGGCGCCATCACGCTGGCGGGTGTGCTGACGCTGCCGGTGGTGCTGGCGGACGGCACGCCGTTTCCGGCGCGCGACCTGGCGGTGTTCTTGGCCACGACCGTGATCATCCTTTCGCTGGTGGCCGCCAGCGTCGGCCTGCCGCGGCTGCTGCACGGGCTGGAGGTTCCGCCCGAAACCGAACATCACCGGCAGGAGGATTTCGCCAATCAGGCAGCGCGCCGTGCCGCGGTGGTCGCCATCGAGAAAAAAATGCGGGCGCTGATCGAATCGAATCCGACGACCGATCCGCAGTTGTATTCCGATGTCGCCGGCCGGCTGCTGGAGAGCATGGCGCTGCAGGGCGGGCCGGCGGTCGATGGCGAAACCGACGCCGGCCTGCGCGAAAAGCAGGCGGCCATCGCCCGTGCGCTGCGTTTCGCCGCGCTGAACGCCTCGCGCGAAGAACTCTTCAGGCTGGCGCGCGCAAGGCAGGTGCCGGAGGAAATCGTCCGTGAAGCGGTTCGGCGCCTGGACCTGCAGGAAACCCGCATGCGGTGATTGATGCGCTGGAAAAAAAAAGCAAAACCGCATATCCATCGCGAGCGAGATATTGATCAATATCAGTTCGTGAAACCAATCATTAATGGCGCATTAACGCGTCCGACGTAACAACCCAAGCCTCTACATTGCGATCCCCTATTAAAGGATCGTCCGAATGAAGATACGTTTACTGGTTTTGTTTGTCGCGGCCGCGCTGGCCGCCTGCGGTGGCGGAAACGGAGACGGCGGATCGCCATCTGTTCACCGATTTCAGGTGGTTTCGTTCGGCGACAGCCTGTCGGATGTCGGCACGTACCAGGTGGCCGGACGACCGCCGGTGGGGCCACTGGCCTTCGACGGCGGCCGCTACACCACCAATCCCGGCGCCGTCTGGACCGAGCTTGTGGCCCGCTACTACGGCGACGTATTGCAGCCCGCCGCGCGCGGGGGGTTCGGCCAGCCCACCGTGGCTCTCGGCGGCATGGGTTATGCACAGGGCGGCGCCTGGGTCGCCAGCCCACCCGATGACGACAAGGAAGGCGGTGCCAGCGCCACGCCGGTCAGCGGCCAGATCGACGCCTTTCTGGCGCGCTACCGCACATTCGACAGCCGCCAGCTGGTGCTGCTGCAAGGCGGCTCCAACGACATCATGAACGCGGTTCTGGCAGCGGCGGACCACCGGATTCCGGCGGAAATGGTGCCGGTCATCGTGACGGCTGGGGCGGTAGACCTGGCCCGCCAGGTCGGTCGCCTGACCCAGGCCGGCGCCGCACGCCTGCTGCTCGCCAACGTTCCCGACATCGGACTGACACCGCTGGCAATCGCCCATCCGGAGGTGGCGGCGTCGCTCACACAGATGAGCCAGTTGTTCAACGACACGCTTGCCTCCGAAATCAGCCGTCAGCCGAAACCGCCGCATTTCGTGTTCGCCGACACGCAACGCTGGTTCCGGGAAATGCTCAGCACCTACAAGGTGCTCGGCTTCCGCGTCTCCAATACCGCCACCGCGTGCAGCACACCGAAAATCGTCGCGCGCGCACGTGCCATCGGTCTGCAGGATCTGGAAACCTTTCTCCGGCAAAACGGCAGCTCCCTGCTCTGCTCGGCTGCCACCCTGACCGAGCCGGACGCCGATCAGCGCTACATGTTCGCGGACGAACTCCACCCGTCGACCCGCCTGCACGAGCTGTATGCGCAGTTCATCCAAAGGGAGATCGACAGCAAGGGCATCCAGTAGCAAGCGGCCGGGCCGTGCGGGCTGCAAGCCGGCGGGGCCGGTTCAGCCCGGCAGGGGGCGGTCGGGCAGCGGGATGAACTCGTCGTCTCCCGGCACGCCACCCATCGTGCCGGCGGCCCAGTCGCGCGCCGCCTGCGCCACGCGCTCCTTGCGGGTGGAGACAAAATTCCACCAGAGGTAGCGATGTTCGTCCAGCGCGTCTCCGCCGACGACGACCAGACGCACCGGCGCATCGGTCGCCGCCAGCGCGCATCCCGCGTTCGCCGGCAGCACGGACATCTGCGCCGTCGCCAGCGCTTCGCCGTCCACCAGGACGCCGGCCGTCACCGGATACACCGCCATTTCCTGCGCCAGGGCCGGCAGATGCAGCACCGCGCCGGCCGGCAATACGACGTCCAGGAAGACCGTGCCGCCCGCCGCTGGCACCGGCGAGCGCCTGCCGAACACCTCGCCGATCAGCACGCGCACCGTCGCTCCTTCATGCTCCACCGAGGGGATGTCGGCCGCCGCGACATGCGTGAATGAAGGCTCGGACTCCTCCAGTCCGGCCGGCAAGGCGGCCCACAGTTGCAGGCCGTGGTTGCTGTAGACGCTGTCTTTCAGGCGCTCGGGCCGGCGCTCCGAATGCACGATGCCGCGGCCCGCGCTCATCCAGTTGACGGCGCCGGGCTCGATCACCTGGTCCGAGCCGATGCTGTCGCGGTGGTGGATGGCGCCGTCGAACAGGTAGGTGACGGTCGCCAGGCCGATGTGCGGATGGGGCCGCACGTCGTGCAGGTTTTCCGGCCGCTCGTCGGAGGGGCCGAAATGGTCGAAGAAGACGAACGGGCCGACCGAGCGCCTGGCTACGGCCGGCAGGGTGCGCCGCACCACGAAGCCGCCGCCCAGGTCGCGGTCTTGCGGCTTGAGGGTGAGGTGTTCCGACGGTGCGGCGCCCATGGCGTCAGGCCTTGGCGAAGCGTGCGGCGACGGATGCCACGCGCTCGCCGTAGAGGCGGCCGTTTTCCAGGTCGCCGGGGAACATCTCGGCCACGCTGGCGTCGGACGGGCTTTGCGCCAGGGCGCCGATGGAGCCGCCGAGGTTGTTCAGGTCGTTGCGCTGCGCAGCCTTGCTGTTGGCCGGCAGGCGGCCCAGGCTGACCCAGATGCCGCCGTGCTGCGATGCCAGCGTGACGAAGTACGCCAGCGTGGAACCCTTGTCGCCGTTGAGGCTGGCGCTGTTGGTGAAGCCGCCGAAGACCTTGTCTTTCCAGGCCTGGCTGAACCAGGGCTTGGAAGTGGCGTCGGCGAACTTCTTGAACTGCCAGCTGGCGCCGGCCATGTAGGTGGGCGAGCCGAAGATGATGGCGTCGGCGGCGGCCAGGGTGTCCCAGGCGCCTTCGGGCAGGTTGCCTTCGGCGTCGATGGCGATCAGCTCGGCCGACGCGCCCTCGGCGACCGATTGGGCCAGGCGCTGGGTATGGCCGTAGCCGGAGTGGTAGACGACGACGGTGCGGGTCATGGAGGGGCTTTCAGGAGATGGAAAAAAGGGGGCGAAAAACAGACGGGGCGACGATAGCAAGGTTCAGGCGGCCAGATCGAACACCAGCACTTCGGCGTCGCGACCCTGGGTGATGGCGACCGAGGATTCGGCCTCGATCAGCGCCGCGTCGCCGGCATGCAGCTCGACGCCGTTGACGCTGGCCTCGCCGCGCACCAGGTGCACATAGGCCTTGCGCCTGGGGTCGATGGCGACGGTGGCGGCTTCGCTTCCGTCGAAAAGGCCGGCGTACAGGGCAGCGTCGGCATTCAGCTGCACAGAACCCGCACTGCCGTCCGGCGATGCGACCAGGCGCAGCTGGCCGCGCTTTTCCTGCGTCGGAAAACTCTTCTGCTCGTAGCTGGGCGGGATGCCGCGACGGTCGGGTTCGATCCAGATCTGCAGGAAATGCGTCTGCCGGCCGTCGGCATGGTTGAACTCGCTGTGCTGCACACCGGAGCCGGCGCTCATGCGCTGTAGGTCGCCGGGCGGGATGCCCTTGACGTTGCCCATGCTGTCCTTGTGTGCAAGCTCGCCGTCCAGCACGTAGCTGATGATTTCCATGTCGCGATGGCCGTGGGTGCCGAAGCCGGCGCCAGCGGCCACACGGTCTTCGTTGATGACCCGCAGGTTGCCGAACCCCATGTGCTGCGGATCGTAGTAACCGGCGAAGGAAAAGCTGTGGAAGGACTTGAGCCAGCCGTGGTCGGCGTAACCACGTTCTTGCGAAGGGCGAATGGTCAGCATGGTGTTCACTCCTGTGGCGCCGCTGCGATTCGCCGCGGCATGAGGGTCACTTTAGGTCGCGCCCGGCATGTCGCGATACGATCGATTTGATGGCAACATTCAAATAATTCGAACACCGGACACTCCGCCGTGCAAACTCCACGCGACGTTCTTACTCCCGACACTCTGGCGCTGCTGCAGCGCATCGCGCGCGAAGGCAGTTTTGCGGCTGCCGCGCGCAGCCTGGGACTGGTGCCCAGCGCGCTCACCTACCGCGTCCGCCAGGTCGAAGACGCCCTCGACGCCCTGCTGTTCGATCGCAGCTCGCGCCAGGCCAGGCTGACCACCGCCGGCGCCGAACTCCTGCGCGAAGGCACCCGGCTGCTGGACGACATCGACGCCGTGGCCAACCGGGTGCGCCGCGTCGCCACCGGCTGGGAGCCTCAGTTCACCGTGGCGGTGGACGGGCTGATCGAACGCGTCACCGTCATGGAGTTGACCGAATCGTTTTTTGCGCAGACCCCGCCGACCCAGCTCAAGCTGCGCGACGAAATCCTGACCGGGACGCTGGAAGCCCTCAGTTCCGGCCAGGCCGATCTGGCGATCGGCGTGCAGATCGAAATGGCCAATAACTCGGCGCTGCATTTCCGGCCGCTCGGCCCGGTCGAGTTCCTCTACGTCGTGGCGCCGCACCATCCCCTGGCGGGTGTCAGCGGCCTGCTCACCGATGCCGACCTGCGCAGCCACCGCGCCGTGGCGGTGGCCGACTCGGTGCAGCGCGGCGCGGGCGCCACCGTCGGGTTGTTCGCCGGGCAGGACGTGCTGACGGTGCCGTCCATGCAGGCCAAGCTCGACGCACAACTGCGCGGATTGGGCGCCGGCGCCATCCCCGCCGCCATGGCGCGGTCCTACCTCGAGGCCGGCCACCTGGTCGAAAAAAAACTCGACCGCCCGCCGCGGATCTACCAGGTCGGCTATGCCTGGCGCGGCGGCACGGGAAACGCCGGGCGCGCACTCCTCTGGTGGCTGCAGCAGCTCGACAGCCCGGCCACCCGCGCGGCCCTGCTCGATCGCCCGCGCATCGCCGCCGCTGCCGCTTGCGCAACGGCCACCGCCTCTGCGACCGCGCCATGACGACGCCTTACATCGGCCGTTTCGCGCCCTCGCCGACCGGTCCGCTGCACGCCGGCTCGCTGGTCGCCGCCCTGGCCAGCTGGCTGGACGCACGGGCCCATGGCGGCCGCTGGCTGGTGCGCATCGAGGACACCGACACGCCGCGCTGCGTGCCGGGCGCGGACGCCCGCATCCTGGCCCAGCTGGACGCCTGTGCCCTGCGGCCGGACAAGCCTCCCACCTATCAGTCGCGGCGCGGCGCCTCGTACCGGGCCGCACTCGACCGCCTGCTCGAGACCGGCATGGCCTACCCCTGTGCCTGCTCCCGCCAGGACATCGCCCTCGCCCAGGCCGCACGCGGCGTCGACCGCCGGCGCAATGCCGCGCTGCCCTATCCCGGCACCTGCCGCTGCGGCCTGCACGGCCGGCCGGCGCGTGCGTGGCGGCTGCGCACCGATGTGGTACCGGCTCTCGTGCGCTGGCACGACCGCTGCGCCGGCGAACTCGTCCAGGATGTCGAGCATGCGGTGGGCGATTTCGTCCTGCTGCGGGCCGACGGTGTGTGGGCCTACCAGCTGGCGGTGGTGGTCGACGACGCCGCGCAGGGCATCACCGACGTGGTCCGCGGCCTCGACCTGCTCGACAACACGCCCCGGCAGATCCTGTTGCAGCGCGCCTTGGGCGTGTCGACTCCGCGTTACCTGCACACACCGCTGGTGCTGTCCGCCGACGGTCAAAAGCTCTCCAAGCAAAACGGCGCGGAGGCTTTCGACGAGTACTCGCCGACCCCGGCACTGCACGCCGCAGCCGACGTGCTCGGCCTGCCGCCCGGTGCGCCGCACGCGGCGCCCCACGCGCTGCTCGCCGGCTGGATCGAGCCCTGGAAAGCCGGCCGCATCGGCGCCTCGGCGACTGCCGCGCCTTTTACAATCGGCGGGTGACTCAGCTCCCCGACCTCCCCCACTCCGCCGCGCCCGCCTCCGCCGAACCCGACGCCACCGATGCGCCGGGCCAGGACGTGGTCTATCGCAAGACCATCAAGAGCTACGTGCTGCGCACCGGCCGTACCACCAGCGGCCAGACCCGCGCCTTCGCGGAGCTGGGCGGCACGTTCCTGCTGCCTTACGCGCCCGGCGCCTTCGACCCTACGGCCGCGTTCGGCCGCAGCGCACCGCTGGTTCTCGAGATCGGCTTCGGCATGGGAGAGGCCACCGCGCACATCGCCGGGGTTCGCCCGGACGAGAACTTTCTGTGCTGCGAAGTACACGAGCCCGGCGTGGGCGCGCTGCTCAAGCGCATCGGAGAGCAAGGCCTCGGCAACATCCGCATCCTGCGTCACGACGCGGTCGAGGTCATCGACCACATGCTGCGGCCCGGCATGCTGGCCGGCGTTCACATCTTCTTTCCCGATCCGTGGCACAAGAAGCGGCATAACAAACGCCGGTTGGTGCAGCCCGACCTGGTACGGCGGCTGGCCACCCGGCTGGCGCCCGGCGGCTACCTGCACTGCGCGACCGACTGGCAGCCGTATGCCGAGCAGATGCTCGAGGTGCTGGCAGCCGAGCCACAGCTGGTGAATACCGCCGAGGCTTACGCCGAACGTCCGGCATACCGGCCGCTGACCAAATTCGAGAATCGCGGTTTGCGCCTGGGCCACGGCGTCTGGGACCTGGTCTTTCGCAAGGTCTGAAGACCGATGTATGGCCTGAATGGCGCGCCAGACCCTGAATTAGTGAGCAGCCGCGAACTTGCGGGGTTTTCACGACGCATGCGATCATCCAGATAAATCCGCGAACGTGACTTTTGGGCAACTCTAAAGCAGGTATTCAAAATGCTGCGCCGCCGGCACAACCCGACAACGATTGCGATCGCCTGGCGCGCACCGATATTGCCTCGCCGCTGATGACACAAACACATCCGTCCCCGATCCTCCAGCATCTCGTCGAAATCACGGGACACCGTGACCACACCCGGCTGGAGTATTCGGTTATCTCGGCATTGCGCCATCTGGTGGGCATGCGCGAGGTGCGCAAGCTGGAGTTTTTCCTGCTGAAGGACGTAACGCACGTACGTCCCCAACTGCTGCTGATCGACGGTGAAATGGTTTCACCCGACCAGCCGCCGGTTCCCGACCACCAGTGCCGGCCGCTCGCAACCTACACCGACCTGGTACACGGCCTGGAGCAGCGCTCCAACAGCATCCGGCACACCGATGGCGAAGGCATCTACAAGCTCTGGCTGCCGGTACGGCTCGAAGACCGAATCGTCGCCTGCCTGGAAATTGCCAACGACAGCGATTACAGCCAGCAGACGCTCGACGTCATCAACGGCATCGTCGAGGTGTACCGCAACTATCAGAGCCTGCTCGATTACAGCGAGCGCGACGCCCTCACCGGATTATTCAACCGCAAAACCTTCGACGAGCAGTTTTCGCGGCATGCCCGTGATAACGGCGGTAATGGCCGCACACAGGAAGACAACCCGGAAGCGCACTGGCTGGCCGTGGTGGATATCGATCACTTCAAACAGGTCAACGACCGCTTCGGCCATGTGTATGGCGACGAGGTGTTGATTCTGGTGGCCAATCTGTTGAAGTCGTCCTTCCGCAGCCATGACCGCATATTCCGTTTCGGCGGTGAAGAGTTCGTGGTGCTGCTTCGGCAGGCGACCCTGGAACAGGCGCGGCATATATTCAATCGCTTCCGGACGAATATCGAGCAGTTCTCCTTTCCGCAGGTCGGCCGGGTTACGGTCAGCGTGGGGTTTACCGGTGCCGGGCAAGGTGCGCCGGTCGAAATCATGGGCCATGCCGACCAGGCTCTTTATCACGCCAAGGACAACGGCCGGAATCAGGTCTGCTATTACGAGGAATTGATGAAGGGCGGGCAGCTTCAGGCCGCGGACGTGGCACACGACGACGTCGAACTGTTCTAGTCGATTTTCGCGATTGCAATAAAAAAAGGGCGGAGAGTTAATCTCTCCGCCCTATTTTTATTCTGCGATCAGATCGTCATGGAGCCGTCGCAGTAACCGACCAAACGGTATTACCGACGTCGTCGGCGATCAGCAAAGCGCCATCGGCGGACTGCGCCAGGCCGACCGGTGCACCGAAAAGCGATTTCTCGTCGGCCGAGGTGAAGCCGGTCACCACCGGAATGGCGGCGCCGGTCGGACGGCCATCCACGAAGCGCACGAAACTCACCTTGTAGCCACTCAGGGGCGAACGGTCCCAGCTGCCGTGTTCGCCGATGAACGCACCGCCGCGGTACGTGGCGGGAAGGTTGGTGCCGGTATAGAACAACAGGCCCAGCGGCGCGACATGCGAGGCGATGGCGAAGTCGGGCTTGATGGCTTTTTCGACCAGGTCCGGACGCTGCGGCGCCACCCGGTGATCCACATGCTGGCCGAAGTAGCTGTACGGCCATCCGTAGAAGCCCCCTTCCTGCACCGAGGTCAGGTAATCAGGCACCAGGTCGGCGCCGATCTCGTCGCGCTCGTTGACGATGGCCCACAGCTTGCCGGTCTGCGGCTCCCACTGCAGGCCGGTCGGATTGCGCAGGCCCGAAGCGAAAACGCGGCTGCCGCCGGTGGCGACATCGACCTGGAGCACGGCCGCACGCCGGTATTCGACGGCCAGGCCGTTTTCGGTGATGTTGCTGTTGGAGCCGACACCCACGTAGAGCTTCTTGCCGTCCGGGCTGGCCAGGAGCGCCTTGGTCCAGTGATGGTTGATGGTGCTCGGCAGGTCGGTGAATTCCCGGCCGGGATCGGCCATGCGCGTGGCGCCCGGCAGGTAGGCGAACTTGACGATCCGGTCCGTATCGGCCACGTAGAGGCTGTCGCCGATCAACTGCACGCCGAAAGGCGAATTGAGCTTTTCGATGTACACGTGCTTTTCCCATGCGCCGGCTCCGGCGCCCTTGCGCAGCAGCGTGATGCGGTTCCCGCCCTTGCCGCCCTTGCCCGAGCGGCTCTTGACCAGCCCGGCGATGAGTTGCTTGGGCGTCGTGGTCGCCTCGGTGCCAGGACCGTTGGATTCGACCACCAGCACATCGCCGTTGGGCAGGGTGAGCAGCTGGCGGGGATGCAGCAGGCCGTCGGCGATCTTCTCGATCTTCAGGCCGGCGACGACGGTCGGGCGGGTGTCGCCTTGCCAGCCGACGCCCTTGGGCACCTGCATCGGCGGCACCAGGAAATCCTTGGCTACCGGCAGCACGGGTTGCGCGCCCATCTGCTGCTGCGGATCGACGGCGGCTTTTTCACATCCGGCGAGCGCCAGCATCAGGGATGCCGCGGCGAGGGCGGCGCTTGTCTTGATCCTGTTCATGTCGGCACCTTCGTGTCGTCCAGTTTTTGCAAGGTCAGCACGATATTTCCGGCGGCCAGCAGCACGACCGTAACGATCGACAGCCAGACGCCCTCGGGCAGCACCCCGTAGGCGTCCCGGCTATGGACGAAGGCATTGAAGATGGCGGCGACGATGCCGAACAGATGCATCCAGAAAGCCAGCCGGGCGCGTGCCGAGCTGGGCCGGGCGCCCGGAAACCACACCTGAACCAGGTTGATCATGCGGGGCACGAATGCGATAACGAGGCCGATCGAGATCAGCCAGGCGGCCGACTTGAACCACATGACCTCGGGGCTGGAGGCGTAGATCAGATCGAATACCAGCCCGCCGACGAGGAAGCCGAAAGCGACCGGATCGAACAGATCGAAGACGACGGCCGCCCATCGAGACGGGGGCTTGAAGGTATTTGATCGCATGTATTTCGCAGCCATCCGCAGGGATGAAAGCACTCTGTTGGATAAAGGTGGGCGAGGTTAATACCGATCCGCCCAGCGCGATCCATTGCCGGATATCAGGCGAAATCCGCCTACATGGCGATCCGCTCCAGGGTCGCCCGGCCGCCTAATAAAAAAACCGGCGGCTGTTACCAGCACGCCGGTTTTCTGTCGGGCCGGAGCTTGGCTATCGCAGGATCAGACCCGTTCGGCCACCCAGGCCTGCACAGACTTCAGCGCGCCCGGCAAGGCTGCGGCATCGGTGCCGCCGGCCATCGCCATGTCGGCCTTGCCGCCGCCCTTTCCGCCGACCTGCTGGGCGACGAAGTTGACCAGCTCGCCGGCCTTCACCCGGCCCACGCTGTCGGCGGTGACGCCCGCGGCGATCTGCACCTTGCCGCCGTCGGCGGTGGCCAGCACGATGGCGGCGGTCTTCAGCTTGTCCTTGAGTTTGTCCATGGTGTCGCGCAGCACCTTGGCGTCGGCGCCGGGCAACAGCGCTGCCAGCACCTTCAGGCCGCCGACGTCCACCGCCTGCAGGACGAGTTCGTCGCCCTGCGACGAAGCCAGCTTGCCCTTCAGCGCGGCGACTTCCCTTTCCAGCGCCCGCACCTGGTCGAGCACCGAACCCAGCCGGCCCTGCAGCTCGGCAGCCGGCGCCTTGAGCGTGGTGGCGACGGTCTGCACCGTGGATTCGAGTTGCTGCAGGTAGGCGAGCGCGTTGGCGCCGGTGACCGCCTCGATGCGGCGCACGCCGGAGGCCACGCCGCTCTCGCCGACCACCTTGAACAGGCCGATATCGCCGGTGCGCCCGACGTGCGTGCCGCCGCAGAGTTCGCGGCTGGTGCCGATGTCGATCACCCGCACCGTCTCGCCGTACTTTTCGCCGAACAGCATCATGGCGCCGGTCTTCTGGGCTTCCTCGATCGGCAGCACGCGGATCACGTTGGCCGTGTTGGCCAGGATTTCCTCATTGACCCGCCGCTCGATCTCGACCACCTGCGCGTCGGTCACCGGCGCACCGTGGGCGAAGTCGAAACGGGTGCGCTCCGAGTTGACCAGCGAACCCTTCTGCTGCACATGCGTGCCGAGCACTTCGCGCAGGGCCTTGTGCATCAGGTGGGTGACGCTGTGGTTGCGCTGGGTGGCGGCGCGCAGCGCGGTGTCGACGCGGGCGGTGATCTTGTCGCCCACCTTCAGCGTGCCCTGGGTCTGGGTGCCATGGTGGCCGAACACGTCGGCCTTGATCTTCTGCGTATCGGCCACGCCGAACAGCACACCTTCGGAGGCGATCTGTCCCTGGTCGCCGACCTGGCCGCCGCTCTCGGAATAGAACGGCGTGGTGTCGAGCACGACGACGCCGCTCTGGCCTTCGCTGAGTTGCTGCACAGATGCGCCCTCGTGGTACAGGGCGGCCACGGTGGCTGATTCTTCCAGCTGCTCGTAGCCGGTGAACAGGTTGCCTGCGCCCGAGTAATCCAGCGCGCGGTCCATCCGGAACTTGCCGGCCGCGCGGCCGGCCGCCTTCTGGCGTTCCATGGCGGCCTTGAAGCCTTCTTCGTCGACCGTCACGTCGCGCTCGCGGCAGACGTCCGCGGACAGGTCCAGCGGGAAGCCGAAGGTGTCGTGCAACTTGAAGGCGACATCGCCCGGCAGCACGGTGGCGCCGCCGGCCAGGGCCGAGTCCAGGATTTCCATGCCGTTGGCCAGCGTTTCGAAGAAGCGCTCTTCCTCGGTCTTGAGGACTTCGACGATGCGCTGGTGGTCGGCCTGCAGCTTGGGATAGGCCTCGCCCATCAGGGCGACCAGGTCGGGCACCAGCTTGTGGAAGAAAGGCTTCTTCTGGCCCAGCTTGTAGCCGTGGCGGATGGCCCGGCGCACGATGCGGCGCTGCACGTAGCCGCGGCCCTCGTTGCCGGGCAGCACGCCGTCGGCCACCAGGAAGGCGGTGGCGCGGACATGGTCGGCGATGACGCGCAGGCTCTTGTTCTCGAGGTCGGTGCAGCCGGTCTCGCGCGAGGCGGCGCGGATCAGGGCGGCGAAGATGTCGATCTCGTAGTTGCTGTGCACATGCTGCAGGATGGCCGCCAGCCGCTCCAGGCCCATGCCGGTGTCGACACACGGCGCCGGCAGGCGCTTGACGCTGCCGTCCTCGGCCATGTCGAACTGCATGAACACGTTGTTCCAGATCTCGATGAAGCGGTCGCCGTCTTCGTCGGGGCTGCCCGGGGGGCCGCCGGGGATGTGATCGCCGTGGTCGTAGAAGATTTCCGAGCACGGGCCGCAGGGGCCGGTGTCGGCCATCATCCAGAAGTTGTCGGACTTGTAGCGGCCGCCCTTGTTGTCGCCGATGCGGATCACGCGCTCGGGCGGCAGGCCGATCTCCTTCGTCCAGATGTCGTAGGCCTCGTCGTCTTCCTGATAGACCGTCGCCAGCAGGCGGTCGGCGGGCAGCTTGTAGACCTGGGTCAGCAGCTCCCAGGCCCAGGTGAGCGACTCGCGCTTGAAGTAATCGCCGAAGCTCCAGTTGCCCAGCATCTCGAAGAAGGTGTGATGGCGCGCGGTGTAGCCGACGTTTTCCAGGTCGTTGTGCTTGCCGCCTGCACGCAGGCAGGCCTGCACCGAGGTGGCCCGGTTGTACGAGCGCTTGTCCTCGCCCAGGAACACGTCCTTGAACTGCACCATGCCGGAGTTGGTGAACATCAGCGTCGGGTCGTTGCCCGGCACCAGCGAGCTCGACGGCACCACCGTGTGGCCCTTGGCGGCGAAGAAATCGAGGAAGGTCTTGCGGATCTCGGCGACGGTGGCGGGAGGAGTCGTGGGGAGCGTCATGGTGGCGGCAGTGGAGAAGCGGGAGTCCGGCTGAATAAGCCGCACCGGTGGAGGCCGCGGGCGGCCTGTGGGGTGCGTGGACGTAACCCGTGATTTTAGCTGGCGGTGCGCGCCGATGCGGAGGCTTCGGCGGCCCGGGCGGCGACTGGCTTCGCCGGCAGGCCCGGCACGACCAGGTCGCGCAGCGCCTGCCCGGATGCCAGCCGGTCGAAGCCGCGATTGAGGTCGTCCAGGACCAGGCGTTCGCCCATCAGGCGGTCGATGGGCAGCTTGCCGCGCTGGTACAGGTCGATGTAGCGCGGAATGTCGCGCACCGGCACCGACGAGCCGATGTAGCTGCCGCGCAGGGTGCGCTCCTCGCCCACCAGCTGTACCGGCGGCAGCGCGAAGCGCAGGGCCGGATGCGGCAGGCCGGCGCTGATGGTGGTGCCGCCCCGGCGGGTGATCTTCCAGGCCAGTTCCAGCGCCGGCACCGCGCCGGCCATGTCGAAGGCGAAATCGACGCCGCCGTGGGTGATGTCGCGCACCGCCTCGCAGGCGGCCGGATCGGACGCGTTGAGGGTGGTGGTGGCGCCCAGCCGCCGCGCCAGGGCCAGCTTGGCCGGATCGAGGTCGATGGCGACCACGTCGCGTGCGCCGGCCGCGACGGCGGCCAGCAAGGCGCTGAAACCCACGCCGCCCAGGCCCAGCACCGCCGCCCGGCTGCCGGCCGGCATGCGGGCGGTGTTGATCACCGCGCCCACGCCGGTCAGCACCGCGCAGCCGAAGAGCGCGGCTTCCGCATCGCCGATGGTGGATTCGATGCGCACGCAGGAACGCGCGGAGACCACCGCGTGCTCGGCGAAACACGAGACGCCCATGTGGTGGTGCAGCGCGTCGCCGTCCCGCGACAGGCGCCGTTCGCCGCCGAGCAGGCTGCCCGCGCCGTTGGCCTCGGCGCCCGGCTCGCACAGCGCCGGCCGGCCTTCCGCGCACGGGATGCAGGCGCCGCAACTCGGCATGAACACCAGCACCACCCGGTCGCCCGGCCGCAGCCCGGCGACGCCGGGGCCGCACTCCACCACCTCGCCGCAGGATTCGTGGCCCAGCACCAACGGCGTCGGCCGCGGGCGGTCGCCGGAGATGACGGACAGGTCGGAGTGGCACAGCCCCGCCGCCAGGATGCGCAGCAGCACCTCGCCGGGTCCGGGAGGGGCCAGTTCGACCTCTGCGATCTGCAACGGCCGGCTCCTCGCGTAAGGCTTGGGAACGCCTGTCAGGGCCAGCACGGCAGCGAGTGTTTTCATGTTGGTAGGTGCTTACTGGATGCCTCGCCATTGCAGCCCGGCGGGCCTCGAGCGTCCAGAGGGATTTCCCGGCGCGGGTCTGTCCCCTGTTCGTGCTGCGGAATGCAGCGGATGCCAAAATGACGGGCTGGCTGGCACCTCCCAGGCACGTCTGAAACACTTCCAAGGAAATCACCAAATGGACATGAAGACATCCCCCCTCGCCTTGCTCAACGACCCGAGCCTGCTCAAGACCGACGCCCTGATCGACGGCAAGTGGGTTCAGGGCAGCAGCCGCTTCGACGTGAACGACCCGGCCACCGGCCAGAAGCTGGCGGACGTGCCGAACCTGGGCGCAGCCGATGCCGACGCGGCCATCGCCGCGGCCAACGCCGCCTGGCCCGCCTGGCGCGCCAAGACCGGCAAGCAGCGCCACGCCATCCTGCTGAAGTGGTTCGACCTGCTCATCGAGAACACCGAGGACCTGGGCCGCATCATGACCGCCGAGCAGGGCAAGCCCTTCGCCGAGGCCAAGGGTGAAGTCACCTACGCGGCCAGCTTCGTGGAGTGGTTCGCCGAGGAAGCCAAGCGGGTCAATGGCGAGACCCTGCCGCAGTTCGACAACAACAAGCGCCTGCTGGTGATGAAGCAGCCGATCGGCGTGTGCGCGGCCATCACGCCCTGGAACTTCCCGCTGGCCATGATCACCCGCAAGGTCGCCCCGGCACTGGCCGCCGGTTGCCCGGTGATCATCAAGCCGGCCGAGCTCACCCCCCTGACCGCGCTGGCCGCCGCCGAGCTGGCGATCCGCGCCGGCGTGCCGGCCGGTGTCTTCAACCTGCTGACCGCCGACAGCGACAACTCCATCGCCATCGGCAAGGCGCTGTGCGCCAGCGACGTGGTGCGCCACATCAGCTTCACCGGCTCCACCGAAGTGGGCCGCATCCTGATGGCGCAGAGCGCGCCGACGATCAAGAAGATGTCGCTCGAACTCGGCGGCAACGCACCGTTCATCGTCTTCGACGACGCCGACATCGACTCGGCCGTCGAAGGCGCGATGGCCAGCAAGTACCGCAACGCGGGCCAGACCTGCGTGTGCGCCAACCGCCTGTATGTGCAGGACGGCGTGTACGACCAGTTCGTCGAGAAGTTCTCCGCCAAGGTCAAGGCGCTGAAGGTCGGCAACGGTTTCGACGACGGCGTGGTGCAGGGCCCGCTGATCGAGCCGGCGGCCGTCGCCAAGGTGCAGAAGCACCTGGACGACGCGCTGTCCAAGGGCGCCCGTGTGGTGGCCGGCGGCCAGAAGCTCGACGGCCAGTTCTTCCAGCCGACCGTCGTCGCCGACGCGACGCCCGACATGCTGTGCGCCCGCGAGGAAACCTTCGGCCCCTTCGCGCCGGTGTTCCGTTTCAAGGAAGACCAGGAGGCCATCGACGCCGCCAACAACACCGAGTTCGGCCTGGCCAGCTACTTCTACAGCCGCGACGTCGGCCGCATCTTCCGGGTGGCCGAAGCGCTGGACTACGGCATGGTGGGCATCAACGCCGGCATCATCGCCAGCGAACACGTGCCCTTCGGTGGCGTGAAGCAGTCGGGCCTGGGCCGCGAGGGTTCGCACCACGGCATCGACGACTACGTCGAGCTCAAGTACCTCTGCCTCGGCGACATCGCGAAATAAGCCTCGCCGAGCGTACGAAACCGGCCCTCTGGGGTCGGTTTTTTTTCGTGGGGACGTGTCATCGGACCGCCTCGGTGCCTCCCTATACTTCGCCGCCCATGAGCATCCATTTCCCGCTGCGCGCATCCACGGTTCCGCAGGCCGTCCGCGCACTGCTGTGTTGCGGCGCCTTCGCCGTCCTGCCCACGCATGCCGTCGCACAGGCCGACGAGCCCGTGCCGCCGACACCCGAATCCGGAGAGATCGAGAACTTCTCCATCCACGGCCAGGCGACGTACATCTTTCAGAAGAAACCCGCGTTCTACGCGCCCTACTCCGGCGTCAACAGCCTGTCGCCGGATCGCGAACGCAGCTACTCCTTCACCTCGACCGCGTTCCTGGGCGTGAGACTGGCCCCGCAGACCGAGCTTTATTTCAACCCTGAACTGGTCCAGGGCCTGCCGCTTTCGCGCCTGACCGGCCTGGGCGGATTGTCGAACGGCGAACTTCAGAAGACCGCCGGCACCAGCCCGATCGTCTACCGCGCCCGCCTGTTCCTGCGCCAGACCTGGGGCCTGGGCGGCGGCAGCGATTTCGTCGAAGGCGATGCCAACCAGCTGGCCAGCCGCTACGACAAACGCCGCGTCACGCTCACCGCCGGCAACTTCGCGGTATCCGACCTGTTCGACAACAACGCGCACGCGCACGACGCCCGCACCCAGTTCCTCAACTGGTCGCTGCTGACCCACGGCGCCTACGACTTCGCAGCCGATTCACGCGGGTATTCGTGGGGCCTGGCGCTGGAGTACCGCCACGACGACGACTGGACCCTGCGCGCCGGCCGCTCGCTCCAGCCGCGCGAATCCAACGGCCTCAAGCTCGACCGCCGCTTCTTCAGCCACTACGGCGACCAGGTCGAACTGGAGCGTCGATACAGCGCCTACGGCCGACCCGGCACCGTGCGCCTGCTGGCCTACCGCAACGTCGCGGTCATGGGCGCCTTCCGGGACGCGCTGGACGACGCGGCTGCCAACGGCACCACGCCCGAGATCGCACCCGTGCGCAGCCGCCACAGCAAGGTCGGCGCCGGCATCAACCTGGAGCAGCAAGTGGCCGACGGCGTCGGCGTGTTCGCCCGGCTGGCTCGCCACGACGGCAAGACCGAGACCTACGCCTTCGCGGAAATCGACCGCTCCTGGTCCTTCGGCACCACCATCGAGGGCGGGCGATGGGGCCGCGAGCGCGACGCGGTCGGCATCGCCCTGGCGCAGAACGGCCTGTCGCCCGGTCACCGCACCTTTCTCGCCGCCGGCGGCGCCGGCTTCTTCGTCGGCGACGGCCGCCTGAGCTACAAGCCGGAGAACATCGCCGAGGTGTATTACCGCCTGGCGCTGCCCAACGTGAAGAAGCTCGAGA
>Ga0308163_10000844_pt1 | contig 41898 bp, 47 predicted proteins | sample PhyTR1_FD_201037 | JGI IMG/M metagenome (GOLD analysis project Ga0308163, IMG submission 201037) | Phyllosphere microbial communities from UC Gill Tract Community Farm, Albany, California, United States - DLSLT.R1 | ecosystem: Host-associated > Plants > Phyllosphere > Unclassified | place: USA... | reverse complement strand
GGGGGGGGCGGCGGGGGGGCGGCGGGGGGGGGGGGGGGGGGGGGGGGGGGGGGCGGCCCCCCCCCCCCCCCCCCCCCCGGGCGCCCGCGGCGGCCGTGGTGCCCGGCGGGGCGGGGCGCTCCCGGGTGGGAGCGCCCCGCTGCGGCTACGCGGCCTCGGCCGGGTCGGGCTCCGGGTCCTCGGCAGGATCCGCGGCGATGGGCTCGGCGCCGTCCTCGACGGCCGCCGTGTCCAGTTCGGGCCCGTCCGTGTCCGCCTCGGGCTCGGTGGTGTCCTCCGCGTCCGCGTCGGCTGCGTTCGCGGCGTCGCGGTCCGCGCGGCGCCGCTCGTCCAGGTCGGTGATGATCTGCTCGACCTCGCTCAGCGCGTACCCCCACGCGGCGAGCTGCCGGAGGTAGGCCGCCGTGGTGTCGTCGGGGCTCCGCCATGACTGGCGGCCGGTGGATGTCTCGATGCCGCCGAGGACCACGGCGAGGGCGACGTGCTGCGCCTTCGTGGGCGTGGCCGCGGCGTACTGGCCGAGGGCGTCGCTGTAGTAGCCGCTCTCCCGCTTGACGCCGAGCAGCTCGTGCGCGAGCGCGCTGCCCTCCTGCACGGCGCGACCGACCGCGTGGCGGTGGGTGGTGAGCCCGGCCGCGATGACGCGGGCGGCGTCCTTCGGGAGTGCCTTGCGGGTGACGAGCGCGGCGAGGAACTTCCGGCGGACGACCTCGGCGGAGTCCCATGCCTTGTTGTTGGCGACGACCTGGCGGCGCTCGGCCTTCTGCTCCTCGGTCCTCGGGCCGCTCGTGGTGGCCTGGGTCCGGAGCTGGCGGCGGTAGCCGACGGCCTCGGGGTCGCGGAGGTAGTAGATCGTGCGCACGTTGCCCCAGTAGTCCGTGACGCGCACGCCGCGGCCGTCCAGCTCGTCCACCTCCTTCGCCGTGAGGTGGACGTACCGGCCCTCGGCGGTCTCCAGCTCGTGGACGGAGACGTACGCCTCGTGCTCGGGGTTCTCGGGGTCGAGGATCACGTAGCCGCGGCTCTCGTGGTCGGTGATCGCCGCCTGCAGGGCCTCGCGGCGGGCTCGCTCGTCGCGGGCGCGCTGTAGGGCGTGGTCGAACTGCTCGGGGGTCTGGCATGCGGCGGCGATGAGCGACGCCCGGGCCTCGTCGTCGTCGTCGAACTCGACGAGCCCGGCGGCCTGGTCCAGGGTCAGCTGGTGCGCGGTCATCGCGTCGGCCGCGGCGGGCGTGTTGGCGACCTGCAACGTCGTCTTGACGGTCGCGGCCTTGGTGCCGGTCCGGCGGGCGATGGTGGCGGGGCTCAGGCCCGCCAGCGCAAGCTGCTTGAACGCGACCGTCCGGTCCGCGTCGGTGAGCGCCTGGCGGTGGTCGTTCTCGACGAGCTGCTGCACGATCCGCTGCGCGGTGGCGTGGTCGGCGTCGATGACGTAGACGGGGATCGTGGCCACGGCCGCCTCGCGCGCTCCGAGGGTGCGGCGCTGTCCGGCGCGCACGAGCACGCGGCCGTCCGCGTCGCGCCGGGCGACGACGGGCACGATGACCCCGTTCTCCCGGATGCTGCGCACGAAGTCGCGGTTGAGGTCGGCGCTGGGGCGCACGTTCTCCTCGATGATGAGCGTGTTCGGGTCGAGGTGCTCGACGACCACGCTGGGGCTGGTGGTGTTCTCGGTGACGTTCACGTGTGTTCTCTCTTCCACTCGTTTTTTTGCCGTGAAGGCGGTTTTCCGCCTTAGCGACCGGAGGGCGTAGTGCAACCCGGAGGGCGGTGGGGGAGAGAATTTCGGGGCGAAATAAGGGAGCTTGCGACCGCGTCCCGAAAATCTTGGAGGAGCCGGCGGCGTAGCCGCTTGCGCGGAGCCCGCAGGTGGCTACGAGGGAGCGCAGCGACCGAGCCGCCGAAGGCTTCACGGCAAAAAGACGGGCCCGCTAGGGCCCAGACAGCGCCGCGCAGCGGCTCAGATCAGGCAGGGGGCGCCGCGGAGCGGCACAGCTCAGGCCAACACCTCCGCGCAGCGGCACCGATGAGGTGGACGGCGCCGCGCAGCGGCTCCCCTCAGGCTGTGGTCACGCGCCCGCCCACCGGCTCCGGGTCCGACACACTATGACGATGATTACCTGGAATCTGCGGCTGCATGTTCGCAAACGAATTACCCCGACGGAGCCGGATAACACCGTCGGGTACGCAACGCTGTTTAACTTAAAGTCGGAGGCGCTCCCGCGCGTGGGGGAGGTGGTGGCACTCGATCACGATTCTTTTGGTACCGTTTTCGAGCTGTTGCATATGGCACTAGTCGATCAGTCATTGGTCACGCACGTCGAACACTCGCTCTCTGCGGACGAGGACGGCGGCAGCGTGTTTCTCACAGTCCACACGACGCCGCGATACGGCGCGAGCAGCACGCGGCTCCACGAGCTACCGCACTGGATGCCGGTAACCGACTAGCGGGGCCTCTGGGGCACCGTCGAGGTGGCCGGCGCCGCGCAGCGGCTCCGGAGGGCCCGTCCGGGGGAGAGGTGCCCGGGATCCCCGCCGGCGTCGACGGGGATCCCGGCACGCGGGTCTACTCGGGCCGGCGGCGGTCCTGGATCTCCGCGTAGGGCGCGGTGTCGGTCCAGGTGTAGCCGGTCTCCACGCTCACCGTCTTGGGGTTGACGCGGACGACGCGGCGCCAGGAGCCGCGGATCTTCACGTGGTCGCCCTTCTGCACGTTGGTCCGGTCGTACCCGGTGGCGCGGCCGGTCGCGATCTGCTCGGCCCGCACGCCCTCCCAGTACGCGATCTGGTCGCGCTTCTCCTCGAGGTACGGGGCGAGGCGCTCGGCGCGGCGCGCTTGCTCGTCGGCCGTGGCGGGGCGGTAGCCGCGCTCGGAGTCGTAGACGTCCTCCGTGAGGCGGCGTTCGAGCTTGCGGAGCTCGGCGCCGAGCTTCTCGATGCGGTTGGCGACGGTGACGGGGGAGTAGCGCGCATCGGTGGTGATGCGTGCCGCGTCCGCGCGGCCGCGGGCGCGCTCGGCGTCGCGGCCGGCCTCGACCGACCGACCGAGGGCGGCGTGGGCCTTGGCGATCGCGTTCCGGTGGCGTCCTTCGGAGTGGTGGCCGACCTTGATCGGCTCGCCGCCCTCGGGGAGCCGGCGGAACGCGGCCGCGGCGCGCTCGTCGGCCGCGACCTCCGCGGCGGCCTTCCGCTCGGCCTTCGCGTCGAGCGCGTCGACGCGGTCGGCCTGGCGCTCGATCTTCGCGGCCTCGACCTCGGCGGTCGGCCGGATGTCGAGGCTCACCTCGGCGTCGACGGTGAAGCCGGCGGCGCGGAGCACGGCGACGGTGCGCTGGATCTTCCACGGGTTCGGCAGCCGGTCGCGGCTGTGCGGGAGGTACCAGGTCCCGATGCTCCGCCCCCACCGCCATCCGGTCGCCCTGAGGATCTCCGCGGTGCCGTCGCCGCGGCTCGTGCCGTCGATGAGCGTTCCTTCCTCGTGGGTGTGCGTGATGGTGAGCATCGGTTCCTCCTGCGTCGTGGGTGCGGCGGTGGGTGCGGCGCCTATCACTGGCCGAGCTCCGCGTACTCGGCGCGGCTCTCGCAGCGGTCGTGCAGCGGGTACGCGGCCGGTGCCAGCCCGATGCGTCGGGACGTGTCGCCGCTGATGACGACCCAGGCCCCGGATGCCATGTAGCCGACCCACCCGGGCGCGGGCGGCTCGATGGGCTCGAAGTGGCGGTAGACGGTGCTGGAGATCACCCGCGTGACCAGGCGCACGCCGGGCCTGCTCGCGGTCGGCGCGTGGCGGCCGCCGTCGTGGACGATCGTCACCGAGCGGGCGGTGGAGCTGATGCCGGGCCCGGGGCTGTGCGTCTCCTCGACGATGAGTCGTGCGATCGTTCCGGTGTCTCGATTGGTAACCATGTGCTCTTCCCCTCAATGACCGTTTTTCTGTGCGTTCCGGCGGGGAGAAGTCAGCTGGACCGGAGCCTGGAGGCCATAAGCCGGGGACCGGCCCGGGGCGGAAAGTTCTCGGCCGATGTGAGGGAGCGAAGCGACCGCGGCCGAGAAGTTTCCGGAGGAGGGGCGGCGCGCAGCGCCGGTGTTGGCCGGAGGGCGGAGGGTCAGCAGACTCGGGGGCCGGAATGCACAGAACAGGGCCCGCGTGCGGGCCGGCAGCGCGCGGTAGCGCTCCTCTTCCGCCCGGACGGGCGTGGAGCATGCGTCAGCGTGCGGGAGCACTGGGCCGCTGGCGGCCACCGCTCAGGCGGAAGGCGCCGCTGCGCGGCACGGATCAGGCAGGCAGCGCCGCGCAGCGGCACCGCTCAGGTGATGGGTGCCGCTGCGCGGCTCCGCTCAGGTCGTTGGGCCGGCGTGCCGGCGCCGGCGGGCACAGCCCCGGAGGGCCCATCCGGGGAGAGAGGCCCCCGGGATCTCCGCCACGGCTGACGGATTGGAGCTCGCGGCTGGCTCCGTTCTACGAGTCCGCGCGCTGGCGCTTCTCGGCCAGGTATCGCATCACCCGCTGCTCGTCACGGGTGAACACCTGCCACGGCGTCCACGGAGCCCAGAGGGCTCGGGTGTCGGCCTCGGTGAGACCGAGTGCCCGCATCGTGGCGTCGGGGATGACTCGGCCCTCGGCGTCGTACATCGGGCCGCCGCTCTCCCACGTCTGGTACTTGCCGGCCGCGGCGCGCTCCTCGTCGAGGGTCATCACGACGGGGTCTTCCTCCACCTCTTCGATGCGCGCTGCAGAGCAGCTCGCGGAGAGCCCGGCGACGACGTTCTCGTAGTCGGGATCCGCCTCGAGGTCGCCAACAGGGGATACCCGGTACAGCGCGCCGACCGACGCGCCGATCTCGTTGCGCATCCTGTGCCCGAAGGCGCGGGCGAGCTCCCGGTCGGTGGTGATGTAGACGCGGTCGAACTCGCCGGGGTGTTCGCCGTACACGGTCCCTTGCACGGCGGCGAGCTGGTCGAGGAGGCGCTCGAGCGCGTCGGGGACGTCCTTGGGTGGGCGGAGAAGCTGCCCAGCCGAGAGCCCGGGGTAGCCGCCGTGCCAGTAGGTGGTCTGCGTGGCCGCGAGGTACGCACGGCGACGGGCGGCGTTCTCGCGTGCGGCTCGTCGACGCTCGGCAGTTCCCATGGCTCATGACCATACCGCCGAGCGAAGCCGGGGACTCGGATCATCTGTCGGTGCCGGCGTAGGTCGCTGGCGGCCTCGAGCAATGCTCCGCGGAGTTGCATACAACGCCACGGCACGGGACCGCTAGACACATTTAGATGATCTTTTGCAACTCCTCCGACACGGACGGAACGCCGTTCGTACACAAATCGTGTCCTCATTTCGACCCACACGTCCCCCAAAATGCGGACACCGGATTTCGCCACCTGGAACGCTCGTCCCGTTTTGGGGGCGTTGACCTCGTCGTCGGGGCAGGTCTAGACAGATCGGACAAGCTTTTCCACCGATTCCAATGGGGGATATCCATGAACTCAGTCATGACCAAGACCAGGACCACGCTCACGACGCTGGCGGTCCTCGGCGGTCTCATCATCGGCGGCGCGGGTATCGCACCGGCGAACGCGGCTCCGGCGGAGGCGGCGCCGGCCGCGTCGACCACCACCTTCGCGCTCGACACGGCTCAGCTCCCCAACGAGGGCCTGTTCGCTCAGGTCGATGCGGCCTCGACAACCTCCGCCAAGGTCGCGCTCCTCACCGGGAACGGCTTCCACAAGGTCGAGGGCGGCGGCTACGAGCGCACCGAGGGCGGCATGACGCTCGGCTACCGCATCACGACGACCCCGCCCAAGGGGATGTCCCAGACGAACGCGAGCGTCGGATGGAACGGGGGCCCCTACATCAAGGCCACCGGCCAGGAGTGGAAGAACTTCGCCCAGTACGGCGTCGGCATCGGCGGCGCCTTCTGCGCGCTCATCACCGTGGCCTGGGGCGCGGTCGGGTGTGGCGCCGTCGCGGCAATCATCAGCGTGGCCGTGAGCAACGGGACGATCAAGTACCCGAACACCTGCTACGCGGTCCGCCCGGGCCTCGGCGGCAACGTGACCATCTGGACCGAGAAGTGCTAACGAGTTAGGGTACGGACATGATGAATAACAGCGAAGCGCAGCGAGGCTCATCGCCGAGTCGTGTGGTCGGTATCAGCGCCCTGAGCGTTGTAGCGTTCGCACTCATCGGGGGGGTAATCGGATCTATCCAGGCGTCCGACACGCATAATTGGATGTTCTTGGTCATGGGAACCATTGGCGGAGTCGGCGCAATCGCCGCAGGCGGATATGCCCGCCAGTGGCACCGGGTTCCGGTTCCGGCTCTTGCAGGTTTCCTGCTCTTCGTGGTGGGATTCATCCTCATGCTCGACATCGTCATGTGGGCGGGATGGGCCGGCTTCGCGGTCGGACTCATCGCTCACACCCTGCACACCGAGCGCAAGGCTGCGGCCGCGCGCCGGTAGCAGTCCATCTCACCGGACGGGCCGGCACGCGCCATCAGCGCGTGCCGGCCCTTCTGCTTGTCCGGAGCCGGCAAGTACCTGCCCGCGAGCGGGCCTAGGCGATGCGGACGGCGCCGAGCAGGTCGATGAGGAGGCGTTCGGCTGCGTCGACGTCGTCGAGGTCCTCGACGGCGACGGGGGGCGAGGGCCGGAATGCGACGGTGCGGTGGGCGGTGCCTCCGCGCTCGAGCTCGACGATGCGTCGGGCTGCGCGCCAGTCGAGGCGGCCGTCGGGTCGGCGCGGGTGTGGGCCGTAGGCGTGGGTGCCGTCGTCGGGGACGAGGGCGAGTTGGCCGCGGGCCGGCCGGCGGTTCGCGCTCGAGCGGCGCGGGGCGCGCATCCACGCGTCCTCCGCGCACCACCACGCCCATGCCTGCCGCTCGATCTCGTAGCGGGCGGCTCGGTCGAGGAGCCGGCCGTCGACGTGTGTGCGCTCGACCGCGAGGGCGCGGCGGTCGGTGGCGGCTCGCCGCCATCCGGAGCGGGTGTGGACGATGACGCGGAGGGAAGCGAGCTGCTCGAGGAGGTGCCGGGTGCGGGGGATGGTTGCGCCGGCGGTGCGGGCGAGCTCGACGACGGTTTGGGGATCCCCGGTGGTGCGGGCGTAGATGTTCCCGGCGAGGTGGCCGAGGCCGGGAGCTCCTGGGGTGAAGAGGTCGTGTGCAGCGTCAGAGATCCGGTGGGTGAGGGTGTCGAGGAGGAGGGATCTGAGGGCGGCCCCGGCCCCTGCGGGGCGCGGGTCCGCTTGTGACCGGCCTGTGGTCATCTCCTTGTGGAGAGCAGGTGTGGGGGCGATGGTCCAGTGCGCTCCGTGGGGGCCATCGGCGCCGCGCTCGCGCCGGATCCACCCGTCAGCGGCGAGGCGGTGGAGGGCGGTACGGGCAGTCTCGCGGCCGATGCCGGCCAGGAGGGCCAGGCGGCGGGTGTCGGCCTCCACGGAGGCGCGTACGGCCTGCAGGGCCAGGACGCAGAGCGCGTCGAGCACGCGGCGATCGGCGGGGCCGCCGCCGCGGGCCCAGCGGCCGGCGCTGGTGTCGGCGCGCTGCTGTAGGGCGTCGACGTCGGCGGCGATCGTCGCGGCGCGGCCGTCGAAGGTGGGGTCGGCGCCGATCTGGCGGGGCGTGGCCGCGACGAACTGCACGGCCCGGTCCCACTGCCGGCGGAGGACGGCCGCGGCCTCGACGGGCCGCCGGCGGACGCGCTGGTCGCGGACGACGGCCGTGCGGACGTGCTCGAGGCCGGGCGCGGTGTCGACGCGCTCGGCGACGTCGGCGTGGCGCCATCGGGCGGCCGCGGCGCCGACGAGGATCCGCCGGAGGACCGCGGAGGCGTCGCCGGCGGCGGCGTCCTCCTGCAGGGCGGCCGCGGCCGACGCCGGCAGCTCGCGGCGAGGTCCCGGCAGGTAGAGGCGGGAGTGGTCGTCGACGGGGACGGGCCGGTGCGGGTCGACGCTGGGCGTGAGCTCGTCGACGTCGACGAGCTGCGCGACGCGCTCGGTGAGCGCGCGGACCTGCGCGGCGGTGCCGGTCGGCGCCGTCAGCGTCGACGTGTCCCCGCGGAGCACGGTCGAGCGGCCGCCGGCGCGGTGAGGTGCACCAGGTGGCCGCAGGCACCCGGTGGCCGGGTTGGAGAGCGGGGAGAGGTCGAGGGTCGGGCACACGTGGCGCACGAGGCGGGCGAGCGTGGCCACGAGCGCCGCGTCGACGCCCTCGGCCAGGCCGACCCACACGTGGCGGCCGCCGGTGGGGCCGGAGGCGCAGATGAGCGGCTGCAGGCCGGCGTCCTCGAGGAGGGCGGCGAGCGTGTCCGCGTCGCGCGCGGCCGCGGCCGCGCCGTCGCCGGTCTTGGCGTCGAGGTCGAAGCCGAGGATCCGGAACAGGTGGTCGGCGCCGGCGAGGTACATCGCCCACGGCGCCACCGGCACAGGTCCCGCGGTGCGGCGGTGGTGCGGGTAGAGGTTCACGGCGGCGCCGGAGGCGTCAACGGCCGCGACGCGGACGGTCGTCCGAGGCGTGATCGCGGCGGTGAGCGCCCACACGTCGACGTCGGACGGCAGAGCGGTCACGCGACAAACCCCTGGTGGCAAGGGCTCAGGCGGCGCGCACGATTCCATGCACCGAAGAAATGGGTGTCTTCGGGTGCATGCACCGCATCTTGCGGTACAGTGACGGTCATGTGAGCACCTCCAAGTGCAGACATAGGGCCACCTCCCGTGAGGGCTGGTGGAACTTCCTTAGCTCGAACCTCCTGGCCGGCAAGCACTGAGGGTTAGAGCTACAACACGTGTTAGAAGCCCGTCGCGGAAGCGGCGGGCTTCTGCGGTTAAGCGATGTCTGCGATGGGCAGCTCCGAGTGTGGGGACTGGACGGGACGCAGGGAGGCCACGTCGGGCATGCCGACGTTCAGGGCCATGACCGCGGCGACGTAGTCGCTCACGGTCATGCCTCGCTCTGCCGCGCGATCGCGCACGACATCACCGAGGGGCACAGGAACGCGCGAGAGCAGGGTGTCACGGGGACCCTTGCTCGGGCGTCCGCGGGTTGCACGCTGTCCGGTCATGTCTGCAACGTAGTGGGCTTTCGTTTTCTGAAACGGCAATGCGCACAGCGTGTCGGATCTTCCGCAAGCAGCGGCGCTCCGCGCGTCCTGTCTACGAACCCATAGCTTCAGGCGCCGTCGACGCCGTCGTGGGAGATCGCTGGTTGCTCGTCAATCGCAGCAGCTCCGCGACGGCGGGCTTCGCGATGATCCATCGGCGTTCGTCCCGCTCGGCCGGGAGAAGGCCGTCGCGTAGCCACCCAGCCACGGCCTGCTTACTCACACGCAGCAACTCGGCCAGCTCACGGGCGCTGATCTCGTCGCCGTAGGAGTCGAGCGGGTGCGGGTAACGTCCGCGCGGGCGCGCGGGCGGGACGGCCGTTGCCTCGAGCCACGAGCGGACATCGCATCGGAACGCGATCCAGCTGTGCGAGATCCGGTGCGCGGGAATCGTGCCCCGCGTCAGCCACAGGCTCACCGTGGTCTGCGGCAGCTGCAGCACGCGTTGGAGGTCCCGAGACCGCATCGCCTCGGGGATCTCGTCCCACGCACTCATGGCCAGCTCGACAACGCGAAGGGTGGGGTGCGGCGTCAGCCGAACTGCCTCGCCGCGCGTCGAGCGCGACGGATGCGGGCGAAGAACGCGGTGGCCAGCCCGAGGGCGACGAATAGAGCAGCGATGCCACTCACGACCTGGCCCACGTAGTAGGTCGGCGGCAGCGCCACGGTCACAAGAGCGAGCGCGAATCGCGCGACCGCCAGGCCGAAGCCGACGAGGAGGAAGAGTGAGGTCGCGCGAGTAGTGCGACTCGTCGACGTCAGACCAGGCCGAAGCCGGGGGAGGAGCAGGACCGCGATGTAGGCGGGGTAGGCGGTCGCGATCGTCGAGTACAGGCGGTCGAGCGGGTTGCCGAGCTGATCGGCGAGGTCCGGGGTGTGGCCGCCGTCGTGGACCAGCGCGAAGAGGACGACCTCGAGCAGGAACACACCGAGGAAGACGGCTACACCGACCCGTCCGGAGATGAGGCGCTGCGTCGCGGGGGCGCGCCACGCGCGAGCCACCTGCGTTCCTGCGAGAAGCAGCCCACTGAACAGGGCGAGCTTGGCCACGAGGTCGGTGAAGTTCGGGAACGGCGCGAGCTGGTCGGCCGATGCATAGACGTTCGGTGTGATGAGCGTGAAGGCGATGGCCACCGCCGTGGCGGAGGACGCGATGAGGACGTTTTGGCCACGGATCGCGGAGGGCAGTCGGGTCAGTGCAAACGCCGCCAGAAGTATGGCGAACAGGTACGTGATCAGCATGCTCACCCCAGAGTGTCTTCGATGTGACGGGCTTGCTGGCCGTCGTCAGCTCGGCGTCGTGCGACGCGGTGCGCGGACGCGAGGCGCGCTTGGAGCAGCTCATTCAGCGCGAGGTCGGACAGCCGCTTAATCTCGTGAGATCGGGCCGCTGCCGGCCAGCCAGCTTCTTGCAGGGTAATGACTCCGGCTGCGGCCAGGCCGCTCGTGAGCGAGGTGTGGGCAAGTCGAGCCGCTTCGACGAGGTGTCGCGGCTTCATGCTGTTGTTCGTGATCTCGCGCGACACCTGGGGTTGCATCATGCCAAGCCGGTCGGCGAGCTCGCGGCGAAGGTGGCCGGGATCGACGGCGTCGATCCAGCAGCGGAGGCCATCGGGCTGAGGAGGATCCTGCCAGGCGTACACGCCGGCGAGGAGATCGCCGTAGGTGCGGTTCTGGCGTCGCATCATCTCCACCATGGCGTCGGTGAGGGTGATCTGCGACACGACCTCGACGGGTAGCGGAGGCCGCATGCCGCGCTGGAGCTCGTCGTATTCATCGAAGGTCGAGAGCTCGGCCACGGGATCCAGGCCGGCAGTGCGCGCGGCCGCGATGACGAGGCCCTCGCGTACCCGGCCACCGACGAGCTGGCGGTGGACGGTCATGCGTCCGACGCCAACGAGGTTGGCGAGGGGGAGGGCTCCCCCGGGGAGGTCGTGCGCGCTCAGCCAGCGCTTGAACGCGGTGGAGGAGACGGACACCTTAGAGCCCTCCAAGCAGTCGACACGCCAAGTCGTCGAGAACTGCACAGTTTGGTTCTATGTCGCCGGCTATGGCTAGAGTGTGCACCCGAACGGGGGTCACGACAGATGGTCGAAGAGCACGTCGCGGAGGTCATGGATCGCCTCGGTGTGCGCAGACCAATACACGATCGGTCCGCTGCCCCGAGGGTGCGTGGCATGCCGTTCGCCGACAAGGCCAGCCTGCGCCAGGCCGGCCAGATGGTACGCCGCGGCGTTGCGGGAGATCCCGAGCGCCTCACCTACGGACTTGGCGGTGACCTCCGTTCCGTCCATCACCACACGGAGAGTCCGGAGGCGAGCGGGCGTGGCCGCGATCGCGGCGCACGCCTGGTCGATATCCACGCTCGAGTGCGCGATCCCGTCGCTCATGGACCCACCCTACGAGCGCGCTTGCAATAGACGCGTAATTACCAAGAGACTGTATTTACCAAGTAGCCAGCAAACGAGAGGAATCCGAATGACCGACTCAGGTCACGACAGCGCTGCATCCAGGGTGCCGCCGCCCACGCCCGCCGGCCCGGAAGACATCGTCTTCGGGCGGGCACCCGCGCGTGCGGAACGGGAGGGAGAACGAGCAACCACGGGACTCCGTGGGGTCCTGTCGAGCCTCGGCATCCCCATGAAGCCGAGCGCCGCCGAAGCAGCCGCGAGACAGCGACGCGCGGCACTTGAGGAGAACCAGACGACCATCCGACAGGCCACGTGGACGCGCGCCGTCTCCGTGCTCGTCGCCAATCCCAAGGGCGGCGCCGGCAAGACCCCCACGTCGCTGTGCCTGGCGGGCGTCCTCGCGTCCCTTCGCGGGAACGTGGTCGTCGTCGAGGTGGCAGATGACCCCGGCAAGCTGCTGTTCCGCGCCGAGCACGAGCGCACCCCTGCTTTGGGGCTCGGCGAGCTCGTGCGCGACGTCGACCAGATCGCTACCGCGGGCCAGCTCGCCGGCTACACGGCACCCCAGACGACGCGCGCGCACGTCATTGGGACGCCGGTCCGGCGGGCACCCCTGGACGGCGACGCAGTGCGTCGCGTCGTGGCCAAGCTGGATGAGTTCTACAGCGTCCGCGTCATGGACTCCGGCAACCAGTACACCTCGAGCGCGTTCATGGCCGCGTTGAAGGCCACCGACGTGCTGGTCATCCCGATCACCGCCGGGGGAGACGCCGCCACCGATGCGCGACTCCTGCTCGATGAGCTGCGCGACATGGGCGGGCACGCCGCCGACCTCGCTCGGGACGCCATCGTGGTCCGCCTGATCGACGGTCGGACAGAGCACGGGCACGTTCTGGCGGACATCGAGCGGATGCTCGACCTGTACGAGATCGAACACCGCTTGACCATCCCGTACGACCAGCACATCGCAGATCGGCAGCAGATCACGTTCGACCTCCTCGAGCACGACACGCAGGAGGCGTTCACGGCCCTCGGCGCGGTCGTGGTCCGCCAGCTGCAACGCGCGGTCGCCCCTGTCCTCAGCATGCGCCCGCGTGGCCCTCACCGCGCCACCGCGTCGGCCCCTCGAGCGGAGCCCGCCGAGCCGGCGGACCCGGAGCCGGCTGCTCCGCCCGTGTCCGCGCGATCGGCCGCGTCCGCAGCTCTCGCAGCGGTCCCGGACCCTTCTCCACGCGCCGATGAGAACGAGGACAACAGCCTCTCGGCCATCTTCACCTCAGCGGCCGCCTCTTCCTCCTTCGCGGAGGGCACCGCACCACTCACGACTCTGCTGGACGGACCCGCGGACACTGGAAAGGTCACCTCATGAAAGACATCATCACCGCAGCGGGCGACTGCGCCGCCGACAACATCATGTGTGGCGTCAAGCCAAACTTCGACTGGCTCGGCCCCGACTTCCGAAACCTCGCCGTGATCGCTCTCGGCGGAGCCATGGGCCTCGCTCTCATCGCGCTCGCGTTCTTCCTCATCAAAGCTATCGTCGACCTCCGAAAGGCCAAGAGGGTCAAGAAGCCCCAGGACGCCGAGGACGCACGAAACGTCATCATCGGAACGGCTTGCGCAATCGTCGGCGTGATTGTTCTTCCGATCGTGTTTGGTGCTCTCGTCCAGATTCCGACCAAATGACCCGCACTGGTAGACGGTCAGGCCGCACAGGGTGGTGGACCATCGCGACGATCGCCGTTGTTCTGGTCGTTGGCTCTATCACCGTGACCTTCGCCCTGCGCGGGGGAGAAGACCCCACCGCAGCCCCCACACCTCTCACCGGCCCGACGGGAGACGCGTCGGTCTCTGGCGCAGCCGCCAGCGCCAATGGATGCCTTGCGGGACCGGGGATCACAGCGGAGCAGCTCAAGCAGATCCGCGCCAAGAAGGACTTCACTCCGACTGGGGCCGTCGAGTTCTTGGGGGCACTGGTCCAGTTCTACTCGGCTGGCGACCCGAATTATCGTTCGGGAATCGACGCGGTCACGGCTCAGATGACAAGCGGCGATGCACAGTCGCAGCTTGCGTCCATCACCTCAAGTACCGGTCCGGACGATGGAAACACTCACGCATCGTTTCTTGGCGAGGCTTACTACAACGTCGTCACCGCGACCGCAGATGAGGTGACCGTCGACATCACTGCCGAGCAGCTTCGCAACGGATCGCCCATCCCGGGCGACACGCACGGCACGATCTACGGCGGTGAGCGATACACGGTCAAGCCCACGGCCGACGGGTGGATCGTCTCGGCCATGGGCACGCCCGCACAGACCGTGCAGCAAATGATTGAAACCGGTCAACGATTCGAAGGGGGCTGCTGATGGCTGAGTGCTCGCCCGTATTCACGAGCGTTTGCAACGCGGGGGACGCACTCGGGAAAGCTGTAGACGCGACCATCAAAGCCGACACCGGACTTGTCAAGGGAACGGTGCAAGCCGTTGCGTTCAGCCAGGACCCTTTGGGGTGGCTGGTTCAAAGAATGCAGGAGGGTATTCACGGCATCGGGGCAGTTATGATCCCATACGCACTTGGCGTCCTCGAACCCGACTATTCGCTCGACTGGTGGCGCGTATCATACGCCATCTCGTTTGGTGTTGCGATTCTTATACTCGCATTCATCCTCATTTTTGTGACTATTCGACGCGTTCGGGGCGATATCGGCCCCAAGTCGCTCGTTGAGTCGTTCTTCATCGCCGTGCCCGCCTTCATAGGGGGCGCGTTTGCCGGCCCGCTGCTCGGAATGGTGATAACAAAGTTTTTCACGGGTCTATCCTCAGCCTTGGCGAAGTATCTACTCGATACAACCACGGGGGATTTCTATACCTCACTAGCAGATCGGGCAAGTTCGGGCGACGCCGCAAAACTGGTGGGCAGCGCCATGATTTCCATGCTGGTACTATCTGTCCTATTCCTCGCCTTAATTGGCGTGTTCTTCATTCTTGTAGTCCAGGTAGCCACGCAATATCTGGTTGGTGCGCTCATTCCTCTGGGCTTGGTGTGGATGACGCATCCGGATACCCGGCGTAGCGCGAAACTGGGTCCGATCATTTGGATTTCCATCCTGGCGTCCCACGTGCTCCTGATCCTCATCCTAGGATTCGCATTCAAGGCTATTGACGGCCTTCTCTTGAAGGCGACCGACGACGCTACGTCGGATCCGATGCGGACATTCGTGAATCTGGCCGTGCCGACGGTGCTCATGGCGATGGTCGTGTTCGCACCCATGGGGCTCATGCGACTGGGGAAGTTCGTAAAGCCGGGCGGGGGAGGGGGCCAGTCGCGATCGGGCGGCTTGAGCACCCCGAACCAAGCTCCTCAGCCGGGACGGCAGGTAATGAACGCTCAGCAGGCCGCCGACAACCAGTCCCGCTCGGGAGAGCGTCGGGCATCGAGCGAGTCATCCCCGGAAGCTCCGGCCACGATGTCGTCACAGGCGGCGAATGCGGGCGGGCGGGCAGGTACCTCGGCGGCCGGCAAGGGCGCGACCGCGGCGGGGGAGGGTGCGGCTGCCGGCGGCATGGCCAAGGCGGGAGCGGCGGCCTCGGCCACGGGCGTGGGTGCCCCGCTGGGGATGTCGATGATGATTCTCGACGCAGCGGTGAAGGTCGCGCATCAGGCGTCGCGGGCGGCCGAGCAGGCTGCGCACCAGGCCGCGGATGCCGGCGACCACAGGGAGAACTGATGCGCGTCTCGTATCTCGGTGGCGACAGCGCCCACCGCGGCTTCCTCGGCGCCCGCGTCCCAAAGGCGCGGCTCTGGTCGGTCGGGGTGGCGGCCGCGATCGCACTCACGACGGCCATCTTCGCCCAGATCGTCGGCGTGGTACTGCTTGTCGTCCTGCCGTCGATCGCGTGGCTGCTCACGATGTCGACGGAGAACGGCACTCCGCTGCACCGGTACCTCAACCGGCGCCGTTGGAAGGACCGCCAGAAGCAGGGGACGACCAACTTTCTCCCCTACACCGAGGAGGGATGGCAGGCACTCGTCGACGCCTGGGCCGAGGCTCCGCGCGGGGAGCGCGCGGAGGCGCAGCGGCGGCTGCGTGCCATGCGAGCCACCCCCGATGGCGTGGAGGGCATGACGTGGCTGCAAGACGGCCGCGGGATCCCCGGCATCCAGTGGCACCGCGAACACGGCCGAGAGGAGTACCTCGCGATCGTCGTCTCGACGACCGGCCAGGTGGAGGGCATCGAGACCGACGAGGTGTTCGACGCTGCCAGCGCCGGCTTCGGTGCGATCCTCAGCTCGCTCGGCTCGAGGGCGAGCCTGGCGAAGCGGGTCCAGCCCATCACTCGGGCGCTGCCGGCGGATCCCGCTCGGCACGAGCAATGGGTCCTCGACAACGGCGACCCGGACGTGCCGGCCTCCATCCTGCGGTCGTACAAGGAAGTCATCGACATCGTGATGTCCGGCCAGCTCGTGCAGCGACCGATGTTCGTGGTGTCGTTCCCGGTCACCGAGACCTTCCGGTCTCGAGCGGCTCGCCGCGGACCGGGCCAGGACGGGTGGCGCGAGCTCATGCGAGACGAGATCCGCGGGGTTGAGCGGGCGATGGCAAGTGCCGGGTACCGCGATGTGCGCATCCTGTCCGCTCGGGCCACCGCGGCCGTGATCCGGCACATGCAGCACCCCGGATACGCCATGGATCGGGTATCCGATGTCACCCCGACCACCGGGTGGCTACCCTCGGAGGATCACTGGTCGTTCACCCGCTACGCCGGGGCGCCCAGCGGCGGCGACGTGAGCCAGTCCCTCGCCCGCACCGCTCGCATATCGGCCGGAAACATGGCCGTCATCGAACGCTCGAGCTTGTGGATGAGCCCCCTGCTGGGCGGGATGCATGAGCAGGTCGTGCGGACCATCGCATTCCACTTAGAAGTCATCCCCCAGGAGGCTTCCCGATTTCTGCATGAACAGGATATCACGTCCGACATCGCCGACAAGAATGCAAAGGCACGTGCCGGAGTTCTCGAGGACGCGACGTTGAAAGTCGAAGCGAAAGCAGCGACCCAGCGTTACGAGGACCTGATGCCGGGCACGGGGTTCCACGGGTGTAACTGGGTCGGGTACATCACCGTCTCGGCTGGCACAGAACGTGGGCTGCTCGACGCCTGCGAGCACATCGCCGAGGCCGCGTCCGACGCCGGCATCTCGCAGCTTGAGTGGCTCGACGTCCGGCAGTCCGCCGCGCACGCGTTCACCTGGCCCGTCGGGCGGGGCATCGTCCCGGCGAAGGCCACCGCCAGCGACCGCGTGCAGCAGTTCGCGGCGGGTAAAGAGCCCGAGGAGGCCCTATGAGCATCACGACCCGCACTCTCGTCGACGAGGCCAACGATCTGCCATCCCGCCGGAGTGTGCTCGGCAAGCGCCGCACACGGCCGGCAGCCTCCGACACCACGTCCGCAGTCGTGGTCGACGAGTTCGCCATGCCCGAGCAGCCCGGGTGGATCCCGCGGCGGAACCGGCTGCTGGACCGGTTCGGGTACTACGTCCCGGCCTCAGCAGGGGCGCCGACCACGACCCGCCAAGCAGAGATTCTGAACACGGCGATCATCGCCGCTCCGATGCAGTTTCAAGGGCTCCTCTCCGGGGTAGAGACCCTCTCGAAGACGCCCGCGACCAACGACCAGATCCAGGCATATCGAGACGGAAAGGTCGAATCTCCGAACGTCTGCACCCTGGGTGACGTCGGCGTGTACAAGTCCACGCTGATGAAGTGCGATTACGTGCTGCGCCCGCTGACGCTCGCCGGCCGCCGGATGATCGTCGTCGACATCAAGCCCGCGGGGCCGTCCGCCGGCTGTGGTGAGTACACGGCCACCGCGGAGGAGATCGGCGTGCAGCCGATCCGGTGCGAGATCGGCGACCCGACGTCCTCCACCCTGAACCTGTGCGACCCGAAGCTGCGTCTCACCCGCGAGGGGACGACCGGCGCGGGCGCGATCGGCATCCTTCTGCAAGCCGCCGCGATCTTGAACGAGAACGCGGAGCTCGACCGGTTCGAGAAGAAGGCTGTCCGGGCCGCGTTGAAGCGCGCGGAGGCGCATGTGGCCGAGCTCGGCCGCGATGTGACCGTGATGGACGTGCTGCCGTACCTCGGGAACGTCGATGACATCGAAGATTTCCGCGCCCTGCCCACGCACGCGAAGGACGCGATGTTCATGGCCGGGTACGGGGTGCGGGTGCTCCTGGAACGGCTTCCCGAGGAGCTCCCCGGGCTGTTCGACGGCGACACGAGCACGTCGGTGAAGCTGGGCGAAAAGGCCACGTTCTTCGACTTCTCCCAGCTCCCCGAGGACGGACCGGCGCGCTCCATCGGCATGATGCTGGCCAACGCCTGGACCATCGGCTCGATCCGCGCATCTGGCGGCAAATTCACCACGAACTTCTGCGTCGACGAGGGCTGGTTCCTCGTCGGCGGCCCGATGGGGAAGGTCATCCAGGCCAACTCCAAGGTGTCCCGCGCCAATGGCATGTCGAACATCGTGAATCTGCACCACCCGTCCGACGTGCCGGCGGATGACCCCGCTATCGCGTTCATCAAGGAGGCCGGCACGCTGCACCTGTTCCGGCAGTCCAAGCGTGACGACGCCGAGATGGTTGCGAACCTCGCCGGGCTCAAGCCCGGCGCCGTCGAGCAGCTGATGACCCTGCCGGCCGGGCAGCACTTCAAGAAGGTGGGCACGGCCGCCGAGACGCGCGTGCGTCACGTTCGCTCCGCGCTCGAGGCCCGCGTCACCGACACCTCGCAGGGGCTCGTGGGCGACAAGACCACGAAGGGCGCGTGATGCGACCCCGGACAGCGCCCACCGTCGCGGTAGCCCTGGCGGCCGCGCTCATCCTCGTCGGGTGCACGTCGGCGCCGGCGGCCGCACCCGGGGACGCCGCGGCCGCCTCCGCCGGGGAGCCCTCCGGCGTCCCGACCGTCGACGTCGGCGGCTTCACGCCGGCACCCCCGGTTCCGGCCAACGGGATGGATGACCAGGACGCCGACGATGCCGTGGACGCCTCGTCGGCCGCCCCGGGCGATGTCATCCCGTCTGGTGACTCGATTACCCCGGCCGTCGCGGCGAAGGCGGAGCTCACGGCGGCCGCGTTCGTCCGAGCCTTCACCCGGAAGGATGTGCCCGGAGCGGGCTGGGCGGACGGCTACACGGCCTTCCTGACGCCGTACTCGCAGACCGCATACGCGCGCACCGCGCAGTCGAGCGTCCCGGGTACACGTGTCACGGGCTCGGCCTCGCTGGCAGAGCAGGGCACGAACACCATGACGTCGGCGACCATCACCGTGCCGACCGACGCCGGCACGTACCAGGTGCTCATGCTCGCAACCAACACAGGGGACTGGCTGGTGCAGCGCGCCCTCCTCCCCGGGGCCACGCCATGAAGGCCCTCGCCGGCTTCATCGCCGCCCCGCTGGTGTTCGTCGCGGTCCTGCTCATGCTCATCGTCGGCGCATCCGGGGGGAATTCGTCGGTCGCCGCCGCCGCAGCGTGCGGCACAGCCTCCGCCCCCGGAGTGTCCGCGGCCGGCGTCCTACCCGCGTCGGTGGGGCGTTGGTCAGGGGATCAGATCCGCATGGCCGCGACGCTTCTGGACGCGGCCGCGAAGCTCGGCGTCAACCAGCAGGCACAGACCGTCCTCATCATGACCGCCATGGGCGAGTCGTCGTTGTCGAACCCGGACCACGGCGACGCCGTGGATAACAGCACCATCGGTGTGCTGCAACAGGGGGGCTCCTACGGGCCGCGGGCGGCACGCTTGGATCCCGCCACCGCGGCCACCGCGTTCCTCACACGGCTCATGAAGGTCCCGGACTGGGAGGGCTTGGAACCGACGCTCGCCGCGCACGCTGTGCAGGGCAACGCCGACCCGTACCACTACGCGCCGTTCTGGACGGATGCACAGGCTGTCGTCGCCGCAGTGACCGGAAAGAAGGTCTCGTCTGGGTGCACGGCGACCGGTAACGGCGAGCAATCGGCGAAGACGCTGATCGCAGCGCGCGCTGCCGGCACGCTTACGGACTACAACCCCAAGATGCTCGACGAGCTCAACGGCATGGCCGACGGCACCGCCTCCGCACAGTGCCAGATCGACCCGCGCGTGCTCCAGATCCTCGTCCTCGTCCTGAACAAGTACGGCTCCGTGGGCGTCAGCGACATCAACCGGCCGTGCGCCGGGGAGGGTCTGCACTGCGAGTACTCCGCGCACTGCACCTCGCCGTCGACGGCCGTCGACTTCAACAGCATCGGAGGACGCACGACGACCGGGGGAGACCCGGCGTCGCTCGAGCTGCTGACGTACCTCGACACGATCATGCCCAAGGGCTCGCACGCGGGCCAGGTCCAGTGCCGGCCGACGATGACGTTCCAGAACATCACCGCCTTCTCGGACCCGTGCACGCATCTGCACGTCGACGTCCGGGGCACGACGGCTCCACTGACCGCGACGTCGGGCGGATGACGGCCACGACGACGCTCTCGACCGCGGACCTCGCGGACGGGGCGTGGACCATCACCAACACCGACGACCCGAGCCTCGTCACCGTGTCGATGTGGCTGAGCGACGCGATCGAGGAGCACACGACCGCCGTCACCGCCGCGACCGGTCGACGTGTTGCGTTCAGCTACCAGCTCAACGGCGAAGACGTTGACGAGGACGTGTGCCTGGTCCGTGATTTGCACCGCCAGGTAGAGGAGAAGTACCGCCACGCGAAGCTCGCTGACCTCACGACCCGGAAGGACCGGTACCGGGTACTCGCCCGCCTGGCCGCATCAGGCGCCACCGCCACCGAAGTGGCACTCATCACGGGCGTCGCGGCGCGCGTGGCGGAGAGATTCACCGGCGACGAGCCCGATGCCCGGCTTGCTCGCGATCTGACCTACCGAGTGCACCACAGCCCCGAAAGGAACCGCGCATGACCACCACAGCACCCGGCGCCGCCGGCCTCAGCAGGGGAGGAGTGCGGTGAAGCGCGCGGACCTCCTGTCCTCCGCCGGGGCGATCGTCACCCTCGCGGCCATGGCCATGGCTGCGATGGTCGGTGTCCACGTCGCCTCGGATCGTGCGGGGCTGACCGCGTCGGTCACCTGGAACCCTGTCGAGTACGCCTGGGGTGCCCTCACCCACGAGGTCGCCCTGCCTGCCGATTGGATCCTCTGGGTCAGCGTGTTCGTGGCGCTCGTCGTCGCGCTGTTCGCGGGCATTTTCCTTCTGCTGGCCAGGGCTACCCCGGACGCGGCGCCGGAATCGATCAAGTTGATGTCCGCGAACCCCATGAATGCGGTACTCAGGAAGCGGTCGCGGACAGTAGAGGCGAGGCGACTTCACCCGAACGCGGAGCGGGTGGGCCCGGGGCAGAAGGTGGCGCGCATCGTCGGCACCCGGAAGTGGGTGTATCAGGGGTGGGAGGAAACGGGCGTGTACCTGTTCGGCACCCGCCGAGGGAAGACGTCGGGCGTCGTCGTCCGCCACGTCGTCGAGGCACCGGGCGCGGCCATCATGACGTCCAACAAGGTCGACGGCGTCGAGCAGGTCCGTCGTGGGCGTCGCGGCCGCGGCCAGGCCTACATCTTCGATCCCAACCGGATCTACCGGCACGAGGCCGGCCCCGACTTCGTGTTCAACCCGCTCGAATACGTCGAATCGGCCGAGGACGCCCGCGAGCTCGCGGAGATCTTCGAGGCGTCGACACGGAAGGAGGGCGACCGAGGCGGAGACCCGCAGTTCGACGAGCCCGGCCGCGACATGCTGGCGTACTTCCTCCTCGCGGCCGCGCTCGATGAGCTGCCGCTGTCGCGCGTATATCGGTGGATCACCAAGCAGGACGCCGACACGGTGGTGGAAATCCTCAACCGCCACGGGAAGCGGGGGCCGGCGGAGACGCTGCTGGGTATCGAGAAGTGGGCCGACCGGACTCGTCAGAGCGTGTACGCGACGGCGCAGCGCATGGCGGGGGCGCTCGCGTACGACGAGCTGCTCGAGTGGACGAGCAAGGAGGGGGTGCGCCGGTTCGACGTCGAGGCGTTCGTCCGCTCCGAGGACGTGTTGGTGCTGCTCTCGAAGGATGGGGTCGGGTCCGCCGGCGCCATCCTCACGTCGCTGGTGCGCGCGATCTGCAAGACCGGCGAGCGGGTCGCGCAGCGCTCGGGCGGCCGGCTGCCGGTGCCGCTGGTGATCGAGCTCGACGAGTGCGCCAACATCGTCCGGTGGCCTGCGCTGCCGTCCGTGTACTCGTTCTACGGCTCGCTGGGCATGCCGATCAACACCTACTTCCAGTCGAAGGACCAGGCGGTGGAAGCCTTCGGACAGAACGGGTGGGGCGCGATCTGGGGCGCCGCGGTGACACGCGTCTTCGGTGGTGGCGCCATGGATCCGGACTTCCTCCGCGGCCTCTCCAACCTGATCGGGGAGCGCGACGAGGCCACCTACAGCCAGTCGACACAGGACAGCGGCGCGTCGTCGACGTCGACGAGCACCAGGCGCATCCCGATCCTGTCGGTCGATGACCTGGCGAACCTGCCCCTGTGGCGGGCCGTGGTGTTCAACTCCAACACGCGGCCGGTGATCGTCGACGCGCTGCCCTGGTTCCGCGACAAGAAGATCCGCGCGCTCATCAACGCGAAGGACCCCGACACGTCCGAGCTCGCCACGACACAGGAGGTAGCAGCACATGACCGATAGCGAGATCCCCGACAACCAGGAGGCCGCCGTCGACGACGCCGGTACCGTCGTCGGCGGCACGGCCCTGGAGCCCGCCGGCGCCGGTGGCGCGGACGTCGACGCGGACCCGACGGTGGATGACCTGTTCGTCGAGTGGGTCGTGGAGCACTGCGCCAGCGTCGAGTACGTGTGGACCGAGAAGCGGCCGTCCTGGTGCCCGGAGTGGTGGAAGCACCCCGAGGCTGTCGAGCGCCTGTTCGCGCTCTGGACGGCCCGCACACAGGCGTACGCAAACGACGAGGACCTCGCGGCCGCGTCGTCCTGGTGGGTGTACCACTGGGACCACCACGCGCCGATCCTGTTCGACTCGCGCACAGGCCCGTTCCGCAACTGCAACAAGGAGCTCGGGCACCTGTTCGAGGTCGCGGGCGAGCGCACCCCCCTGATCGACGCCACGCGGCCGCCGGCCGGTTGGGCGCGCTCGGCGCCGTCGCAGTAGGCCTGCAGAGACGACGATGGGGCACCCGGATCCGGGTGCCCCAGCGTCGTCTCTGCAGCTCCTACCTCGCGTCCTCCGCGGGCGCGGCCACGGGCGCGGCCACGCCCGCGGCCACGGCCGCGGCCGCGCCCGCAGAGGACGCTCGCGCGCGACCGTCGTCCGCCGGCAGTGCAGCCGCCGCCGAAACGCAACTCCGCGGGGGCTCCTCCCAGTGAGGAGCGAGCGTGTACGGCGATGCCGAGCCCGTCGCCCCCGCGCTCAGGATGGAACGGCGGACACCGCTCATTCCCCACGGGCGAACGTCTTTGCGGGCCCTGAATGATCCAACGGGGGCTGGCGGGGAACCGTACGCCCGCGGCCATCCCGAGAAAGCCGGTCCGCCAAAGCCCTGTCGACTCGCGTCGATGATTATGGCCGTTCCTATAGCCGCGACATCAGCGAACAGATGTTCGCTGTTCGGGAACCATATACCGTGACCCCAGGCACGCTTGCCAACATGGACACGCACGCCATTGAGAGCGAAATCCGCAGTCTTGATGGTAACCCGTGACGCCGACGCGTCGACATGCATATCGAGCACAACATCGCGGTTTGCGCGGCGGATCTTGATGTTCTTGCCGACGTACGTGATATCCCAGCTTCGATTCGCAAACCGCAGCACCCCGTCGGCAACTTGTAGAAGCGGCTTATTGTTGAGATCGCGGAAGTTGAGATCCAGTCGCAGATGCCCGTCCACAATGCGCGCTCCGAGGGCGACAGCGCCGTCGATGATGATTCCGACCGACTGCAGAGACTCAGGGCTGGTAGACATTTGAACGTTCCCGAGATCGAATGTCACGGCCTGGTTAGATGAAAAATAGAGCTCATGCCCCGCCGAAAATTCGTTGACACCATTGTGTGGATTTGCGTTTGCCGCAACAACTGTAGCGAGCGGTAGGCGGCCTGCCGTCTTCTCGCGATGATGATGCGGACAGAGCAAAGTCATCGAATCGGGGTCATCGCCCGTTTCACCGATTCCGAAGATGTGTTCATAGTCATATATGGGACTGCCGCACATTACGCATCCGAAGCCGCAACGCTGGCGGATCTGTAAATCGACGCTTTGCGGTCGATGCGGTCTGTCGGGCATGGATCACACCCTACGGATACAGTCCTCTCCTGTCGCTCGTGAAGGCACGAACACCGCACCACGGCAGCAGCGGCAGTGGAGACGACGATGGGGCACCCGGATTCCGGGTGCCCCATCGTCGTGCGTGCGCGCCTAGCGGGCGGTGTCCTCGATCCCGTACGCGCGGGGCTGCTGGGCCTGTGCGCGCTCGTGCACGGCCGCGGTCGACGTCTCCTGCGGGCGGAGCGTGATCCCGACCGCGCTCAGCCGCTCGGCGCGGGCCTCGCTGTCGAGGTGGAGCTTCGCGCGGATCCTGTCGAGGACGGTGCGGGGACCAGGCTCGGCCTGCTCCGAGCGCTCTTCCACGGGGGACGCCTGCTCGAGGGGGACTTCGGCTGCCGGCGCCAGCGTCTCCGCGGCCGACGTCGGCTCCCGCTGCGCGGCTGTGGCGGCTCCATGCTCCTGCAGGTGGGCGAGGATCTCCGCGCGCGCGGTCTCGACCGCGTTGGCCCCCTGGTCCTCGGGTCCGAGCTCCGACTGCAGCACGTTCGCGAACTCGGGCGAGCTGACGGCCGCGGCCAAGTCGCCGCCGTGGTCGACGACCTGGCGGGCGCCGAAGGGTTCCTCGCCTTCGGCCGCGGCCGCGATGGCCCAGGCCGCCGCGGAGGCGCGGGCGTTGTTCGCGTCCGAGGTCGCCCCGTCGACGCCGAACGTGAGCGCCTGAGCCCTCCCGTACTGCTCGAGCGGGTCCGCGACCTGCGGGATTGATCCCGAACGCTCGGCCTCCGCACGCAGTGCCGCACGAGCCACTTCCGCGATCTCGCTGAGCTCCGCCGGCGCCTCCGTGGAGGGGTCGTCCCATCCCGCGATGTTGACGATGTCGCCGAGCTCGCGCGACTGCAGGGCATCCGGTCCGAGTTCGCCCGTGCGCTCAATGACGTCCGCGAGAGCGGCGTAGCGGCCCGCGATCTTGAAGAGGTCGTCGTCGGCGCGGGCAACGCTCTCCTCGCGCTGTCGCATCTCCTCGGGGGTGTCGTTCGCCTCGTACTCGACACGGTCGCCCGTACCGCCCTCGATCTCGCGTGCGTAGGCGCGGAGCTCTCCGGTGAGGGCGGCCTGTTGGGTGGCGCTGAGACGGTACGCCTCATCGGGGGAGCGGACGGCGCTGCTGTCGGGCTCGTCGCCGAGGATCTCGTCAGCGGAGCTCCGGGCGTAGTAGTCGTCGGCTTCCGACCACACCTCTCGGAGTTCCGGGTCGTACCGCTGCGCGCTGAGCGTGGCATCGGCGACCTCGCGGAGCTCGGCCGGGACTTCCTGCGAGGAGTCGTCCCAGCCTGCGGCGCCGACAACCTCACGGAGCTCGACCGACTGCAGCTCGGCGGACCCAAGCTCGCCCGTGCGCTCGATGACGGCCGCCAAGTCGGTGTAGCGGCGCACGACGTCGAGGGTGTTCGCGTTGTTGCGCGCGACGCTCTCGTCGACACGACGCATCTCCTCGGGGGTGTCGTTTGGGTCGTACTCGACGGCGTACACCTGGTTGGCGGCGATGGAGTCCGCGTAGCGGCGGATCTCATCCGTGAGGGCGGCCTGTTGGGTGGCGCTGAGGCGGTACGCCTCGTCGGGGGTGCCGGCAGGGGAGCCGGTGGGACTGGTGTCGCTCATGGTGCTCTCTCCTTTGGGTTGCGCGGGCGCCGGTTTGGTGCCCAGGTGGTACGGGATGTCTACCGTTCTCGGCCGTCATCCCCTCGAGCGCGATCGCCCTCGCGGGGCGGGTGCTCGGGGTCGGTGGTGGTGCGGTCGTGGGCGCGGGCAGTCATGCCTGCGCGTCGGAGCTGCTCGAGGCGGGCTTCGGCCTCGACGCGCTTCTGCTCGCGGAGCTTGTCGGCGAGCGAGCGCGGCGCCGCTGCGGCGCGCTCGCGGAGCGCGGTGGACTTGTGGAGGGCCGTCACGCGGCCCTGCAGCTCGGCGCCGAGCGTCTTGTCGCGGTACTCCACGGGCACCGCGTCGGGCTCGGTCTCGTCGATGCCGTAGCGGCGCCGGAACAGGTCAACCTCTGCCGCGATGCGGGTCCAGTCCGCGCGCCGCTCGTCCTCGGGTACGGCGCCGAGATCCTGCGCCCACGCGGGCGGGTCCGCGGCGAGGGCTTCGCCGCGCTCCTCGAGGCGGGCGGCGAGGTAGTCGTACCGCTCGGCAAGGTGCGCCCGCCAGGCGGGATCGGTGTGCCGGGAGTCGACGGGTGCGCGATCGGCGATCCAGGTCGGCACGGCTTCCTCGAGTGGCGCCGGGGGGAAGGCGTCCGCGTAGGCGCGCACGTCGACGTCGACGCGGGACGCGAGCACGGCCGGCTTGTTGCGGGCGTTGTCGAGCGTGTCCTTCTCCCACGCCTGGTACAGGGCGTCGGCGGGGTCGTAGCCGGCGCGCTCGGCGCGACGGAGCGAGGACTCGAGTGCGCCCCACGCCTCATCAGCGAGGAGCTCGCGGGCGACGCGGCGGCCGACGGCCTGCCGGGCGATGCGCTCGAACCGGGTCGCGTCGGCCCGCTCGGCGACGTCCTGGTACTGGTCGACCAGCACGACGAGATCTCCGACGCGGGTCTGCTCGGCGCGGATGGTCTCGTGCGCGCTGAGCATGCCGTCGGAGTTGTTGGCGATCTGCTCGAGCACGTCGCCCATCGTCTGCGCGTCGTCGGCCTCGACGTAGAGGCGGTTCGACTCCTTGCCGCGGGTCATGGCCACGTAGGCCATCGCGCGGGTCGTGGAGCTGTCGGCGAGGACGTGGGAGGTGTCCGCGGTGAGGCCCTGGGCGCGGTGGACGGTGGCGGCGTAGCCGAGCTCGACGCTGCTGGCGACGTACTCGGCCGGCAGGACGACGCGGCCGCCGTGGCCGAGGTGGGTCACGGCGAGGGATCCGTCGCGGAGCACCTGGTCGACGCTCCACCGGTCGCCGTTCTTCACGCGGTCGCGGCCGCGGTCGGTGAGGAGCTCGTGGGAGTTGACGCGGCTGACGATGAGGTCGCCCTTGTGCGCGCTGAGGCCGTCGCGGAGGTCGACCTTTGCGCGGCCGGTGACGGTGCCGTCGCTCATGCGGAACGCCTGCGCGCGGCCGTTGAGCTCGGCGACGGTCTCGTTCCGCTGCGCGAGCATCACGGACTGCTTGCCGGCGAGGACGTCGTCCTGCCAGGCGCCGAACACGGCGCCGGTCATCCGGTCGACGTCGCCGGCGATGATGCGTCCTTCGCCGAGATACCAGGCGAACGGGTCGCCGGACTGCAGGGGATCCCGGAGGCGCTCCGAGGCGGCCGCCTCGGCGGTGTTCGTGCTGCCGTCGGGGTTCCGGAACCGGTGGATCGTGTCGAGCTTGATGGACCCGACCTCGCGCTCGAGGAGGCGGAGGGCGCCGCCGGCTTCGACGGCCGCGAGCTGGCGGTCGTCGCCGATGAACCGGACGTGCGCGCCATGAAGCTCGGCGACACGGACGACCTTGGCGAGGTTGACGGTGCCGGCCATGCCCGCCTCGTCGACGACGATCACGTCACCGGGGGAGAGGTCAACGCCCTCGATGGGACCCTCGTGCCGGCCGAGCTCGTCGAGCGAGCCGAGGCCGTAGGTGAACGAGTGGATCGTGCGAGCCGAGACCTCGAGCGCGTCGGCCATGACCTGCGCGGCCGCGGCCGACGGCGCGAGCGCGAGGAGCCGGCCGCCCTCGGCCTCGACGGCGCGCGCGGCGACGCGGAGCGCGGTGGTCTTGCCGGTGCCGGCGGGGCCGGATCCGACGAGCAGGCGGGTGCTGGATGTCGCGAACTCCCCGGCGAGGGCGAGCTGTCCGGCATCGAGCTTGTGCGCGCTGCCGGTCTGCTCCTCTACGGCGACACGGTCGAACGTCTCCCGGCTGACGGGTCGGACGGTGCGGTCCCGGGCGGCGTCCAGCAGCAGGTCTTCCGCCTCAAGGACGGTGCTCGAGGTGAACAGCTGCCGGCCCTTGTGCTCGTAGATGCTGGCGCCGTCGCGGCGCGTGAGCGGAGCGAACGCGGCGTGCGGGCCGTCCGGGGTGAGGGCGAGGGAGTCCGTGCCGAGAGCGCGGCGGGTGATGGCCTCGGCGGCGTCCTCGGGGACGTCGATGCCGGCGATGCGCGCGCCCTGGATGTAGCGGCGGGCCTCGGCCTCGATCATGTGCGGGCCCCAGACGGGGTGGTACTCGGACACGGTCTCCACGACCTGCCGCGCGGCCTCGTCGACGTCGAGGGCCTCCGGCTCTCGGGGTCCCCCAGCACGGGCCTCGGCGGCCGCGCGGGCGCTCGCGAGGAGGCTCCGGACGGTGTGCGTGCCGACGGCGTCGTTCGCCCGTGCGCGCCAGGATTCGCGGAGCGCGGCGAGGGATCGGCCGCTGTCCTTCATGGGCCGGGTGTCCAGGGTGGCCTGCTGCGCGAGCTTGATGCGAGCCGCCTGGTTGGGGGTGCGCGCGTGCTCGGCGGTGTACTCCCGCTCGAGCTTGGCGAGCTGCTTGCGGATGTCGGTCGACCGGGTCGAGAAGCCCGTGAGGAGGCCCTGGTCGACGCCGGCGATCTCGACCACGGGCCGCTTGCCGGCGGTGACGACGCGGTGCTCGGTGGTGACGCCGAGGGCGTCACAGACCCTCTCCATCACGCGGGAGTTGTAGAACTCCGACGCGGCGACGCCCTGGCGGTGGAGGAGCTTGGAGTCGATGGTGCGCCACTTCCCATCGGAGCCCTTGACCTTGTTCGCGACGACGAGGTGGTCATGCAGCTGTGGGTCGCCGGTGCGGGAGTCGTAGTGCCGGAACCGGGTCGCGACGATCCCGCCGTCGACGTCGATCTGCGCGACACCGTTGCGGCCGGCGCGCGTGGCCACGGCCTCGCGCTCGAGGTACTCCACCGTGTCCGCGATGGCATCCTCGTGGGCCTGCTCGATCGCCCGGCGGGTCTCGTCGTCGCCCAGACCCCACAGCGTGGAGACGCTCTTGGCGGGGGAGAACACGAGGTCGAAGCCGGCCACGGCCTGCTGCGTGGGACGTGACGCGGCGGTGATGTAACGGCCGAGCTCCTCCTTGTCCGCGGGCTCGCGGCCCTTCGCCTCGCGGAACGACTGCGCGCCCTCGCGGGTGCGGATGGCGCGCCGCTCGGCGGCGTCGGGCTCGCGGTGGTTCATGCGCTCGAACCGGGCGTAGCCCTCGTCGATCTTCTCGCGGAGGTCACTGCCGCCGGTGCCGTAGGCGTAGTACGCGCGGCCGAGCTTGGCCGCCGCGGTGGCCTCCTCGACGCTCGCGCCGGCGTTCTGCGCTTCGGCGATGATGCGCTCCGCGTCGGGGTGCAGGCCCTCGCCGTAGAGCGCTTTCATCTGCTCCTCGGTGACGATGCCCGAGACGCCCAGCGCGTCGAGCCCTGAGCCCATCCAGACGCCGGGAGGGTTGCCCTCCGCGGTGTAGTAGTCGCCGAGCTCGCGGCCCGCTTCCCGGGGCACGTCACCGGTCGCGGTCTCGTTCGTGTAGTAGGCATACCCGTCCCCCGCGGAGAGGATGTGCATGGTCATCACGCGGCACAGGCTACCTCACTGATCCAAGATGCCAGAGGTGTGACAGATCGGTGAGTGAGGAACGAGAGAACTGGTCGGCCAGCTTCATAGAAGCTGCGGGGGAAGAGCGGAGACCGCGGAGTGAGCGAGCCGAGGGAGGAACGACCGATGGAGAGCGATCGAGAGCGTGTCGTAGCTCTTCCGCCGAGCCGGCCGCCGGCGGCCGGCGGCCGGCGGGGGAGTGCGCTCGGCGTGCCGAGCTCCGTCGCCCCCGGGGAGGACTGCTCCGAGCCGGGGCGGGGCATAATGGGCCCCGCCGAGACCACAGAAGGAGGCCCCGATGGCTGAGGTACGAAAGTCAGCGCGACAGGTGGAAGCGCGTCGACGTGCGCGTGAGCAGGCTGCCGAGTTCCGAGCCCAGCAGGATCAGCTAGAGCAGCTCGCGGCCGACTACTTCGTGACGGCGGACGTGCTCGACGAGATCGACGAGCGTGCGGAGCAGGAGATCCAGGCGGTACGCGACCGCGCGGCGACGGAGCGGGCGGCGAAGACCACGGAGCTCGACGCGGTCGTGCAGTCGATGCTCTCGCTCGGCATCTCGCGGAAGGAGGTCGCCGATCGGCTTGGCATCGCGGTACGCGACGTCAAGAAGAGCACGACGGGCGCGCGGGAGAGCGGACCGGCGGAGGGCGACGAGCAGCGCGTCGATGACGAGCGGATGCCAGGGGCGCACGATGGGGAGCAGGCGTAGCGGCTCTGTAGTGGGCGTTAGGTTCGGTCCGGATCACCACAGGGTGGGTTGATCCGGACCGATGCCGTTAAGTGCTCGGCGGATGCGGTCCGGATCCCACCCGTGGGCCTTCACCGCATCGCGCAGGTCGTGGGAGCGGCGGGCGCGCTCGGCACGAGGAAGGCCCCGGTAGGGCGCCGTCGTCCACCGGTTGGAGTGCCGTCCCCTCTGCGCCCGATCGAGCATGTTCATCCTGTGCGTGCCGGGCGCGAGGTGCGACGTCGCGGCGTCGACGTCGACGTGCACGCAGAGCGGCACATCGCACGAGTGCAGCAGCAGGGTCGACGACGTGAGAGCCTCGCCGGTGACGTCCTGGTAGGCGTAGCGCGAGGGTCGCACGGAGCGTTGGCCGCGTCCGGGGACGTCGACCCAGAAGCGGCCGTATCCGTCGTCTGAGACGGCGCCGGTCCAGATCCAGCAGTCGTGCACGTCGGGTCCCTTGACGACGTGTCGCCAGAACCGTTCCTGCTCGGAGATGTTCACAGCGGCCATCGTGATGCACCCGACGCACGGGGACAAGACGACGCGCGCCGGCCGCCTCGCGGTCGGCGCTCCCCGCGCTCGGCTACCGCACGTGACGCGCACACTGACGGCGGCCCGGGCGTCGCCTGGCTGACCGAAAGAGCGTCAGCGCTCCGGGGGCTCGAGGCCGGATGCGCGGTCCCTCGTCGAGGGCGCCGCCGTGGGGTACTGCGGTCCTAGCGTGTCCCGTCGCTGCTCGACGTCGCGCGCGGGGTCGCGGTAGAGACCGGCCTTGCGCAGCGCGGCGAGGTCGCGGTGCGCGCGTGCATCCTCGATGCCGCGAGGGCGCTCCGGGGCACCCTCTCGTGTCGGCTCGGCGCGCAGCGCCGCGGCGCGTGCGGCGACCTCATCCGGGATGTACTGGTGCCGCGGCAGCAGCCGGCTCTCTCCGTAGTGCTGGACCAGGACTGTGCGCGCCTCGTCCCCGGTTGTGAGGCCGGCGGCGTTCATGAGCGTGGCCGCGTCGTCGAAGTCGCGTTCGTCGCGGCCGGCGTGCAGCTTCATCGCCAGCAGGTACTCCGTCGACGGGATGTCCACGCGGAGCGACTCCGACTCGAACACGGTCTGGGGGTGGCGCTCGTCGCCGGGGAGGAAGCCCTTGGCGGCGTCGTTCAGCCAGTCAGATTCGAGGCCGCGCGCCTCGCCGATCTCGGACGCGAGGCGACGCACGGCGTCGACGGGGCGCAGCAGCGCGTCGACGTCGCGCGTGACCCTGGACCTGTCGTAGGCGAGGGCCATGGCGGCGCCGCCGACGACGAAGAGGTGCGCGGCCTCGCCCTCCGCGGCGAGCCGCTCGGAGAGGTCGTGGAAGAGGCCGGTGACCTGCTCGGGACCGAGCTCCTGGCCTTCGCGTTCGCTCACGCGCGGGCTATGCCGCTGAGCGTGATCCAGATGCCGCGGTCACGGAACGGGCGCGGGCTCTCCTCGAGGGCGATGTCGCGGAAGATGCTCGGCGTCGACGCCCACCACTCCGCCGGCGCGACCGAGCGCCACGCGTCAGAGGTCCAGGCCGGGGGAGTCCACCCGTCTCGCTCGGCGAGGTACTCGGCCAGCGCGGCGAAGGCCGCGTCGAGCTCGACCGATCCGGTCGGCGCCGGCGGATCCGTGAATACGCCGGCGCCGAGCTCGGCGCCGCCGCGGCGGCACGTCGACGTGTAGTCGTCGAGGGTCTGCAGGACACCGAACCGCCATCCAGCCGTCGGCGGCTCGCCGTCGGCGACGAGATCGGCCGCGTCCAGAGCGTTGCCGGCGGCCGTGTGCAGGACGCCGGCGGGGCTCGCCGGGGTAGCGGGCGCCTCCTCGGCGAGACGGAGCATCTCCGTCACCGACAGCACCTCACCCTTGAACACCACGACTGACCTCCATTCCTGTCCTCATTGTCCCCTCCAGCGCATGTTCAGCGCCAGCATTGCCTCCGCGCCGCGAGCTCGCCGGCGACGGGCCGAATGGCTCCGCCCGACAGCTGGCGAGCACGGATGCCCTCGAGGGCCTAAACGGGCACGACGTCCAAGCTGTAGCGGCGCTCGTGGACCTTGTCGTAAGGGGTGACCTTTGGCTTGTAGCCCATCGCCCCGATGCGGAACAGGACTTGGTCCAGTGGGGTGAAGCCGTCCCTACCGGAGGCGGCAAACGGCTCCCCGGCATGCGTCTGGCCGTCGGAGGTCGTGTGAGTGAGTTCCCACATCTCGCCTTGCTGCACGAACAGCATGTGCACTACGTCTTGTCGCTTCTCAACCATGCTTCAACCTAGCCACGGCTCGTGCATATGTAAGCCGATAATAATTATTATGTCCGGTAGGGCCCGCAAGGACGCACCGGCGCGGCTGTACCCGCTCCCCTAGCTCGCGGTGCGTAGGCGCACACGGGACGCCCCCGATCGCTCGAGGGCGCCCGCGTTGCAGCTAGAGCAGGTCCTTCACCTTCTCCACGACGTCCTCCAGGTCGAGAGACTCAGAGAGCTCCCTACCGAGGAAGGACAGGAGGATCCTCCAGACCGTCCGAAAGGGCCACAGGAGCCCCTTCATCCACTTGCTCTTCGTGCGCCTAGCATCGTTCGTACCGACCATGAGGACGGGTCCAATCATTCGTTTCTCTGTCGAGGCGAACGTCGGATGTTGAACGGGCACGGCTGCCACGACCCCTCTTGCGGAGGACGCGCAACAGCCGTAGTGTCGTGGTGTCTAACCTTCGACAGCACCCGTCGCTGTCCGCTCATCCACCCGATGAGCCGCGCTCCTACACCGATTGCCGTCGGTGGAGGGGCGCGTTTGCGTTAAGCACTCACCTGGACTCACGCGCCTCGGATGAGACACGCTACCGCCGTTTACGGTATACGGCCGATGGGTTTTCGTCAAGCGTCCCGCCCGTTTCTTGAGTTTCTCAGGCCGAAGGCCTGGATCGGGAAACCGACGTCGACCAAGAATCCCCCGCGGAGTCCCCGCGGATCCCCCGGGAAACCAACGGCATGATGCTCCGGCGGGGTCCGGAACACGCTCACTTCTGCCAATGGGCCAGGCGGATCCCCGCGGATCCCGCGGGGGGAACCCGGCGCGGACCGGCACTTCTCCCCCCCCCCCCCCCGGCGGCGCCGGTGCCGAGACGCGCCAGCACGTTCGTCATAGGGTCGCCAAAGTTCAAGTTCAGATTTGCGACAAGGCCAAATTTAGTGTGGGCAAAGTTCTCGCCGTTACACGGGGGAGCAATGTTCGCACCGACAACACATCGGATCCCATTGCCAACGACTACATCGCCAGACGAACGAGAGCCGGGAACTTGTCGAGGAGCACATTGGAGTCATGACACAAAGTGGTGCAAGCAAAGTTGAAATTATTAAAAGTCATACCGACATTCGGCAGCACGCTAGACGCAGGGCGTCGTACGAGTAGCCCATGCACCGGACACAGGTGCAGCAAGGCCCCGCCGCTCGAGGAGCGGCGGGGCGATGCCAGCTAGCGCAGCATGTCGAGCACGGCGGCCGCGATCGAGGTGAGGGTCAGTCCAGCTGCCCTCACCTCGCTCCACGGGACGTGCCGAACAAGCCGGCGGCTGTGGCAGTTACAGGCACAGCTCACGGGGCTCCTCCTCGCGTATCAGTCCTCCGGGGCAGGGACGGGCGCTGTCGTGCTGCCGAAGACCTAGGTACGCTCGCAGTTGCACACCGTCGGGGGCGTACGTAGGTCCTCGGCTCATCACCCGATGAGCGCTCTCCCGGACGCCGCGTCAACGGCGTCCGGGATGAGCACTCCGGTCATGTCGGATCGGAAGCATCCTCGGCCGTGTTCTCAGTGTCCCGGCCCCGTACGCCGCGGCCAAGTCGGCACCGGCGTGTCGCTGTGCATAACTTATGCACATCGATCTGAATACCCGCTTCACCAGCCCATTGGTGCCGAACGGTCCTACCCTGAATCCAGGGGTGCAGGATGACACCATGTGTGGACGCTTCGTCGTAACCCGGGCTTCCGGGGATCTCCTGCCCGACCTCCTGGACGCGTTCGATCCGCTGCGGGACGACTTCAACGTGGCGCCGACGCGCGACGTAGCGCTGGTGCGCGAGCGCGATGGGGAGCGGTCGATGCCGGCCGTGCACTGGGGGTTCGTGCCCGGGTGGGCGAAGGACTTCAAGAAGCAGCGGCCACAGCCGATCAACGCCCGGATCGAGACCGTCTCGACGTCGCCGATGTTCCGGAAGTCGTTCGCGACTGCGCGAGCGATCATCCCGGCGGCCGGCTACTACGAGTGGGTGGTGACGGATACGGGCAAGCAGCCGCACTTCATCCACCAGCCGGACTCAGCGATCGCGATGGCCGGCATCGTCTCCGCCTGGCCGGATCCGACCAAGGAGGAGGACGACTCGGGCAAGTGGCGCCTCTCGATGGCGATCATCACCCGCGACGCCCACGTGGCGCCGGGCGAGGTCCACGACCGGATGCCGGCATGCTTGACACCGGACGCGTACGACGACTGGCTCGGCGACCACCTGCCGGCGGAGGACCTGCTCAAGCTCCTCGACCGCGAATCGCTCATGGTTGCGCACGACCTCGAGCACTACGAGGTGTCCCGAGACGTGAACAGCGTGCGGAATAACCACGCGGGTCTCGTCGCTCCGCTACCGCCCGCATCGTGAGCCCCGCAGACGAGTCCGCTCCCCCGGTTCGCCAACGACTTCATCGAATCCCGGTCCATAAGCGAACGCCACTGCCACGGGGTGGATATGCGCGGGAAACGGGAGGAATGCATGTAGCATGCTCATCAGCGCACTGTTACAGCACTGAATCCATTTGGGGAGAAAATTAGATGGCCCGCAAAGTAGTTACCACGCTCGTTGACGACATCGACGGCACGCAGATCGAGGAAGGTAAGGGCGAGACCGTGCCCTTCGCGCTCGACGGCGTCAACTACGAGATCGACCTCACGGACGACAACGCGGCCAAGCTGCGGACCGCCCTCGAGGAGTACACCGAGAAGGGTCGCCGCGTCGGTCGTGCGTCGACCGGGAAGGGCCCCGCCCGCCGCTCCTCGAGCTCGGCGCCCAAGGAGGACCTCAGCGCCGCTCGTGAGTGGCTGCGCGGGCAGGGGCACAAGGTCTCCGAGCGCGGCCGCATCTCCGCGGATCTGCTCGAGGAGTACCGGGCCAACAAGTAGCACGAGCACGACAACGAGAGGGCCGATCCGGTACGGGTCGGCCCTCTCTTCGCTCATGCCCTCCCGCGGCTGTCATCACCTACTCGGGTGGTCGTTCATTCGGGGCCGTAGAAGCGACGAGCGGCGTCCCGGGGCGGCCACTTGATGCCCTCCAAGCCGGTTCTACGCTGTAGAGCCTTGGTAGCATTCATATAAAGGAGAATGGCGGCATCCGTTGCAAATGCGACCGTACTCAAATCTGCTGAGATGTTGACAAGCAGGGTGCCGTCCGCGTCGCGGGCCTGCTGATTTACAGCCGACATACGTAATGTACCTGCAAGCGACGGATGGGTCAGGCCCGACAGGGTGCCATAGGTGCCGCGGAGATGTGAGGCAGGCAGCCCCACGTACTCTGCCGTATCGCCAAGAATAGGCCCAAATCCAGGTCGGGGTTCGATCTCGATGCCCAAACGGTCTGCTACGCCTCGCAGCTTGTTCTTACGTCCCCGTACGCGGCGCGTGTTTTCTCGAAGTGCTTTTTGCTTGAATGCGCGCGTGTCCCTGTCTTCATCTGCGGAGTAGCCGATGGACTCCCCCGCGAGGTTGTCGTCATGGACGATGTCCGTCCAGCGGACAGCTATGGCACGGGCCCTGCGAACCTGGGGTTCATCCGGGTAGAGCAGCCACACGGCCAGGGCCGACGCCTCTAGGGCGGACCGCATCAGTGGATAAATTCCGACCACCGGCACACGGAGACCGCCTTGGAAGTCCATGACTAGCCGCGCTGTCGACATCACATCCACTGCTGTGGTTATTGAGTTGGCAACGTAATGGCTTAGTTGATACGGACGGAGGGCCTCATCGTCTAGAGCTAGCTCTGATTCAGGCACGCTCAGGTTTGTTGGAATTGCCACCTCAGTATGAGAGGCAATATGCTCAATCATCCTGAGGTGGCGCCCGAGACGTGCGCGCGCTTCCCTATCGTCCATTTTTGTCCCCATCTGCCGAGGCAAATCCCAAGTGGAGACGGTGCCCAGTTCTCACATTATCGACAATGCGCCCACCCTGACGGATGTCGGCCGTGATTGCCATGCTGACAGGCGAGCGTGGCCGGGCGCTCCTACATCGACTCGATCGACGAAGGAGACCCCGGTGAACAAGGTGAAGGGCGACGTCACGCGCCTGGTGCGCGGCATCGAGACGCACCCCTGGGCGCACCAGGAGGCCGGCTACTGGCGCGTCCAGGTCGACGACCATCCCGTCCTCGGCTACGTGATGCGGGTCCGTGTGGAGCTCGGAGACCCGTTCACGTACGAGATCTACGCGGACGCCCGGAACGGGCGGGGACAGCGGATCTGGGTCCATCGGGAGGCGTCCTTGAACGCGGCCGTGGCGTGGATGATGCAGCGCTCAGAACGGCTCGTGGCGTTCGCTACGCGGCACGCGCCGTCGGCGGCGCCGGCGGACGTCGACGAGGACTCCGAGGCGGGCGTCTAGTCGAGGCGCCGGACGTAGAGGATGACGTGCCCGGCCGGGATCCCCTGGTTGAGCTGCTCGACGGCCGCCCAGCTCGAGGGGGCGTCGACGGTGACGAGCTCGGCGCCGCTCTCTGTGCGGGGCCGGTGCGCAAGCTCGTAGGTCATCTACCCAGTATGCGCGGACGCCAAACGCCCCCGGCCGGAAGAGAGAGAAGGGCCGGGGGCGAGCTTGGGGGTCAGCTGCAGGAGCTGAGGGTGGTGTCGATCGCGGCGCGGTCGGCGTCGTCGATCGTGAGCTCGTACGTGCTCAGCACGTACGCGAATCGGGTCACGTACAGGCAGTCGTAGCCGGCGGCCGGCGGGAGCCAGGTCGCGGGGCCCTGGTCGGACTTGGCCTCGTTGGTGGGGCCGTCGACGGCCTGCAGGTTGTTGAAGTCGGTCGCGAGCTGCTCGCGCCGGTCGCCGGTCCAGCCGGCGGCGCCGTGCTGCCACGCCCAGCCGAGGGGCACGAGGTGGTCGATCTGCACGGCCGCGCTCGTGGCCTTCCCGCGGGTGAAGTCGATGCTGCGGCCCGTGTAGACGTCGGCGAGGTGACCCGTGGCCACGGTGCAGCCGGGGTCCGTCTTCGTGTACGTGACCGCCGTGAGGTCACGGGCCAGGACGTCGTTCCGCTGGTCGCACCCGTTGTGGTCGGTGTCGGCCCAGGAGGGCCCGTAGGCGGCACGGTCGTAGTTGGGCGTTCTCGCGTGCGTGTCGGCGGGGAGGGCGTCGACGAGGGAGCGCACGGCGGCCGCGTCGACCACTCCCCCGCGCACGAGGCCGGCGGCGGTGAGGGCGTCGACCACGGGTCCGGTGGCGGCGGATCCCGCCGTGGCTGCCGTCGCGCTGTCGGCCGGCTCCTGCGCGGGCACGAGGCCCGTTCCGTACCAGCCGCCCGCGACGCCGCCGATGCTGAGCAGCACGGCCGCGACGAGCAGCACGCGGCCGGTCTGCCGCCTCACGATGCGCTCCGGCGTGCTGCGGCAGCTTGCGTGGCGACGTCGACGATGGCGACGACGAGCGACCTGACGCGCGGGGTTCCGCGTTCCCACCGATGCACCATCTCCGTCGCGAGGGCGTCGTCGGTCGCGTAGGGGTCATTCCCGGGCTCGAGCGCGGTGGCGAGCCATTGCGCGGCGGCTCCCCAGTCATCGGGGTCTGAGGCCGCGGGCCTCAAAGCGGTTCCAGCAGCCCTCACGGCGGGGGCAGAGACCCCACGAGCCCGGAGGGCGTCCACTGCGCCCCAAAGGGCCCCCTGCACGGCGATGTCGCCGAGGTAGGACGCCGTAAGGACGTCCCACTCCCCTGCGGGCGCGATGTGGTCGACGACGTCGCCCGTGCCGGAGCCGTCGTCGACGGCGCGGCGCGCGGCGCCGCTGGCGGCGTCGTAGAGGTCGCGTACTTCGACGACGTCGCGGCTCATCGGTCGATGACGGCGGCGCCGGTCGCGACTTCGCCGTAGATCGGATCAATCGGGGTGAACGCCCAGATGATCGAGCGCACGCCGACGCTTGCCAGGATGCCGACGACGGCCGCGGTGAACACGAGCAGCAGGGAGCCGGAGATCACGGGACTGGTGAAGTCCTCCCCCGGCGCGGCGGCGAGGGTGTTCCAGAGCGTGATGGCCGTCGAGACGGCCACGGGCAGCGCGACGGAGGCAACGACCAGGGCGATGACGCCGCGGGCCAGGACGGTGAAGCGGGAGGCCCAGGTGTCGGCGAGGCGCATGCCGCCCTCGATGCGGGGAATGGTCATGGTGCGTGTCCTTTCGGAAGGTGCTCGGAGGTCGAGGCTATGGAGGTGCGGCCGGGGGCGGTTACGCGCTCCCCAGGGCGTATTGCTTCGGGTCGTACTCGATGGTGCGGTGTGGTGCGGCTGTTGAGAGGCGGGACCAGGAGCGCTTGGCGTCTTCCACGGTGATGGGCGGAACGACCTTGGGGCGTCGCCGTTCTTCTAGCTCGGCGCGAGTGAGACCTGCGTAGCGGAAGCGCGGTAGCCACAGCTCGTCGCCGTAGGCGGCGCGGTAGTAGGTGGCGGCGCGGGCCCTCAGCTCGTCGACTTCCGGCTGCCGGTCGAGTCGCCCGACCTCGCGCCCGAGGTCGAAGGCCTCTTCGGGGGTCAAGGCGCGGTTATCCATGATGATATCCACCGGTGTGGGATTCTACTGGCAGCTATCGCACTGCAGGTCGTCCATCGGATCCACCGGGACGATGTATTCGGCGTCGGAGAGAACCGTGTGAATGGGCTTCACGGTTCCATCTGGAATGGTGCTGTACTCGTTCATTGCGGCTCCCGTCCTGTCGTTCTCCATATCAAGAACAATACCGGCATCGGGCCTAATAGGCAATACGTTGATAGATTCTTTTCCTGGTAGTTTGCTTATTTGCCAAGGGGGGAAATGCCTTATTCACTGGGCGCGCAAAAAGGCCGACCAACAAATAGAGGTCAGTCCGTGCGGGGGTGCTTGAATAGCGGTCCGCCTCTATCCAGGGGATTGCTGCCAGGATGAGTCCTGAATCATCTGGGTCCAACGCGGGGCGCGTGGATGGTGACATTGGGGGGTGATCGTCGGCGGAAGGACTGGAAATCCATCTGCGCTCTGGTGTCGCGCTATCGACGGCCGTCACTCGCCTCGGGTCTCCGCTGCGCACTCCCCCACCAGATCGTCGCTGCTCGCCGCGAAGCGGCCACCACCTCGGCGTAGATGCCGGCTCCTGGGACGGTGAGGCCGGCGGGTGTTGGCGCGGATGACCGCCTGGCCTCCCGAGCCGGGGACTAGCTACCGAGGGGCCTACCGGTACGGAACTCGCCGGTGTTGGGCTCGTACGGGGCCCCGTCGTTGAGCTCGTCGGCTAGCCGCGTGAGCTCTCGTTCCAGGGCGCCGTCGACGAGCGCGGCGAAGGACTTGTAGCCACCCGGCACGCCTGCAGTGCGGAGTACGGCCGTCTGCGCCCGCTTCTTGAGGCCGGCGCGTAGAGGCACGGTCGTCGGGATCGTGGGCTCCTTGACCGCCTCGGCGCGAGGCGGTGTGGCTCCCGTCGGGGGCGATGCAGTGGCGACCGTGGGCGCCGGCGATACGGCTGCGCCGGTTTGGACGGGTTCGACGTTGGCGGCGAGCTTGATGGAGCTGGTTGCTCCCGGTCGGCGTCGTTCCGGTGCGCTCATGCTGCGTCCTTCTTCGTGTTCAAGATGCGTGCCGTGTAGACGCGCGCCAGCGCGTCGTAAATGGCGACCGTCTCGCGGCCCTTCTGGTCGCTATAGGCAGTGAGGGATGTGGCCGCTGCGTCGGCCTCTGAGAAGCGGGACCACTCGGGTATCCAGTTGGGATTGAGTAGCTCCCTGCCGTCGGGGAGACGCACCACTCCCCCGAGCTTCCATACAAGGTCTCCGAACTTATCCAAGAGGCCTTCGATCTGATAGTCGTGCTCCTTGTTCATCTTCCGTCGGGTGATGATGAGTCCGCTGACGTGCAAAGCGGGGTTCATGAGGTCGGCGGAGTGCAACTCAACAAAGTCCCGGACGCGGAGTGCGGCTTCCACGGAGTCGAAGCTGGGGTCGCACGGGATGATGACGGAATCGGCGGCCGCGAATGCCATTTGGACGAGGTGCCCGAGATCGGGTCGTGTGTCGATCAGGACGACGTCATAGGCGTCGGTCCAACCCTTGAGTGCCTTCGTGAGGCGTCGGAACGCGCCGACGGCTCCTGCTTCGGATTCACGGTTGATGAGGTCGAAGCGGGCCGGTAGGACGTCGATGCGTTCTCCCTCGGGAGCCTGGTCGGTGTCCCAGCCGCAGGCGACCACGGCGGCCTCCCCGACACCGTCCTGGGCGGAGGCGAGGACCTCCGACATCGTCGGCGTCGGTGCCGAGGGGTCCCACTCGACTCCGAGTCGCCGGCTGGCATTGGCTTGGGGGTCCATGTCGACGACGAGGACGCGGCGACCCGCCCGGGCCAGCGCAGCGGCAAGCTGGCAGGTGACCTCAGTTTTGGAGACGCCGCCCTTGTTGTTGGCGATTGCCGTGATGTGGGACATGGGACCTCCCGGTAAAAGCCTTGAAAGGCTTGGGTTTGTTGACGAGTGTAGTTGCCGACGATCGTGGGGCGGTGGAGGCGGTTCACAAACGCTTGGGTTGCAAGCCTTGCGTTACTTGCCTTCGTACAGGTCCACACTAGCGGACTAACACAAGCATTGCAATACAACACTTGCATGCATTGATTGGATTGCAAGCCTTACAAGGCCCGTCCGATCAAGGCGTTGGCGCGGAACCCCGATCCGTGGGTTCAGGCGGCTCCCGGTCAGTCGGGGGAGTGGTGGAGGTGGTCGGACCCGTCCGGCTCGGCGTGTGGTGGATCCAGCGGTGTGCGGCCCCTGCGGCGCCCCGCGCGCGAGAGAACATCCGCGATGGCGTCGGCCGCGGTGTGGTTCAGCGAGGCGGCGAGGTCTCTGGCGAGCTGTTCGGCCGAGAGCACGTCGACGAGCCGGGCGAGGGCGGCCGCAGCTGCGTCGGCCTCGGCAACCGTCGTGGTGATGGTGAGGGGGTCATAGTCGTCGGCGGCTGCCGGCGGTGCGGGCGGCCGTATGGTCATCGGCGTGGACTACCTGATGACGGACGACCAGGTGCAGCGGATCCGCGAGGAGCCGGTGCGCGTGGCCTACCGCGGCCTCGCGCTCGTGGTGCAGGCGTCGGCGCGGGTGTCCCGGCTCGAGCAGTTCGAGCGGTACGACCGGCACGCGGAGCTCGAGGTGGTGCACGGCGGCGACGTCGTCGCGTACATCGCCCGCGACTCCGAGGACCAACGGCTGTTCTTCACGCCGCAGACGTTCGACGTCGGCGTGCTCGGCTTCGGGAGTCACGCGCTCATGGATGGCATCGCCGCGGTCCTGGGGGAGCGGGAGTGATCCACGTGACCGTGCCGCGGCTCGCGGGGTGACCGCGCGGGCCCTCTGAGGCGCTGTGCGCCGTCGACGGGGGAGCGCGAGGGGATCGCCCCTCGCCGGGCGCCCGCGGCGGCCGTGGTGCCCGGCGGGGCGGGGGGGGGCCCGGTGGGGGGGCCCCCCGGCGGGGGCGGGGGCCCCGGCCGGGCGGGGGGCGGGGGCAGCGG
>Ga0308163_10000843_pt1 | contig 41931 bp, 34 predicted proteins | sample PhyTR1_FD_201037 | JGI IMG/M metagenome (GOLD analysis project Ga0308163, IMG submission 201037) | Phyllosphere microbial communities from UC Gill Tract Community Farm, Albany, California, United States - DLSLT.R1 | ecosystem: Host-associated > Plants > Phyllosphere > Unclassified | place: USA... | reverse complement strand
CCACGGGAGCCGACGTCGGCCGCATCCGCCGCTTCGCGGACGCCGAGGACCGCTACGTCCTCCACCTGCTCGGCACGCTGCAGCACCGGCTCGACGGGATCCACGTGGTCCTCGACTGCGCGCACGGGGCCGCCGCCGGCATCAGCCCCGAGGTCTTCACGGACGCGGGCGCGCGCGTCACCGTCATCGGCAACGACCCCGACGGCATGAACATCAACGACCGGGTCGGGTCCACGCACCTCGACCTGCTCGCGGAGGCCGTCCTCCAGCACGGCGCCGACGTGGGCATCGCGCACGACGGCGACGCCGACCGCTGCCTCGCGGTCGACCACACCGGCCAGATCATCGACGGCGACCAGATCATGGCGGTGCTCGCGCTCTCCATGGCCCGCCGCGGCCTGCTCGCCGAGCGCACGCTCGTGGCGACGGTGATGAGCAACCTGGGCTTGCGCATCGCCATGGCCGAGAACGACGTCACCGTGCTCCAGACGCGCGTCGGCGACCGCTACGTGCTCGAGGCGATGAACGAGGGCGGCTACTCGCTCGGCGGCGAGCAGTCCGGCCACCTCGTCATCGCGGAGCACGCGACGACCGGCGACGGGATCCTCACGGGCATCCAGCTGCTCGGCGAGATGGCCGCCACGGGCAAGAGCCTGCGCGAGCTCGCGTCCGTCATGACGGTCTACCCGCAGGTCATGATCAACGTCCGCGGCGTCGACCGCGATCGCGTGGGCGACGACGCCGAGCTCGCCGCCGCCGTCGCGCGCGCCGAGGCGGAGCTGGGCGACACCGGCCGCATCCTCCTGCGCGCCTCGGGCACCGAGCCCATGATCCGCGTGATGGTGGAGGCCGCCGACCAGGCGACCGCCGAGCGTCACGCCCAGGAGCTCGCCGCGCTGGTCACGGAGCGCCTCGCCATCTAGCCGCGTCCGCAGGCTCCGTCGCCCTCGCGGGCGGCGGCTGCGTCAGAGCTTGCGGAGCGCCACGCTCGTGACCGAGTGGTCCGGGCCCTTGCGCAGCACGAGCGTCGCGCGCGACCGGGTCGGCCGGATGTTCTGCTCGAGGTTCGGCTCGTTGATGCTCGACCAGATGCGCCGCGCGTGCGCCACCGCCTCGTCGGCGCTGAGGTCGGCGTAGCGGTGGAAGTACGAGCGCGGGTTGCTGAAGGCGCCGCGCTGGAGGCTGAGGAAGCGCTCCTCGTACCACTGCGCGATGTCGTGCGTGCGGGCGTCCACGTAGATCGAGAAGTCGAAGAGGTCGCTGACCGCGAGCTTCGCCCCCGAGGCCGACGGCTGCAGCACGTTGAGGCCCTCGATGATGAGCACGTCCGGCTGCCGCACGACCACCTCGGCGCCCGGCACGATGTCGTACGCGAGGTGCGAGTAGAACGGCGCGCGCACCTCGGGGACGCCGCTCTTCACCTGCGTGACGAACCGCAGCAGCGCGCGCCGGTCGTAGGACTCCGGGAAGCCCTTGCGCTCCATGAGGCCGCGGCGCTCGAGCTCGGCGTTCGGGTGCAGGAAGCCGTCGGTGGTCACGAGCTCGACGCGCGGGGTGTCGTCCCAGCGGGCCAGCATCTCGCGGAGCAGGCGGGCGACGGTCGACTTGCCGACGGCCACGGATCCCGCGACGCCGATGACGAACGGCGTGCTCTTCGCGCGCTCGCCGAGGAACGCGCTCGTCTCGCGGTGCAGCTTCTTCGTACCGGAGACGTAGAGGTTCAGCAGCCGGCTGAGCGGGAGGTAGACGTCGCCGACCTCGCGCATGTCGAGCCGGTCGCCGATGCCGCGGAGCTGCACGACCTCGGTCTCGCGGAGCGGGAGGTGCGTGGCGGGCGCGAGGGCGGCCCAGTCGGCCCGGGCGATCTCCACGAACGGGGAGACGTTGCCATGGCTCGTCGGGTGTCCCGTCGCGGTGTCTGGCATGGCTCGTTCATCCTATGGCGGGGCGCGAGCCGTGGCCGAGCCGCGGGGGCGCGCCCGGCGCGCGGCACGCGCAGGGGATCCGCGATCCCCGACGGTAAACTCGGCTCCCATGTGCGGAATCGTGGGTTACGTCGGTGAGGCCAGGAGCCTCGAGGTCCTCCTCGGGGGACTGCGGAGGCTGGAGTACCGCGGATACGACTCCGCGGGCGTCGCGGTGCTGGACGCCGACGGCACGCTCGGCGTCCGCAAGCGCGCGGGCAAGCTCGACCGCCTCCTGGAGGACCTCGAGGCGTCGCCGCTCCCGAACGGATCCACCGGCATCGGCCACACGCGCTGGGCGACCCACGGCGGACCCACGGACCGCAACGCGCACCCGCACCTGGGCGACGACGGCAAGCTCGCCCTCATCCACAACGGCATCATCGAGAACTTCGCGGAGCTCAAGGACGACCTCCTCGCGGACGGCTACGAGTTCCACAGCGACACCGACACCGAGGTCGCGGCGCAGCTGCTCGGCCGCGAGTACGGGATCACGCACGACCTCGAGCAGGCGTTCCGCAACACCGTGAGCCGGCTCGAGGGCGCGTTCACGCTCCTCGCCGTGCACCGCGACCAGCCCGGCCTCGTGGTCGGCGCCCGCCGCAACTCGCCGCTCGTCATCGGGCTCGGCGAGGGGGAGAACTTCCTCGGATCCGACGTCGCCGCGTTCGTGGAGTTCACGCGCCGCGCGGTCGCCATCGGGCAGGACCAGATGGTCGCCATCCGCCCCGACTCCGTCACGGTCACCGACTTCCACGGCGCGCCCGTCGAGACGCACGAGTTCGAGATCGCGTGGGACGCCTCCGCCAGCGAGAAGGGCGGCTGGTCGAGCTTCATGGCGAAGGAGATCAGCGAGGGCCCGGACGCCGTGGCGAACACGCTGCGCGGCCGCATCGTCGACGGCGTCGTCGTGCTGCCCGACCTCGACGCCATCGGCGAGGTCGACCTCGCGGACATCTCGCGCGTCGTCATCGTCGCGTGCGGCACGGCCGCCTACTCCGGCATCCTCGGCAAGTACGCCATCGAGAAGTGGGCCCGCGTGCCCGTCGAGGTGGAGCTCGCGCACGAGTTCCGCTACCGCGACCCGGTGCTCGACGCGACGACCCTCGTCATCTCCATCAGCCAGTCGGGCGAGACGATGGACACGCTGCTCGCCGTCCGCTACGCCCGCGAGGCCGGCGCGCGCGTGCTGTCGATCTGCAACACGCAGGGCGCGACGATCCCGCGCGAGTCCGAGGCGGTCGTCTACACGCACGCCGGCCCCGAGGTGGCGGTCGCGTCGACCAAGGCGTTCGTCGCGCAGGTCGCCGCGCTCTACCTCTTCGGCCTGCACCTGGCGCGCATCCGCGGCACGCTGTCGGCCGACGAGATCGTGGAGAACACCGAGGAGCTGCTCGCGATCCCCGAGAAGCTCGCCACCGTCGTGGAGCAGGGCGAGAAGATCAGCCAGCTCGCGAAGTGGATGGCGGACACCCGCGCCGTGCTCTTCCTCGGCCGCAACGTCGGCTTCCCCGTCGCGCTCGAGGGCGCGCTGAAGCTCAAGGAGCTCGCCTACATCCACGCCGAGGGGTTCGCCGCGGGCGAGCTCAAGCACGGGCCCATCGCGCTGATCGAGCCGGGCCAGCCCGTGTTCGTGATCGTGCCGAGCCCGACGCACCAGCTCGCGCTGCACAAGAAGGTCATCTCCAACATCGAGGAGATCCGCGCGCGCGGCGCCCGCGTCATCGCGATCGCCGAGCAGGGCGACGCGTTCGTCCTGCCGCACGCCGACGAGGTCATCCCGATCCCGCTCGCCGCGCCGCTGTTCGAGCCGCTCCTCGCCGTCACGCCGCTCCAGATCTTCGCGATGGAGCTCGCGGCGGCCAAGGGGCTCGACGTCGACCAGCCGCGCAACCTCGCGAAGTCCGTCACCGTCGAGTGACCGGCCGCGCGTGATCAGGGGCATCGGCGTCGACGTGGTCGACGTGGCGCGCTTCGCCCGGAGCGCCGAGCGCACGCCGGGCCTCGTGCCGCGCCTGTTCGCGCCGGCCGAGCGGCCCCTGCCCGCGCGCTCGCTGGCGGCGCGGTTCGCGGCCAAGGAGGCGCTGATCAAGGCGCTCGGCGGCCCGGGCGGCATCAGCTGGCAGGACATGGAGGTCGTGCGCGACGACCACGGCGACCCGTCGTTCCGGGTGCGCGGGGCCGTCGCCGAGGCGGCGGCGGAGCGCGGCGTGACGCGGATCCACCTGAGCATGAGCCACGACGCCGGCCTCGCGACCGCGTTCGTGGTGACCGAGGGGGAGGACCGATGACCGACGAGGCCACCGTCCAGCTCCCGGCCGCCCTCCGGCGCGAGGCGCGCATCGACACCGGCGCCATCTCCGCGAACGTCCGCACCCTGCGCGCCGCCACGGGCGCGCCGCTCGTGATGGCCGTGGTCAAGGCCGACGGCTACGGGCACGGGGCGGTCGCGTCCGCGCGCGCGGCGCTGGCCGGAGGGGCCGACCGGCTGGGCGTCGTCGACATCCGCGAGGCCCTCGCGCTGCGGGCCGCCGGCATCGAGGCGCCCATCCTCACCTGGATGCACGCGCCCGGCGCCGACTTCGCCGCCGCGATCGCCGCCCACGTCGACCTCGGCCTCAACAGCCTCCGCCAGGTGCGCGAGGCCGCCGCGGCCGCGCGCGCGATCGGCCGGCCCGCCGAGGTCCACCTCAAGGTCGACACGGGCCTCGGCCGCAACGGCGTCACCGCGGCGGAGTGGCCGGGCGTCGTCGCCGAGGTCGCGCGGCTCGTCGCGGAGGGCCCGCTGCGGCTGGGCGGCGTGTTCAGCCACCTCGCCAACGCCGGCGTCGAGGAGGACCTCGCGCAGGTGCGCGCGTTCGAGGCGGCCGTGGACGCCGTGCGGGCCGCGGGGCTCGAGCCCGGGATCCGCCACCTCGCCGCCACCGCGGGGGCGCTGCGCGTGCCCGAGGCGCGGTTCGACATGGTGCGGCTCGGCATCGGGATCTACGGCATCTCGCCGCTCGACGGCGCCACCTCGGCCGACCTCGGCCTCGTGCCCGCCATGACCCTCGTCGGCAGCGTCGTCGCGGTGAAGGCCGTGCCCGCCGACACCGGCGTCTCCTACGGCTACACCTACCGCACGACCCGCGCCACGACCCTCGCGCTCGTCTCGCTCGGCTTCGCCGACGGCGTGCCGCGGCTCGCGAGCAACCGCGCGCCCGTCGCGATCCACGGCGCGCGCTTCCGGGTGAGCGGCCGGATCGCCATGGACCAGTTCGTGGTCGACGTGGGCGACGGCGTCGTCGACGGCCGGCCGGTGGCGGTGGGCGACGACGCCGTGCTGTTCGGGGATCCGGCCGTCGGCGCCCCCTCGGTGGAGGAGTGGGCCGAGGCGACCGGCACCATCGGCTACGAGATCGTCACGCGCGTCGCCGGCCGCGTGACGCGGAGGCACGTCCCATGACCGGACCCGCGCACGCCGCGGACGCGACCGTCCCCGCTCCGACGGCTCCCGCTCCGCGGGCGCCCGGCCGCCGCGCCGTGGTCGACCTCGACGCGATCCGCCACAACGTCCGCACGCTCGCGGCGCTCGCCGCCCCCGCCCGCACGATGGTCGCCGTGAAGGCCGACGCGTACGGCCACGGCGCCCTGCAGGTCGCGCGCGCCGCCCTCGAGTCCGGTGCCGAGAGCCTCGCCGTGCTCGACGTCGCGTCCGCGGTCGAGCTGCGCCGCGCCGGGATCACGGCCCGCCTCCTCGCCTGGCTGCACGGGGTCGACACCGACTTCCGCGTGGCGGTCGAGGAGGGGATCGACCTGGGCGTCTCGGCGCTGTGGGAGCTGGAGCGCATCGCCGCGGCCGGCCGCGCCACGGGGATCCGCGCCCGCGTGCACCTCAAGGCCGACACCGGGCTCAGCCGCAACGGCGCCACCCCCGAGATGTGGCCCGACCTCGTGCGCGCGGCCGTCGCCGCCGACGCCGCGGGCGAGCTCACGCTGCACGCGCTCTGGTCGCACCTCGCCGACGCCTCGCCCGAGGACGACGACGCCGCGCTCGCCCGCTTCCACGAGGCCGTCCGCGTGGCCGAGGGGCTGGGCGCGCGCCCCGTCGAGAAGCACCTCGCGGCCAGCTCCGCCGGGATCCGCCTGCCCGCCGCGCGCTTCGACATGGTGCGGTTCGGCATCGCCGTCTACGGCATCTCGCCCTTCGACGACCGCTCCGGCCGCGACCTCGGCCTCATCCCGGCCATGACGCTCGAGGCCGACGTCGTCTCCGTGAAGCGCGTCGAGGCGGGCCAGGGCGTGTCCTACGGGCTCGACCACCGCACGACCGGCCCCTCCACCCTCGCGCTCGTGCCGCTCGGCTACGGCGACGGGATCCCGCGCATCGCCGGCCCTCGCGCGTCGGTGCTGCTGAACGGCCGCCGCTTCCCGGTCGCCGGCCGCATCGCCATGGACCAGCTCGTGCTCGACGTCGGCGACCTGCCCGTCGAGGTCGGCGACACCGCCGTGATCCTCGGCACCGGCGACCACGGCGAGCCCACCGCCGAGGAGTGGGCCGGCTGGGCCGAGACCATCGGCGACGAGATCGTCACGCGCGTCGGGCCGCGCGTGGACCGGGTCCACCTGCACGAGCGCGATGCCGGGGCCGCGCCCGCCGCCGAGACCGTCTCCGACGAGCTCGTCCCCGTCCCCACCCCCGACGCCATGGAGGAGCTCGGCCGCGCCTTCGCCCGCGAGCTCGGCGCGGGCGACCTCGTCGTCCTCTCCGGCCCGCTCGGCGCGGGCAAGACCACGTTCACCCGCGGCCTCGGCGCGGGCCTCGGCGTCCGCGGCCCGGTCACGAGCCCCACGTTCGTGCTCGCCCGCACCCACCCGAGCCTCGTCGACGGGCCGCCGCTCGTGCACGTCGACGCCTACCGGCTGGCCGACGCCCGCGAGCTCGACGACCTCGACGTCGACTTCGCGCGCTCGGTCGTGGTCGTCGAGTGGGGCGAGGGCAAGCTCGACGGAGTCGCCGAGGAGTGGTGGGACCTCCGGATCGCGCGGCCCACGGGCGCCGGCGACCGGGATCCGGACGCCGCGGACGCGGATGACGCGGACGCCGCCGACCCCGACGAGGCCCCCGAGGAGCCCCGCACGGTCCGGGTCCGCCGCCTGCGCGCGCGCCCCCGCGCCTAGACTCGTCCAGTGCTCCTCGCGATCGACACCTCCGCCGGAACGGGCGTCGCCGTGATCGACCCCGACGGCCGCGTGCTCGCCGAGCGCCAGGAGGAAGACACGATGCGGCACGCCGAGGTCATCGGCACCCTCCTCGACGAGTGCCTCTCCGCCTCGGGCGTGGAGCGCTGCGACATCCGGGCCGTCGTCGCCGGCATGGGACCCGGCCCCTTCACCGGCCTCCGCGTCGGCATCGCCGCGGCCCGCGTGCTCGCCACGGGCCTCGACGTCCGCGTGATCCCCGTGGTCAGCCACGACGCCGTCGCCCACGACCACTACGCGGCGGGCGGCACCGGATCCCTGGTGGTCGTCACCGACGCGCGCCGCCGCGAGCTGTACTGGTCCGTCTACCGCGCCCCCGTCGACGGCGGCGTCGCCGAGCGCACCGCGGGCCCCGGCCTCAGCAAGCCCGACGACGTGCCGGCCGCCGACCACCGCATCGACGCCGCCGGGATCCGCGCGGCCTCCCTCGCGCAGGTCGCCCGCCGGATGGACGCGCTCGACCTCCCCTTCGCCCCCGACGAGGCCCTCTACCTGCGCTCTCCCGACGTGACCGTCTCGGCCGGCCCGAAGCGGGTCACGTCGTGAGCGTGCTCTTCCGCCCGGCGACGCTCGACGACCTCGGGGCGCTCATGCACCTGGAGACGACCACGTTCGTCACCGACGCGTGGTCGTCCGACGCGATGCGCGGCGAGCTCGCGTCCCGCCACGGCTGGTACGCGGTGGCCGTCGACGAGGGGACCGACGCGATCCTCGGCTACGCCGGCCTCTCCTGCCCGCGCGGGGCGCAGGCCGCCGACGTGCAGACCATCGCCGTCGCCGAGTCCGCCCGCGGTCGCGGCATCGGACGCGCGCTGCTCACCCGCCTCGTCGCCGAGGCGCACGCCCGGGGCGCGCGCGAGGTGCTGCTGGAGGTGCGCGCCGACAACCCCGTCGCCCAGGCGCTGTACTCCTCGCTCGGCTTCGAGGCGATCGCCGTCCGCCCGCACTACTACCAGCCGGACGACGTCGACGCGGTCGTGATGCGCGTCGCCCTCGGCGCGACCCCGCCGTCCGTGGCCGACCCGCGCGACGCCGCCGCGCCGGTCGCCGAGGCCGCCGCTGCCGCCGAGGCCGACGACGCCGCCTGCGCCGACGAGGACGAGTGCGACGCGACCGCGGGCCCCCTGGTGCTCGGCATCGAGACCTCCTGCGACGAGACCGGCATCGGCATCGTCCGCGGCCAGACCCTCCTCGCCAACGTCATCTCCAGCTCCATGGACGAGCACGCGCGCTACGGCGGCGTGGTGCCGGAGGTCGCCGCCCGCGCGCACCTCGAGGCGCTGACCCCGGCCATCGACGCGGCCCTCGAGGAGGCGGGCGTCACGCTCGCCGAGCTCGACGCGATCGCCGTCACCGCCGGCCCCGGACTCTCCGGCGCGCTCATGGTGGGCGTCGGTGCGGCGAAGGCGCTCGCCGTGGCCCTCGACATCCCGCTGCACGGCGTCAACCACCTCGTCGGCCACGTCGGCGCCGACCTCCTCAGCGTCGACGGCGGATCCGGACGCCCGCTCGAGACGCCCTCCATCGCGCTGCTCGTCTCCGGCGGCCACACCTCGCTGCTGCTCGTGCGCGACCTGGTCGACGACGTCGAGCTCCTCGGCGAGACCATCGACGACGCCGCGGGCGAGGCCTTCGACAAGGTCGCCCGCGTGCTCGGCCTGCCGTACCCGGGCGGCCCGCACATCGACCGGGTCGCGGCCGACGGCGACCCGAAGGCGATCCGCTTCCCCCGCGGCCTGTCGCTCCCGAAGGACATGGAGCGCCACCGCTACGACTTCTCCTTCTCCGGCCTCAAGACCGCGGTCGCCCGCTGGGTCGAGAAGCGCCAGGACGCGGGCGAGCCCGTGCCGGTCGCCGACGTCGCCGCGAGCTTCCGCGAGGCCGTCGTCGACGTGCTGCTCACGAAGGCCGTCGCCGCGTGCGTCGACCACGGGATCCCGCGCCTCCTCCTCGGCGGCGGCGTGGTCGCCAACGCGCGCGTGCGGGAGCTGGCGGCCGAGCGCTGCGCGGCCGCGGGCATCGAGCTGCGGATCCCGCCCCTGTCGCTCTGCACCGACAACGGCGCCATGATCGCGGCGCTCGGCGCGCGCCTGATCGAGTCGGGCCGTGCCCCGTCCGGGCTCGCGTTCGGCGCCGACTCCACGCTGCCCGTCACGGTCGTCCAGGTCGGCTGACCCGGCCGTGCCCCCATTACGGGGACCTTTCGCGGCTATTTCCCGAACAGGAGAATCCCGGGGCACGCATCACGGTATGTTCCCAGGGACGAAAGGAACGACAATGACCGATCCGCAGAACCCGGACCGCTCCAACGACGGCTTCCCGCCCGCGCCGAGCCAGCCCGCCTACCCGGCCGCTCCCGCCGCCGGCTCCGACTCGCCCTACGCGGCGCCCTACCAGCCCGGCCAGGGCGGTGCGCCGAAGAAGGGCCTCGCCATCACGTCGATGGTGCTCGGCATCGTCTCGGTCGTGCTCTGCCTGCCGCTGTGGTTCCTGACGTTCTTCGTCGGACTCGCGGGCCTCATCACCGGCATCCTCGCGCGCAAGCGCAACCCGGAGTCGAAGGGCTTCTGGATCACCGGCATCATCACCTCCATCGTCGGCATCATCCTGAGCGCGATCATCGCGATCGGCGTCATCGCGGTCATCACGTCGGCCGTGAACACGGGCGAGATCAACGGCACCCCGATCCCCGTCGCGCCGTAGCACGCACCACCCGCACCACCACGACGCGGCCGTCCCCTCGGGGGCGGCCGCGTCGTCGCGTCCGGGCGGGGCGCCGACGTCAGCCCGCGTCGACCCCGTGCCGGTCCGCGAGGATCGCGACCCGTCGGCCGCCCACCCGCGTCGCGATGAGCGTCGCCGACGCGTCGCCCTTCAGCTGCAGCCGCGTGCGCAGCCGCGCCGGATCCACGTCCACGCCGCGCTTCTTGATCTCGAGCGTGCCGATCCCGCGGGCCCGCAGCTCGCGCTTCAGCCGCTGCTCGTCGAGCGGCAGCACCTCGCGCACGCGGAAGCCGCGCGCGAACGGCGTCGCCCGCTCCCGGTCGGCGGTGATCCAGGCGATGCCCTCGCCGACCATCCGCCCGTCGAGCGAGCGCGCCAGGTCGCCGATGAGGCGGGCCCGGATCACGGCGCCGTCCGGCTCGTAGAGGTGCGCGCCCAGCTCGCCGAGCTCGGCGTCCGCGCTGTCGGCGGCTGAGGTGAGCTCCGCGGAGGATCCGCCGCCGATCACGAGCGCCGCCCGCCGCACGCCCTCGCGCCGCGTCGGCCCGAACCACAGGCCCATCTCCACGGTCTGCCCGTCGACGGACACCCACTGCGCCTCCGCCTCGGCGGGGATGAGGTCCCGGTCGAGGCCCGGCCCGAGCTTGATGCCGGCCGCGCGCCCCGCCGCGAGCTCGAACGCCGCGGTGAGGGTGGGGGAGTAGGCGTCCGGGTCCGAGATCCGCCGCGTCGACGAGTGCCCCTCGGTGCGCCGGGCGGGATCGAGGTAGACGCCGTCGACGCGGCCCGCGTCGAACGCCTCGGCGGTGCCCTGCTCGACGACCGCCTCGGGGAACGGCGCCAGGTTCCAGCCGGCGACCGCGGCGGTCACCTCGTCGCGCTCCACGGCCGTGACGCGGATCCCGATGGCCGCCATCGCCATGGCGTCGCCGCCGATCCCGCAGCCCAGGTCCGCGACGTGCGCGACGCCCGCCTGCTGGAATCGGCCGGCGTGCTGGGCCGCGACCGGCAGGCGCGTCGCCTGCTCGAGGCCGGCCTCGGTGAAGAGCATGCGCTCGGCGAAGTCGCCGAACTTGGCCCGCGCGCGGGCGCGCAGCCGCGACTGCGTGAGCACGGCGCTGACGAGCGCGGGCGAGTGGCCCTCGGCGCGGAGCGCGCTCACGATCCGCACCATGTCGTCGCCGGGCGCGGGCTCGGGCAGGGAGTCGAGCAGCCGGAGCCCCTCGAGGGAGAGGACCTCGCGGAGGTCGGACTGATCCATCCGCCCACCGTACCGGGGCGGCTCCCCACGGATTGGCACTCGCGTTGCACGAGTGCAAGCCCAGCCCGTAGAATCGCACCTGGCACTCTCCCCCGGGGATTGCCAATGAAGTCTTGTCCCTTAGTCACGAAGGAAGAGGTCAACCGTGTCGGTCTCCATCAAGCCGCTCGAGGATCGCATCGTCATCCAGCAGGTCGAAGCCGAGCAGACCACCGCGTCTGGTCTGGTCATCCCCGACACCGCCAAGGAGAAGCCCCAGGAGGGCGAGGTCGTGGCCGTGGGCCCCGGCCGCATCGACGACAACGGCAACCGCGTCCCCCTCGACGTCGCCGTCGGCGACAAGGTCATCTACTCCAAGTACGGCGGAACCGAGGTCAAGTACGACGGCCAGGACCTCCTCGTCCTCTCCGCGCGCGACGTGCTCGCCGTCATCGAGCGCTGACGCTCCGCACCAGCGACACCGCACCACGCACCACCCGAGAGCCCGGCCGACACGTTCGACCGGGCTCCCGTGCGTCCGGGCGGGGCTAGCCTCATGAGGTGACGCGCACTGCCTCGGAGTCCTCGACCCGCACCGGACTCCTCGCCGCCGTCGGCGCCTACGGGCTCTGGGGCGTCCTCCCCGTCTTCTTCCTGCTGCTCGTGCCCGCCGGGGCCTTCGAGATCGTCGGTTGGCGCATCCTCTTCTCGCTCGTCGTCTGCGCCCTCGTCATCACGGGAGCCCGGCGCTGGCCGCAGCTGGTCGCCATCGCCCGGCAGCCCCGGCTCCTGTTCGGCCTGGCGCTCGCGGGGCACCTGATCCTCGTCAACTGGACCGTCTACGTCTACGGCACGCTGTCCGGCCACGTGGTCGAGACCGCGCTCGGGTACTTCATCAACCCGATCGTCACCGTGCTGCTCGGCGTGCTCCTGCTGCGCGAGCGGCTCCGCCCCCTGCAGTGGACGGCCGTCGGCCTGTCCGCGCTCGCCGTGGCCGTCATCGCGATCGGCTACGGCCAGCTGCCGTGGGTGTCGCTCGCGCTCGCCGGGTCCTTCGGCCTCTACGGCCTCGTGAAGAAGCGCGTGAGCGGCGGAGCGGACGCGCTGTCCGGCCTGGCGCTCGAGACCGCCTGGCTCGTCCCCGCCGCCACGACCATGCTCGTGATCACGGGTGCCGGCGCGGGCCTCACCATCGGCACGGTGTCGCTCGGGCACACGCTGCTGCTCGTCAGCACGGGCGTGGTCACCGCCGGGCCGCTCCTCCTGTTCGGCTTCGCCGCCGGGCGCCTCCCGCTCTCCGTCATCGGCCTCACGCAGTACCTCGCGCCGCTGCTGCAGTTCGCGTTCGGCGTGTTCGCGATGCACGAGGCGATGCCGCCGGAGCGCTGGGCCGGGTTCGCGATCGTGTGGGCGGCGCTCGTCCTGCTCACCGTCGACATGCTCCGCGCGTCCCGACGGCCGGGAATGCCGACGACCCGCGCACCGCGGGAACCGGCTGTCGCCGACGGCATCTGACACGGATCCCGTCGCGCTTTCCGCGAAAGGTAACGATCCGGTCGCGTTACACGACGGAAATGCCGATGCATTGTGCCCGTCTCATCCGCGCCATAGGGTCGCACCAGGCGGGGCGCGCATTCGCGTGCCTCATGCACCACATTCCCGAGCATCACCACACACATCAATAAGGAGCACCATGAGCGCATTCGGCAGGGTCACGTCCTCCCGCTCACGATCTGCCCGCACAGCCCTCAGCGCGGTGACCATCGCGGTCGCCGGCGCCCTCGTCCTCGCCGGCTGCTCCGGCGGCAGCGGCGGCAGCGGCGGCACCACCGCCGACGGCGGCCTCGACCTCAAGATCGGCACGATCCTGCCGCAGACGGGCACCCTGGCCGTCCTCGGCCCGCCCGAGTTCGCGGGCGTCCACCTCGCCGAGCAGGACATCAACGACGCCAAGGCCGGCATCACGGTGACCGCGACGGACAAGGACTCGGGCGACACCACGACCGACATCGCCAGCCAGTCGGCCACGTCGCTCATCGCGGACGGCAACAGCGCCATCATCGGCGCCGCGTCCTCCGGCGTCTCGAAGACGTTCATCGACCAGGTCACCCAGGCCGGCGTCATCCAGCTCTCGCCGGCGAACACCTCGCCCGACTTCTCGACCTACAAGGACGACGGCTACTACTGGCGCACCGCCCCGTCGGACGTGCTGCAGGGCCGGATCCTCGGGAACAAGATCCTGAAGGACGGCAAGACCAACGTCTCGATCCTCTACATGAACGACGCCTACGGCACCGGGCTCGAGGAGAACATCAAGAAGACGCTCGAGGACAACGGCGCCACCATCGCGGCCGAGCAGGTCTTCGAGCCGTCCGCGACGGACTTCAACAGCGCCATCACCTCGGTGCTCGCGCCGAACCCCGACGCGCTCGTCGTCATCTCGTTCGACGAGATCAAGACCATCGCCGACCAGCTCGCGTCGAAGGGCTTCGACTTCAACAACCTCTACGGCACGGACGGCAACTACGGCGTCATCACCGAGGCCGACACCAACGTCGACATCGCGGGCGCGCAGTTCACGAACCCCGGCGTCGAGGCGAAGTCGGACTTCCAGGACCGCCTCCAGGCCATGGTGAAGGCCGACGGCGACCCCGCCCTCACGGTCTTCAGCTACTCGGCCGAGTCGTACGACGGCACCGTGCTCCTCGCGCTCGCCGCGCTCCAGGGCAAGGCCACCGACGGCGCGACGCTGAAGGCCAACCTCAAGTCGGTCTCCGAGGGGGGCACCAAGTGCGAGACCTTCGCCGACTGCGCGAAGCTGATCGCGGACGGCACCGACATCGACTACGACGGCCTCTCCGGCCCGATCACGTTCGATGACAACGGCGACCCGACCGAGGCGTACGTCTCCGTCTACAAGTACGGCGAGGGCAACACGCGCACCTTCTCCGAGCAGGTCTACGGCAAGCTCGACTAGCACCCGCACCACGCACGGCTGAGGGCCCGGTCCGCATGGACCGGGCCCTTCGCCGTGCCCGGGGAGAGGGGGCGGGCGTCCGTCGTCGCGACGGCCGGGCCGGCGGAGGCGCGTGCGTGGACGGACGGGAGGATCGGCTCGCGGCTCGCGGCTCGCGGCTCGCGGCTCGCGGCTCCCCGCTCGCCGCTCGCGTCTCCTCGCATCGTCGCCGCCCGCCGCCCGCGGCCCTGCCGGTCCTTACGCGGGACGCCGGCTCGACGGCGGCCCCCTCGTCGTGCCGGACACGACGACGCGGCCCACCCCTCCTCGCGCCCCGCACACGACGACGCGGCACCCCCGGAGGGATGCCGCGTCGTGTCGTACGGGAGGGCGGATCAGGGCTGGGGCGCCGCCTTGGCCTTCTCCTGGTCGGCCGCGAGCGTGCCGAGGTACAGCTCGATGACCTTGGGGTCGTTCATGAGCTCGCGCCCGCGGCCCTCGTACGCGTCCTTGCCCTGGTCGAGCACGTAGCCGCGGTCGCAGATTTGCAGCGCGCGGCGGGCGTTCTGCTCGACGATCATGACGGAGACGCCCGCGCGGTTGATCTGGGCCACGTTGATGAACGTCTCGTCCTGGCGCACGGGGGACAGGCCCGCCGACGGCTCGTCGAGCAGCAGGACGGTGGGGTCCATCATCAGCGCGCGCGACATGGCGACCATCTGGCGCTCGCCGCCCGACAGGGATCCGGCGCGCTGCTTCAGCCGCTTGCCGAGCTCCGGGAACAGGTCGGTGACGAACGCCAGCCGCTCCTTGTACATCTTGGGCTTCTGGTAGACGCCCATCTGCAGGTTCTCGTCGATGGTGAGCGTGGGGAACACGTTGTTGTTCTGCGGCACCATGCCGACGCCGCGCGACACGAGCTTGTCGGCCTTGAGCCCGGTGATGTCCTGGCCGTTCAGCTCGATGCTGCCGCCGCGCACCTGCACCTGCCCGAAGATCGCCTTCAGGAGCGTGGACTTGCCGGCGCCGTTCGGGCCGATGATGCCGACGAGCTCGCCCTTGTCGACGTGCACGTTGCACCCGTTGAGGATGTTGACCCCGGGCAGGTAGCCCGCGTGGAGGTCGGTGGTCTGGAGGACCCGCTCTACCGTCACTTGTCTGCCGCTTCCTTCTCGATCTCGCTCTTCACGAGGTCGGAGTCCATGTCCTTCGCCACCTCGCGCTGGCCAGTGAGGGTGCCGAGGTCGGTGTCGTGGTGGGCGCCGAGGTAGGCGTCGATGACGGCCGGGTCGCTCATCACCGTCGAGGGCGGGCCCTCGGCGACGATGCGGCCCTCGGCCATGACGACCACCCAGTCGGCGATCTCGTTGACCATGTGCATGTCGTGCTCCACGAACAGCACGGTCATGCCCTCGGTCTTGAGGTCGAGGATGTGGTGGAGCAGCGACTGCGTGAGCGCCGGGTTCACGCCGGCCATGGGCTCGTCGAGCATGACGAGCTCGGGCTCGGTCATGAGGGCGCGGGCCATCTCGAGGAGCTTCCGCTGGCCGCCGGAGAGGCTGGCCGCGTAGTCCTCCTCCTTGGCGTCGAGCTTGAACTTCCTCAGGAGCCCGCGGGCGCGCTCCGTGATGGCGTCCTCCTTCTTGCGCCACACCGGACGGATCAGCGCGGAGAAGAAGTTCTCGCCGCCCTGGCCGGTGGCGCCGAGGCGCATGTTCTCCAGCACCGTCATGCCGCCGAGCGCCTTGGTGAGCTGGAAGGTGCGCACCATGCCGAGGCGGGCGACGCGGAACGCGCTCATCCCGGCGAGGTCGCGCCCGGAGAACTCCCACCGGCCGGTGTTCGGCTTGTCGAAGCCGGTCAGCAGGTTGAAGAACGTGGTCTTGCCGGCGCCGTTCGGGCCGATGAGCGCGGTGATGGAGCCGCGCGGGATCTCGAGGTGCTCCACGTCGACCGCCGTGAGGCCGCCGAACTGGCGGCTGACGCCGTGCGCGACGATGATCGGGTCCTTCTTGGCGCAGCCGGGCCCGGCGTCGCCGTCGAGGATGGCCGAGACCGGGGTCTTGTCAGGCAAAGTGCGTCTCCTTCTTCTTCCCGAAGATGCCCTGTGGTCGGAAGATCACGAGCAGCATGAGCGCGACGCCCACGATGATGAAGCGGATCGGGCCCTGCTGGGTGCTCGAGATGGGCAGCCAGTCGTTCGAGACCGCGAGGCTGAGCAGGCCGTCGGAGAGCGACAGCGTGACCCAGAAGATGATCGAGCCGGCGACCGGGCCGAAGATCGTCGCGGCACCGCCCAGCAGCATGATCGTGTAGAGGAAGAACGTGAGCTGCGTGCCGTAGTTGTCGGGCTGCAGCGACCTCGGGAGGATGAAGACCACGCCCGCGAGCCCGCCGAACACGCCGCCGAGCACGAGCGCCTGCATCTTGTAGGAGTAGACGTTCTTGCCGAGCGCGCGGACCGCGTCCTCGTCCTCGCGCACGCCCTTCAGCACGCGGCCCCAGGGGCTGCGCATGAGGAGGTACACGAGGAGGCAGGCGATGCCGACGAGGCCCCAGCCGACGATGCGGATCCACCACTGGTCGGAGGAGTAGGTGAGGACGCCGGCGCCGAAGCGGCCCTCGGGCAGCGGGTTCAGCTCGTTGAAGCCGACGGCCGCGCCGTTGATGCCCTCGGAGCCGCCCGTGACGTCCGAGAACTCGGGTGTCTTGACGCTCAGCCGGATGATCTCCGCGGCCGCGATGGTCACGATGCTCAGGTAGTCCGCCCGCAGCCGGAGCGTGGGGATGCCGAGGATGAGCGCGAAGACCGTCGAGGCGACGATGGCCGCGAGCAGGGACGCCCACACGGGCCAGTCGTACATGACCGCCGTGACGGCGAACGCGTATCCGCCGATGGCCATGAATCCGGCCTGGCCGAAGTTGAGCAGGCCCGTGAAGCCGAAGTGCACCACGAGGCCGACCGTCGCGAGCGCGTACGCCGCGGTGGTGGGCGAGAAGATCTCGCCGATCGCCAGGAAGATGAAGTTGGTGTTCATGCGCGGCTAACCGATCCGATCTTTCCGGCCCAGGATGCCCTGGGGCCTGATGAGCAGGATGACGATCATGACCACGAGCGCGGCCACGTACTTCATGTTCTCGGGCAGGACCATGGTGCTGACGTTGATGAAGACGCCGATCACGATCGAGCCGATGAGGGCGCCGAACGCCGTGCCGAGGCCGCCGAGGACCACGGCCGAGAAGACGAGCAGCAGGATGGACGCGCCCGTGTCCCAGCGCAGCGACTGGTAGTAGGCGATGAAGACGCCGGACAGCGCGGCGAGGGCGGCGCCGCCGACCCAGACCACGCGGATCACGCCCTCCACGTCGATGCCGGAGGCGGCCGCGAGCGAGCGGTTGTCGGAGACGGCGCGGGTGGCCTTGCCGATCTTCGTGTAGAGCAGCACGTACGCGACGGCCAGCAGCAGCACGATCGAGACGACCGCGCCGGCGACGTCGGTGAACTTGAGGCTCACGGGGCCGACCACCAGGAAGGGCGCCGGGCTGTTGGGGAGCGTCAGGCGGTCGGCGCCGAAGAGGAACTGGAAGAGGTAGCGCAGCGCGAGCGAGAGGCCGATGGTGACGATCATCAGCGGCACGAGCCCGAGGCTGCGCTTGCGCAGGGGCTTCCAGATGGCCGCGTCCTGCACGTACCCGAACGCGCCTCCGAGGACCACCGTGATGGCGATCGCGAGCACCGGGTTGAGGCCGAGCAGGTTGCTGAACAGGTACGCCATCAGCGCGCCGAAGGTGACCAGCTCGCCGTGCGCGAAGTTGTTGAGCCCCGTCGTGCCGTAGATGAGGGAGAGGCCGATCGCGGCGAGGGCGAGGAGGAGGCCGAAGATGAGGCCCGTCACCACCTTGGGCCAGAAGATCTTCCAGAAGTTGTTCTGCGTGACGGGCTCCGCGGTGCCGGAGACCGCGCCGGTCTCGGTGTCGGGCGCCGCCGTCTCGCCGCCGGTGGACGTGCCGGCCCCGGTGCTGGCGCTCGGGGCGGGGGTCGAGGCGCCGGATCCGCCCGCCGCCGCGTCGGGGGAGACGAAGAAGAAGGCCGGGACGCCCGTGTTGCCCGGCGCGACGTCGATCTCGCGCGGGCTCGAGCCCGCGCGGGGCACGCCGGCGCCCTCGGGCAGGGTCGACTCGTCGACCTCGACGGTGAAGGAGCCCGGCGCCGCGAGGCCGACCTCGGCCTTGCCGTCGGCTCCGGTGACGCCCGTGGCCTCGACGCCGCCGCCCGACACCTTCACGGTGACGCCGGCGATGCCGGTCTTGTCGGCGTCGGCGCGCACCCACACGAGCAGCGACTGCTCGGCGGTGGCCGGGTCGACCGCCTGCGGTGCCGCGCGGGACTCCGCGTGGGCGCCGGCCGGGGCCGAGAGGACGAGCGCGGCGCAGGCGAACGCCACCGCGAGAATCAGGGCCCAGACGCGCTGCGCGCGCGCTCCGGCCGAACCAGTGGCTATCACTAGACCTCCATGGGGGGAGCCGGCGGATGGTGAGATCCGCGCAGGCGCCGCGACTACCGTCAGGACGACGTTGGTTGACAGTACGTGCTGATTATGTCCTGGATGTTTCGCGCCTGTACCGCGTGGTGGCGTGCTATCGCGGGAATAGCGCACGTCCGTGGCCGTTAACATCGAGACACCGGTCGCCGACGCGGTCCCCCGGCCCCACCATCCGCATCTCTATCCCCTGGAGGGAAATTGGATCAGTCCGACCCGTTCGGCGTCATCGGCCTCACCTACGACGACGTGATGCTCCTGCCGGGGCACACCGACGTCATCCCGAGCGAGGCGGACACCACCTCCCGCCTCACGCGCAACATCAGCGTCGCCGCTCCGCTCCTCTCCTCCGCGATGGACACCGTCACCGAGGCGCGCATGGCCATCGCGATGGCCCGCCAGGGCGGGCTCGGCGTGATCCACCGCAACCTGTCCATCGAGGACCAGGCCGCCTTCGTCGACAAGGTGAAGCGCAGCGAGTCCGGCATGATCACGAACCCGGTCACCACGCGCCCCGACGCGACGGTCGCCGAGGTCGACGCGCTCTGCGGCCAGTTCCGCGTCTCCGGCCTCCCGGTCGTCGAGTCGGACGGCACGCTCGTCGGCATCATCACGAACCGCGACATGCGCTTCGTCTCGCCCGTGCAGGCGGCGACCACGCTCGTGCGCGACGTCATGACGCGCACCCCGCTCATCACCGGCCGCGTCGGCATCGACCCGGACCACGCCATCGCGATCTTCGCGGAGCACAAGATCGAGAAGCTGCCGCTGGTGGACGACGCGGGCAAGCTGCGCGGGCTCATCACGGTCAAGGACTTCGACAAGTCGGAGCAGTACCCGGACGCCACGAAGGACGCCGAGGGGCGCCTCCGCGTCGGCGCGGCCATCGGCTTCTTCGGCGACGCCTGGCAGCGGGCGCTCGCGCTCGTCGAGGCGGGCGTCGACGTGCTCGTGGTCGACACCGCCAACGGCGACAGCAAGGGCGTGCTCGACATCATCCGCCGCCTCAAGACCGACCCGGCCACCTCGCACGTCGACGTCATCGGCGGCAACGTCGCCACCCGGTCGGGCGCGCAGGCGCTCATCGACGCCGGCGCGGACGCGATCAAGGTCGGGGTCGGCCCCGGATCCATCTGCACCACGCGCGTCGTCGCCGGCGTCGGCGTGCCGCAGGTCACGGCGGTCTACGAGGCGTCGCTCGCGGCGCGCGCGGCGGGAATCCCCGTCATCGCGGACGGCGGCCTCCAGTACTCGGGCGACATCGCGAAGGCGCTCGTCGCCGGCGCCGACACCGTCATGCTCGGCAGCCTCCTCGCCGGCTGCGACGAGAGCCCCGGCGACCTCATGTTCGTGGGCGGCAAGCAGTTCAAGAGCTACCGCGGCATGGGATCGCTCGGCGCCCTGCAGACGCGCGGCACGAAGACCTCGTACTCGAAGGACCGCTACTACCAGGCGGACGTCCCGAGCGACGACAAGCTCATCCCCGAGGGCATCGAGGGCCAGGTGCCCTACCGCGGATCCCTCGCGAACGTCGTGTACCAGCTCACCGGCGGCCTCCGGCAGTCGATGTTCTACGTCGGCGCGCGCACGGTCGGCGAGCTGAAGGACCGCGGCCGCTTCGTGCGGATCACCGCGGCCGGGCTCAAGGAGTCGCACCCGCACGACGTGCAGATGGTCGTCGAGGCGCCCAACTACCGGCGCTGAGGTCGGTGCCGCGCGCTTCCCGCGCGGGGGAGGAGGGGCCGGTGCATCGCGCACCGGCCCCTCCTCGCGTCTCCGGGCCTCCCCCACAGGCATGGGGATGCCCCGCGCGTCCGGCGCGTCGCGGGCGGGCGGATGCCCGGGCCGGCGCGGCGGCGACACTGCCCGCATGCCGTCGCATCCGCCCACCTGCCCGCCCTCCCCGCCGTCCGACGATCCCCGCTCGCGGGGACTCGGGCCGCCCGGCGTCGTGCTGATCCTCTCGGGGTCCGTGCCGGACGCTCCCGCGCCGACCGTCCCTGCGCCGACCGTCCCTGCGCCGACCGTCCCCGCGCCGGACGGGCCGGAGGAGCGTGCCGACGCCGCCGCGGTCGCGCGTGCCGAGGCGCGCGGTGAGCTCGTGCGGCTGCGGGCCGGCGTCCACGTGGATCGGCGCGCCTGGGAGGCGGTGTCGGCGCGGGAGCGGCACCTGCTGCGGATCCGCGCGCTCGCTCGCACCTCGGCGACCCCGCTCGTACTGGGCGGGGCGTCGGCGGCCGCCGTGCACGGCCTGCCGCGGATCGCGCCCTGGCCGACGCTCGTCACGCTGCTCGACCTGCCGGACGCGCCGCCGGGGCGACGGGCGGGCACGCGCATCGTGCGGGATCCCGCGCAGGGGCGCTCGCGGCTGGTCCCGGTGGCCGACGGGATCCGCGCGCCGGGCCTCGCCGCCGCCGCGCTCGCCGCCTCCCACGACGCGGCGATGGAGGCCGTCCGGTCCGCGGCTCCGCGCGGTCCCGGGTGGTTCGCCCACGGCATCGTCGCGCTCGATGCCGCGCTCGCCGCGGGGCGTCCCGTGCGCGCCACCCGATCCGAGCTCGAGGCGGAGCGCGCGCTGCGCGGGCCCGGCCCCTGGAGCCGACGGTCCGAGGCGCTCGTCGCGGCGGCCGACGGGGCCGCCGCCTCCGCGGTCGAGTCCGTCGCCCGCGGCGTCGCCCACGAGGCCGGGCTCCCCGCCCCCGTGATCGCGCCGCACGTGCCCGGGCGCGGGCGGGTCTCCCTGGGCTGGCCCCGCGAGCGGGTGGCGCTGCGGATCCTCGCGCCGTCCTGCCGCGCCGCTCCGCCCGCCGGCGCGGGCACCCAGCCCCGGGGCGACGCAGAGGGAGCGGATGGCCGCTGGCGCGTCGTCGAGGTCGCCGAGCGCGACGTCCTGGGTGCCGGGCGCCTGCGCGCGCTCCTCCTCCACGCGGGCCTCGAGCCCGAGCGGCGATCCGCGCACGTCGCCGCTCCGGGGTGCGCACCCGCCCTCGGGCGACCGGCCGCGCAGGAGGCCGCCGCTAGGCTGTGGGGGTGAGTGATGTAGAGATCGGCCGCGCCAAGCGCGCCCGCCGCGTGTACGCGTTCGACGACATCGCCATCGTCCCGTCGAGGCGCACGCGCGACCCGCAGGACGTGTCGGTCTCGTGGTCCATCGACGCGTACCAGTTCGAGATCCCGTTCCTCGCGGCGCCCATGGACTCCGTGGTCTCGCCGGCCACGGCCATCGCGATGGGCCGCTTCGGGGGCGTCGGCGTGCTCGACCTCGAGGGCCTCTGGACCCGGTACGAGAACCCCGAGCGGCTGCTCGAGGAGATCCGCTCGCTCCCGCCCGAGTCGGCCACCGCGCGCATGCAGCAGATCTACGCGGAGCCCATCAAGCCCGAGCTGATCACGGCGCGCATCGCCGAGATCCGGGCGGCCGGCGTCGTCGTCGCCGCGGCGCTCTCGCCCCAGCGCACCGCCGACCACTACGAGACCGTCGTCGCGGCTGGCGTCGACCTCTTCGTCATCCGCGGCACCACCGTCTCCGCCGAGCACGTCTCGAAGGGCGCGGCGCCGCTCAACCTCAAGAAGTTCATCTACGAGCTCGACGTCCCCGTCATCGTCGGCGGCGCGGCCACCTACACGGCGGCCCTGCACCTCATGCGCACGGGCGCGGCGGGCGTGCTCGTCGGGTTCGGCGGGGGAGCGGCGTCCACCACGCGCTCCACCCTCGGGATCCACGCGCCCATGGCCACCGCCCTCTCCGACGTCGCCGGCGCCCGCCGCGACTACATGGACGAGTCCGGCGGCCGCTACGTGCACGTCATCGCGGACGGCGGCCTCGGCAGCTCGGGCGACATCGTCAAGGCCATCGCGGTCGGCGCCGACGCGGTCATGCTCGGCTCCACGCTCGCCCGCGCGACGGACGCGCCCGGCCAGGGCTACCACTGGGGCGCCGAGGCGCACCACTCCGAGCTGCCGCGCGGCCACCGCGTGCGGGTCGACCAGGTGGCGCCGCTCGAGCAGATCCTCTACGGCCCGTCCACCACGGCCGACGGCAGCGCCAACCTGGTCGGCGCCCTGCGCCGCGCCATGGCCACCACCGGCTACTCCGACCTCAAGGAGTTCCAGCGCGTCGAGGTCGTCGTCGCGCCGTACGGCAAGTAGTCCGCGTCCGGCCGCCCGGCCGGCCCGGTCGCCCCGGCGGCGCGGGAACATGCGGGGCGCGGCCCGCGTTGTGATCCACAGGAAGAGGGAGGTGCGCGCATGGCGGAGGTCCGTCGCGTCAAGCTGCCGGGTGTCGGCGTGCTGCACACCTTCATCACCGACGACGGGGGCAAGGTCGGCGTCATCGCCCACCGCTCCGGCCACAGCGACCTGATCACCTTCTCCGAGGAGCAGGACGGGCCCGACACGCAGAAGGTGTCGCTCCGCCTCAGCGAAGACGAGGCGCACACGCTCGCCGAGCTCCTCGGCGGCACGCGCATCACGGAGTCGCTCGACAAGCTCGACCAGATCCCCGGCCTCAGCATCGACTGGTTCACGGTCGACTACGACGACCACATCGCCGGCCAGGCGCTCGGCAACCTCGCGTCCCGCGGCGTCGTCGGCCTCACGGTGGTCGCGGTCGTACGCGGCGAGTCCGCGAACCCGGCGCCGTCGGACGACTTCACCGTCTACCCGGGCGACACGCTCGTGGTCGCCGGGTCCCCCGAGAAGGTCGCCAAGGCCTTCGCGTTCTACCGGACGGGCGAGTTCCCGCACCGCCCCGCCTCCGGCTCCGCGCCGGACGGAGGGTAGCGGGTGCACCACGGCCTCGACCTCATCGTCCTCGGCCTGCTGTTCGTCCTCGCCTACGCGTTCGGCCAGCTCGGCAAGCGCATCGGCCTGCCCGCGATCCCCATCTACATGCTCGTCGGCCTCCTCGCGAGCCCGAGCGTCGAGTGGTTCCCGCTCGACTTCGCCTCGGGCGACATCGAGCTCATCGCCGTCTTCGGCCTGATCCTGCTGCTGTTCAACCTGGGGCTCGAGTTCGACCAGGACGAGTTCTTCGGCAACGCCGGCAAGCTCATCGTCTCCGGCGGCTCGTACGTGCTCATCAACATGGGCGTCGGGTTCGCCTTCGGCTTCGCGCTCGGCTGGGGCACGCGGGAGGCGCTCGTCATCGCGGGCATGACGGCGACGTCGTCGAGCGCCATCGTCACGAAGCTCCTCATCGAGCTGAACCGCCTGGCGAACGACGAGACGCCCATGATCCTCGGCGTCACGGTGGTCGAGGACATCTTCATCGCCGTGTACCTCGCCATCGTCTCGGTCGTGCTGAGCGGGCGGACGGAGCCGTGGGCGGTGGTCGGCCAGCTGGCGATCTCGTTCGCGTTCCTCGTGGTGATGTTCACGGTGGCGCGGAAGGGCGGCGCGTTCCTGTCGCGCTTCATGCGCACGCGCGACGTGGAGCTGTTCACCGTCCTGTTCTTCGGCCTCGCGATCCTGTTCGGCGGCATCGGCGAGGTCCTCGGCGTCACGGACGCGATCGGCGCGTTCCTCATCGGCCTCGTGCTCGGGGCGACGCGCATGCGCAACCGCATCGAGCAGATCGCCATCCCGCTGCGCGACGTCTTCGGCGCGTTCTTCTTCCTCAACTTCGGCCTGGCGCTCGACCCGCGCGAGTTCCCCACGGTCGTGATCCCCGTGCTCGTCGCCGTGGTGATGACCGTCACGCTCAACCTCATCGCCGGCCAGTTCGTCGCCTGGCTGAACGGGCACGGCGCGCAGGCCGGGATCAACACGGCGTTCATCCTGCAGAACCGGGGCGAGTTCGCGCTCATCCTCGCGACGCTCTCGCTGTCGGCCGGGCTCGACGAGCGGATCCAGCCGTTCGCGGGCCTCTACGTGCTGGTGATGGCGATCATGGGGCCGCTCCTCGCCGCGAACTCCGTGCGCATCGGCACGGCCGTGCTCCCCACGCGCTACCGCTCCGCCACCAAGCGCGCCGCCGCCAAGGCCGAGCGCGACGCCGAGCGGGCGGGCGCGCTGGCGCTCTTCGAGGCGGCGGAGCGCGGGGACGCGGTCTCCCCGGCCGACGACGACGGCCTCGCGGTCGCGCCCTCCCGCGCCGGCACGGCCGCGCGCGGCACGACGCCGGGCACCGGCCCCGAGGCCGACGGCGCCCGCCGCCCGCCCGCGGCCCGCGGCGCGGAGGCCGCCGCGGACGACGCCGGCCCGGCCGACGCCGACGGGCATCCCGCCCCCGACCGGCGCCGCGCCGAGCAGGCCGGTCAGCAGTCCGACCACGACACCTGGACACCGCCCACCCGCGAACGGGAACCCGACTACTGATGACCTCCGCACCCGATCCCCGCTCCGGCCGCGCCGCCGGATCCGCCCGCCCCGCCGGCGACGACCCGGCCAGCGCCGTCCCCGCCGTCGGTCCCACCGTCGCCCAGGTGGCCCGTCGCCCGCGCTTCATCGCGCTCCTCGCGCTCGCGCTCCTCATCGCGGCGGGCTTCGCCGCCCTCGGCCAGTGGCAGCTGGCGCGCGCGGTCGAGTCCGGCGTCGTCATCGAGCGCGACACCGAGACCGCGCTCCCGCTCGGCACGCTCGTCGAGCCGCAGGGCTACGTGACCGACCGCTCGGCGGGCCACATGGTCACGGTGTCCGGATCCCTGGTGCCCGGCGACTACGTCGTGGTGTCCGACCGCCTCAACGACGGCCGCACCGGGGCGTGGGTCGTCGGCCACCTCGCCATCTCGGACGCGGGCGCGCCCGGCGGCGACGCGGACGGCGGCCTTCCGGACAGCGTGCCCGTCGCCCTCGGCTGGGCCGCCACGGACGCCGACGCCGCGGACGTCGCGGCGGCGCTGAACGCGGGCGTCGGCGCCCCGACCGGCGACGCGCAGCTCGTCGGCCGCTTCCTGCCGAGCGAGTCGCCCGAGCCGCCCGGATCCGGCCAGGACCCGACGCGCATGACGCGCCTCGCCACCTCCGCCCTCGTCAACCTCTGGCCGGGCGACGTGGGCGACGTCTACAACGGCTTCATCGTCGCGTCGACGCCCGTCGCCGGCCTCCAGGCCATCGACTCGCCGCCGCCGAGCGAGGCCGTGCAGCTCAACTGGCTCAACATCTTCTACGCGGCGGAGTGGGCGGTGTTCGCGATCTTCGCGATCGTCATCTGGTACCGCACCGTCCGCGACGCGTGGACGCGCGAGCAGCCGGGATACCGGGACGAGGACGACGAAGACGAGGACGACGACGAGGTCGACGAGGATCCCGTCCCCGAGGGCGGCGTCGACGCCGCCGCCGGCGCTCCCCGGCGCGGGAGCCGCGCAGACGCCGACCGGTAGGATCCACGCATGGCCTACGGACTCAAGCGCTCCGACGTCCCGCAGATCCGGAGGGTCCTCGGCTTCTACCGCGTCATGGCGTTCATCACCGGCGCGTTCCTCCTGCTCCTCGTCGTGGAGATGGGCTTCAAGTACCTGCCGGGCTTCCAATTCGTCGACGGATCCCTGCAGTACCTCGCCGGCGCCGGCTACGAGCTGGAGCTGAACGGCCCGTCGGGCTTCCTGGCGCTGTCGCCGGCCGACACCCTCACGGGCACGAACCTCAGCCTCATCATCCAGATCGTCCACGGCAACATCTACGTCGTCTACCTCATCAGCGACTTCCTGCTCTGGCAGAAGATGCGCTGGTCGTTCACCCGCTTCATCCTCATCGCCGCGGGCGGCGTCGTGCCGTTCCTCTCCTTCGTCGTCGAGTCGCGCATCGCCCGCCAGGTGAGGGAGGTCATCGCGAAGCTCGAGGCGCCCCGCCGCGCGTCCGCCGCCGACCGCGACGACGCCCACGACCGCGACGACGCGGATCCCCGACCCATCGACCCGACCACCACCACGGAGGCCACCACTTGAGCGTCGACAACCCCACGAACCAGCGCCCCGTCCTCGTCGTCGACTTCGGCGCCCAGTACGCGCAGCTGATCGCCCGCCGCGTCCGCGAGGCCAACGTGTACTCGGAGATCGTGCCGTCCACGATCACGGCCGAGGAGATCCGCGCGAAGGACCCGTCCGGCATCGTCCTCAGCGGCGGCCCGTCGAGCGTCTACGAGGAGGGCTCGCCCGGCCTCGACGAGGGGATCCTCGACCTCGGCGTCCCCGTGCTCGGCATCTGCTACGGCTTCCAGGTCATGGCCCGCGCGCTCGGCGGCGAGGTCGCGCACACGGGTCAGCGCGAGTACGGATCCACCGCGGTCACGCTCACGCCCGGCAGCACCCTGCTCGACGGCCAGCCCGACGACCAGACCGTGTGGATGAGCCACGGCGACTCCGTGTCGAAGGCGCCCGAGGGCTTCGAGGTCCTCGCCTCCAGCGCGTCCACGCCCGTCGCCGCCTTCGCGAGCGACGAGCGCCGCCTGTACGGCGTGCAGTGGCACCCCGAGGTCAAGCACTCCGCGCACGGCCAGGCCGTGCTCGAGAACTTCCTGCACCGCGCCGCCGGCATCCCCGGCGACTGGAACAGCGGCAACGTCATCGCCGAGCAGGTCGAGCGCATCCGGGCCCAGGTCGGCGACGCGAAGGTCATCTGCGGACTGTCCGGCGGCGTCGACTCCGCGGTCGCGGCGGCGATCGTGCACCGCGCGGTCGGCGACCAGCTCACCTGCGTCTTCGTCGACCACGGCCTCCTCCGCCACGACGAGCGCCGCCAGGTCGAGGAGGACTACGTGGCCGCCACGGGCGTCCGCCTCGTCACGGTCGACGCGGCCGAGCAGTTCCTCGACGGCCTCGCGGGCGTCACGGATCCCGAGACCAAGCGCAAGATCATCGGCCGCGAGTTCATCCGCTCGTTCGAGGGCGCCGCCGAGGCGCTCGTGCTCGAGGCGAAGGCCGACGGCGAGCCCATCCGGTTCCTCGTGCAGGGCACGCTCTACCCGGACGTGGTGGAGTCGGGCGGCGGCACGGGCACCGCGAACATCAAGAGCCACCACAACGTCGGCGGCCTCCCCGAGGACCTCAAGTTCGAGCTCGTCGAGCCGCTCCGCACCCTGTTCAAGGACGAGGTGCGCGCCATCGGCCGCGAGCTCGGCCTCCCCGAGGTCATCGTGGGCCGCCAGCCGTTCCCCGGGCCCGGCCTCGGCATCCGCATCGTCGGCGAGGTCACGGCCGAGCGCCTGGAGCTGCTGCGCAAGGCCGACGCCATCGCGCGCGCCGAGCTCACGGCCGCGGGCCTCGACAGTGAGATCTGGCAGTGCCCCGTCGTGCTCCTCGCGGACGTCCGCTCGGTCGGCGTGCAGGGCGACGGCCGCACCTACGGCCACCCCATCGTGCTGCGCCCGGTCTCCAGCGAGGACGCGATGACCGCCGACTGGACGCGCCTCCCGTACGACGTGCTCGCGCGCATCTCGAACCGCATCACGAACGAGGTCGACGGCGTGAACCGCGTCGTGCTCGACGTCACGTCGAAGCCGCCGGGCACCATCGAGTGGGAGTGATCCTCCCGCGCACGCCGTGAACGACGAAGGCCGCTCCCCGAGGGGAGCGGCCTTCGTCGTGCTGCCGGTCCGCGGTGCTGTGCCGCGGACCGGCGCTGGCGCTAGTTGTTGCCGCGCAGGATGGCGAACAGGCGGAGGAGCTCGACGTACAGCCACACGATGGTGACCACGAGGCCGAACGCCGCGGTCCAGCCGTAGCGGCGCGGGGCGCCCGAGCGGACGCCGCGCTGGATGAAGTCGAAGTCGAGGACCAGGGAGTACGAGGCCAGCAGGATGACGAAGACGCCCAGGATGACGCCGAGCGGGATGCCGGCGACGGTCTCCGAGCGGAGGCCGTACGGGCTGTCGAGCACGCCGAACGCGACGAGCGCGAAGTTGAACACCGAGAACAGCGCGTAGCCGATGATCGCGATCATGAAGATCTTGGTCGCCCGCGCCGAGGCGCGGATCTTGCCGCTGCGGAACAGGATCAGGACGGTCGCGAAGATGGCCGCGGTCGCGAGCAGCGCCTGCGTGGCGACGCCCGGGGCGATCGCCTCGAACACGCGGCTGATGCCGCCGACGAAGAGCCCCTCGAACGCCGCGTACGCGACGATGAGCGGCACGGACGGCTCCTTCTTGAAGGAGTTGACGAGTCCGAGCACGAAGCCACCGAGGGCGCCGAGCAGCGCGAGGGGCATGGCGAGCGGGCCCGAGAACCAGGCGACCGCGCCGAGGACGACGACGATGGCGAGCAGGCTGACCGTCTTGACGGTCGTGTCCTCGAAGGTCATGCGGTCGGTCTCGGAGGCCGTCGCGGACGGGCGGCTGTACAGCTCGTCGAGGCTCTCCGGGGTCACATCCCTCGTGGGCGTCGCACCTCGGCCGTTGAAGACCGGGTTGTTGGAGAACGTGGGGTTGGCCATGATCCTTCTACTCTCGATGGTGGATGAACGTGATCCCCATCAATTTAGCTGGCCAGGCTGGGAGACCACTCGTCCGAGCCGTGTATTTCCCCAGATGAGTACGCGCTCGCCGTCCACCCGGCGCCTGTAGCGTGCGCGGCGTGCATCACGCCTCCCGCCCCCGCCCCCTCGTCATCGCCCACCGCGGAGCCAGCGGCTACCGCCCCGAGCACTCCGCCTCCGCCGTCCGCCTCGGCTTCGCCCAGGGCGCCGACGCCGTCGAGCCCGACCTCGTCGCCTCGTCGGACGGCGTGCTCGTCATCCGGCACGAGAACGAGCTGTCCGGCACCACCGACGTCGCCGACCGCCCCGAGTTCGCCGACCGTCGGGCCACGCGCGTCGTCGACGGCGTGGAGCGCACCGGCTGGTTCACCGAGGACATGACGTGGGCCGAGATCCGCACGCTGCGCTGCCGCGAGCGGATCCCGGCGGCCCGACCCGCGAGCGCCGCGCACGACGACGAGGAGACGGTGCTCTCGCTGCCGGACCTCCTGCGGATCATCGACCAGGAGTCCACGCGCCTCGGCCGCCCGTTAGGCATGGTCGCCGAGATCAAGCACGCGACGCACTTCGCCGGCCTCGGCATGCCGCTCGACGAGCTGCTCGCCCGCGACCTCGAGGCGCACGGATGGGCGTCGGACGCGTCGCGGCTGACCATCGAGTCGTTCGAGCGCGACGTGCTGCTGCGCGTCCGCGAGCGGGGGGTCCAGGCCCGGCTCGTCTACCTGCTCGAGGGCCGGGGCGCCGCGATCGACGAGGTCGCGCGCCACGGCGACGGCGCGATCACGTTCGACGAGCAGCTGACCGACGCAGGGCTGGCGGCGCTCGCCGCGGACGTCGACGGGATCAGCGTCGGGGTCGAGCGGGTCTGCGCGGCGGCCGGCTTCCGCGGGGTCGCGGACGCGGGCGACGCCCCCGTCTCGGACCTGGTCGAGCGGGCGCACCGCGTGGGCCTCTCCGTCTTCACCTGGACCCTCCGCCCGGAGAACGCGTTCCTGCCCCGGCCCCTGCGCGGCCCCGGCGCGCAGTCCGACCACGGCGACCACCGCGCCCACTGGGGGCGCCTCCTGGACGCGGGCGTCGACGGCGTCTTCGCCGACCACCCCGATCTCGCGGTGCGGCTCGTGGCCGACCGCGCGGACGCGGCGGATGCGGCGGGCGCGGCGGGCGCGGCGGACGGGGTCGCCCGGTAGGAGGGGGCGCCGCGGTCGTGCGCGGAGTGCCGGCCGGCGGAGCGCGCGGCGCGCCCGGCCGCGGTCGTAAGGCGTGCGCAGTGCGCCGTGCGCAGGGCGCCGCTCGCCGCTCGCCGCTCCGCATCATGCGCTGGCGCTTGCAGCCGGCAGTCGGTCCCGGCCCGGGGTCCGTCGGGGGCAGCGCCTAGGATCGAAGCCGACATGAGTGCCGACCCCGCCGCCGTTCCCCCCTCCAGCACGCCGATCATCCTCGACGGCCGGTCGGGCGCCGCAGGAGGCGCGGGAGCCCCGTCGGATCCGCTCCTGGAGGGGCTGAACCCCGAGCAGCGCGAGGCCGTCGTGTACCGCGGTCCGGCGCTCCTCATCGTCGCGGGCGCCGGGTCAGGCAAGACGCGCGTGCTCACCCACCGCATCGCGAGCCTCATCGAGTCCCGGGAGGCGTGGCCCAGCCAGATCCTCGCCATCACGTTCACGAACAAGGCCGCCGCCGAGATGCGCGAGCGAGTCGAGTCGCTCCTGGGACAGGCGTCCGAGGGCATGTGGATCTCCACGTTCCACTCCGCGTGCGTCCGGATCCTGCGCCGCGAGGCCGAGGCGTTCGGCTTCACCCAGAACTTCACCATCTACGACTCCGCCGACAGTCGCGTGCTCATCAAGCGGATCATCAAGCAGCTCGACGCGGACACGCTCGGCTTCACGGTCTCGTCCGTCTCCGGCCGCATCTCGAAGCTCAAGAACGAGCTCTCCGACGCGGACACGTTCGCGCGCACGGCGAACTTCAACGACCCCGCCGAGGCGATGTTCGTGGAGATCTTCCGGCAGTACACGCGTTCGCTCGCGGCCGCCAACGCCTTCGACTTCGACGACCTCATCGGCCAGACCGTCTTCCTCTTCCGCGCGTTCCCGAAGGTGGCCGCGCTCTACCAGCGGCGCTTCCGCCACGTGCTGGTGGACGAGTACCAGGACACCAACCACGCGCAGTACTCGCTCATCCGCGAGCTGACGCGCGCCGTCGCCCCGGAGGACGTGCCGGTCGACACGCGCATGTCCACGAACGGCATGGGCGGGATCGACGGCGCGTCGCTCACGGTGGTGGGCGACAGCGACCAGTCGATCTACGCCTTCCGCGGCGCGGACATCCGCAACATCACCGAGTTCGAGCGCGACTTCCCGCAGTCGAAGGTCGTGCTCCTCGAGCAGAACTACCGCTCGACCCAGAACATCCTCACCGCCGCCAACGCCGTCATCTCGAACAACTTCGACCGCAAGGACAAGAAGCTGTGGACGTCCATCGGCGACGGCGACAAGATCATCGGCTTCACCGGGTACTCGGGCCACGACGAGGCGCAGTTCGTGGCGGACGAGATCCAGAAGCTGCACGAGGAGGGCACCGCCTACTCCGAGATCGCGGTGTTCTACCGCACGAACGCGCAGACCCGGGCCCTGGAGGAGATCCTGATCCGCTCGGCGGTGCCGTACCGGATCATGGGCGGCACGAAGTTCTACGAGCGGGCCGAGATCAAGGACGCCATGGCGTACCTGATCGCGGTGGCCAACCCCGCCGACGTGCTGGCCCTCCGCCGCATCCTCAACACCCCCAAGCGCGGCATCGGCCCGGCGACGGAGACGGCCCTCGCGAACTTCGCCGAGGCGCACGGCGTGACCTTCCGCGAGGCCATGCGCCGCGCGTCCGAGCTGGGGCTCGGTCCGAAGGTGACGCAGGCCATCCTCACGCTCTCCCGCATGCTCGACGAGGTCGCCGTCCTCCTCGATCCGGACCGGCCGGAGGGGCGCACCTCCGTCGGCGACCTCGTGACGACGCTCCTCGAGAAGAGCGGGCTGGTGCAGGCCCTGCGTGCGAGCAAGGACGCGCAGGACGAGGCGCGCGCGGAGAACGTCGAGGAGCTCGTCGCCGTCACGAAGGAGTTCTCGCGGAACAACCCGGAGGGCCAGCTGGTCGACTTCCTCACGGAGGTCTCCCTCGTGGCCGCCGCCGACGAGCTCGACGACTCGAGCGGCACGGTGTCGCTGATGACGCTGCACACCGCGAAGGGCCTCGAGTACGACTCGGTGTTCCTCACCGGTGTCGAGGAGGACCTGCTCCCGCACCGCATGTCCGCCAACGAGCCGGGCGGCCCCGCCGAGGAGCGCCGGCTGTTCTACGTGGGCATCACGCGCGCCCGCCGCCGGCTCTTCATCTCCCTGGCCATGACCCGCGCCCAGTTCGGCGAGGTCAACGTGGCCATGCCGAGCCGGTACCTGCAGGAGATCCCCGCCGAGCTCATCGACTGGAAGCAGTCCCCGGGGATGGCGACCTCGCGAGGCGGCACGCAGCCCCGGGCGCTCAACGCGCGCCGCGAGGGCGGCGGGTACGGCGGCCGATCCCGGTCCTCCAGCGGCTTCGAGGATCCCGCCCTGCCGCCGCCGCCCCGGCCCAAGACGCAGTGGGCCAACACGGTCACGGGGCAGGTCCGCGACAACGGCGACCTCGAGCTCGCGTTCGGCGACCGGATCCGCCACACCGACTTCGGCGACGGACGCGTCACGGCCGTGACCGGCGAGGGGCGGAAGCGGATCGCGGAGGTGCAGTTCGACGGCCCTGCCGGCCGGAAGCGCCTGCTCATCAAGATCGCGCCCATCGAGAAGCTCTAGCCGACACGCGTCGTCGGCCGGTGCGTCCCAGACCGACCCCGACGGCGCCGAGCAGGCCGACGAGCGACGCGACGACCGCGAGCTGGGGCGCCGACCATCGGACCGGCGCGGTGATGCCGGGACCGCCACCCGTCATGGCGAGCTCCTGGCGGGCCGCCGGAACGGATCCTGTCGCCGTGGGCGGCGGGCTCGCGTGGAACGTCTCGCTCGCGTGGGCGACAGTGTCGGAGAACGGCGCGACGGCCGCTCCGTCCGCGTCCGAGGCGGGCCGTCCCGGGCTGTCCAGCACCGCGACGTACCAGCCTGGAGCGTCGACCCGGATGCACGGCGTCGTGACGTCGCCGTCGTCGGTGAGCGTCACCTCGGCCCATCGAGCTGCCGCCCCGTCGAGGTCGCTCGGGGAGACGGGCGCCCCGTCGGTCGGCGCGGAGGCGTAGGGCCCGACGAGGTGCACCCTCACCGGGACCGGTCCGGTCCCCGAGAACGACGCGACGTGAAGGGTGTCCTCCTGGCAGTCGCCCGCGGTGACCTCCTTCGCCGCCACGGTGGTGCCGATGGTCGGTGCGTGCGGGACCTGCGTCGTCTCCAACGCCGACGCGAACGTCGAGCGCCACGGGAGGACGCGCGACCGGCCGTCCGCCACCGACGTGTCCTCGGGGGAGACGGACGTCACCCACGTGTAGTAGCCGCCCGACGGCAGCGTGCACGGAGGTGCGACGTAGTCGCCGGGTCCGTGGTCGACGAGGGTCGCGACCCGGCAGACCTCCGGCGCGTCGGCGGGGACCTCGTCGCGTTCGGGCCCCACCTGCTCGGGGAACGGGCCGAGCAGTCGACTGCGGACGGTGACCGGCACCGGGCGGAGGCCGCCGTCGGGTCGCCGGGTCATGCCCCAGCCGGCGGAGACGGGCGTCGAGCCCGTTGCGGAGTCCGCCGTGACGTGGAGGGCGTCCGTGACGACGTCGCCCGCGTGGGCGACGGCTCGGGACGTGCGGGTCTCGACGCGAGGGGCGAAGGGCAGCGGGCTCGGGGCCGCGGCGTCCGCCTCCGCCTCCGCCCGCGCGTCCGCCGGGCGGGCCAGCACGAGCCCCTGGGAGGCGCCGCCGTCGCCGACGACGTCGAGGGCGTCCCCGTACGGGAGCGCGGTGAAGGCGGCGCGGACGCGCACGTGCATCGTCGGATCCGTCCCGGTGGCGCGGATGGCCGTGTCCACCCCGTTCGCGATCTGCGCCGTCGTGCTCTCATCGGCGAAGGTCGCGCCGTCGAGCTGGACCGTCCCGGTCCGCTTACCCGGGGGGACGGCCGTCGGACCCGTCGCCAGGAAGTCGGCGCGCAGGTCGACGCGGACGGTCCCGCGACCGTCGTCGCCGAGCACGGCGCTCGCCGAGGCGGCGACCGAGCGCGACGCCCCCGAGGCCGACTCGGCCTCGGCGAGCATGTCGCGGGCGCGCGACTCCACGACTCCGGCTCGATCGCCCGCGCGGGCCGCGTACCACCCGAGGTCGTGCCCGCCCAGGCCGGTGATGCTCCAGGTGGCGAGCTGGCCGGCGGCCGCGGTGTCCGGATCGTCGGACCCGGCCCACTCGCGGGCGATGTACGCGAGCCGGGCACGATCGTCCGGCGAGCGGCCCGCATCGTCGACGGGTGCGTAGTCGTGGCCGGGCGGCGCGGCGAGCCCGACGTCGATGCAGAAGCCCAGGCGCCCGTCGTCGAGCCGGTAGGACCCCAACCACCTGCCGTCCCCGTGGGACGAGTACCCGATGCCGTGCGCGACGGCCGTGAGCGCCTGCGCGGGTGGGACGGCGCTCGCCGCGATACCGAGGGCGAGACCGATGCCGACGGCCACGGCGAGGAGGCGCGATCGCGGGCGGCCCGGTGGGCGGATCCTCGCGTGACGGCGGGCGGGGGACGGGGCGCGGAAGCGGGTCATGGCCGGAGGGTGCCCCGGCAGACCTCCCGTTGCCGGGCGGGGGACCCGCCTCGGGGAGGCCGGGGGACGGCCGGTGCCTGTGCAGGAGGCGCGGGGTGGACCCGAGGCGCGTCCGGCTACCCGGCGTCCCGGCGTGCGTACCGCCGGGAGATCAGCGTGCGCGGCGACTCCCGCAGCCGTCGCGGCAGGCGCCGGTACACCACGAGGATCGCGCCGATCGCCCGCGTCGCGCGACGCTCGAGGCGGGCGTCCCACCGCAGGCCGAAGCCCGCGCGGATCCGCGGCGGCAGCAGCGACGCGGTCACGAGCGCCGCCAGCGGCATGAAGACGCGGAGCCGGATCGGGCCGCCGTCCGGGCGGAGGAGGGCGCGCGCGATGCGACGGGCGTCGGCGGTGGGCTCGAGCGTCGCGATCCGCTCCTCCCAGTAGGCGCGGAACGCCACGCGATCCGCCGGCCACCGTCCCTCGGGCACCTGCAGCGCCGTGCCCAGCACGGCGTACTGGCGGTGGACGCGATCGGCCTCCTCCTCCGGCAGCGGACCGAAGGCGGTCTCGAACATCAGCACCGCGCTGTCGTAGACGGTCGCCGCGACCCACAGCTGCAGGTCGGGGTCGTAGGCGGAGTAGGCCGGTGCGGATCCGTCGGCGGCGGGCGCGTCCGACCGCACGGGCGCGTGCGCGCGACCGACGATGCGCCGGGCGCGCGCGACCTCCGCGGGCGAGCCGAAGACGACCGCGTAGATGTAGCCGAGCGTGCCCTCGAGCCGATCGAGCGGCCGGGACGCGAAGTCGCTGTGCTCCGCGACGCCGCGGGCGACAGCCGGGTCGGCGACCTGCAGGAGGATCGCGCGGCCCCCCGCGGCGAGCAGGATCCCCTCGCCCGCGACGTCGCGGATCGACCCGCCTCGTCGCCGGGCCGGGTGCGTCCTCGGGCTCATCCCCCCAGTCTCCCTCCCCAGGCGGCGTCGGCGCACGGGATCCGCCGGCCCGGGTCGGCCGACGCGCGAACCGATAGGCTCTCCACGGTCGTCGACGCGGCGGGCCGGCCCCTCCGGGCGGGCAGCACGCGGGCCGACCAGCCGCAACACACCGGGTGCCGCCACCAGACGGTCGTGGCACCGCAGCCTCGAACGACGCACGTACCGCCTGGCGCGGGTGCGGATGGGATGACACGCGTGGATCTTTTCGAATACCAGGCCAGGGACCTCTTCGAGTCCTACGGCGTCCCGGTCCTCCCGGGGATCGTCGCCGACACCGCCGAGGAGGTGCGCGCCGCGGCGGAGAAGCTGGGCGGCACCGTGGTCGTGAAGGCGCAGGTGAAGACCGGCGGCCGCGGCAAGGCCGGCGGCGTCAAGGTCGCCCAGAGCGCCGACGCGGCGTACGAGGCGGCGCAGTCCATCCTCGGGCTCGACATCAAGGGCCACACCGTGCACCGCGTGATGGTGGCGGCCGGTGCCCGCATCTCGCAGGAGTTCTACTTCTCGATCCTCCTCGACCGCGCCGAGCGCTCCTACCTCTGCCTCGCCAGCTACGAGGGCGGCATGGAGATCGAGGAGCTCGCGGTCACCCGGCCCGAGGCCCTCGCCCGCATCGAGATCGACCCGGTCGCCGGCATCGACGCCGCCAAGGCCGAGGAGATCGCCCGCGCGGCGTCCTTCCCCGAGGAGCTCATCGCCAAGGTCGCGCCCGTCTTCGAGCGCCTCTGGTGGGTCTACCGCGACGAGGACGCGACGCTCGTCGAGGTCAACCCGCTCGTCCTCACGGAGTCGGGCGACATCATCGCCCTCGACGGCAAGGTCACCCTCGACGAGAACGCCGGCTTCCGCCACGAGGGCCACGCGGCGCTCGAGGACGCGGCCGCCGCCGACCCGCTCGAGGCGAAGGCCAAGGAGTCCGACCTCAACTACGTCAAGCTCGACGGCCAGGTCGGCATCATCGGCAACGGCGCGGGCCTCGTCATGTCCACGCTCGACGTCGTCAGCTACGCCGGCGAGCAGCACGGCGGCGTGCGCCCCGCGAACTTCCTCGACATCGGCGGCGGAGCGTCGGCCGAGGTCATGGCGGCCGGCCTCGACGTGATCCTCGGCGACGAGCAGGTCACGAGCGTCTTCGTCAACGTCTTCGGCGGCATCACGTCGTGCGACGCGGTCGCGAACGGCATCGTCGGCGCGCTCGACAAGCTGGGCGACGCCGCCACCAAGCCGCTCGTCGTCCGCCTCGACGGCAACAACGTCGAGGAGGGCCGTCGCATCCTCGAGGAGCGCGCCCACCCCCTCGTCACCGTCGTCGGCACCATGGACGAGGCGGCCGACAAGGCCGCCGAGCTGGCCGCCGCTTAACTCCCGAGAGAGAACAGGAACAGATAGATGTCGATTCTTCTCGACGAGAACAGCAGGATCATCGTCCAGGGCCTCACGGGCTCCGAGGGCACCAAGCACGCGGGCCGCATGCTCGCGTCCGGCAGCAAGGTCGTCGGCGGCGTCAACCCGCGCAAGGCCGGCAGCACCGTCACGATCGAGGGCGTCGAGCTCCCGATCTTCGGCTCGGTCGCCGAGGCCATGGCGGAGACGGGCGCCGACGTGTCGGTCATCTTCGTCCCGCCGGCGTTCGCCAAGGGCGCCGTGGTGGAGGCCATCGACGCGGCCATCCCGCTCGCGGTCGTCATCACCGAGGGCATCCCCGTCAAGGACTCCGCGGAGTTCTGGTCGCACGCCAAGAGCACGGGCGGCAAGACGCGCATCGTCGGTCCGAACTGCCCCGGCATCATCAGCCCCGGCAAGTCGAACGCCGGCATCATCCCCGCCACCATCACGGAGGCCGGCCCCATCGGCCTCGTCTCCAAGTCGGGCACGCTCACGTACCAGATGATGTTCGAGCTGCGCGACCTCGGCATCTCGACCGCCATCGGCATCGGCGGCGACCCCATCATCGGCACCACGCACATCGACGCGCTCGAGGCGTTCGAGGCCGACCCGGAGACGCGCGCCATCGTCATGATCGGCGAGATCGGCGGCGACGCCGAGGAGCGCGCGGCCGAGTACATCAAGGCGCACGTCACCAAGCCGGTCGTCGCGTACGTCGCGGGCTTCACGGCCCCCGAGGGCAAGACCATGGGCCACGCCGGCGCCATCGTCTCCGGCGGCAGCGGCACGGCGCAGGGCAAGAAGGAGGCCCTGGAGGCATCCGGCGTGAAGGTCGGCAAGACGCCGACCGAGACGGCCAACCTCCTGCGCGAGGTCTTCGCCGCGCTGTAGAGCAGGATCCGCCCGCGAGGGCGACGACGACGGCCCGCATCCACCCGGATGCGGGCCGTCGTCGTCCGCCGCAGGTCGCGGGCCGCTCCTCCCCAGCCGGACGGAGCGCGCCTTCCCCGGCGCGCCCGTTCGCCGACGGGCCGCGCAGGGGCCGGCCGGTAGGGTCGTCGAGGCATGAACCGACACGCAACCGCCTTGTTCGCGGCACTCGAAGCGCTCCTGGTGGTGGGGGTCGGCGTCGCCCTGCCCCTCGTGCCGCTCACCGTCCTCTGGGCCGGGCAGTACGACCTGCAGATCGACTGGGGCGTGTTCGCGCGGACGGCCGTCGACCTGTGGCTGCTCGGCCACGGCGTCCCGCTCACGGCATCGCTCGATCCGTCGCTCGCGACGGACCTCGGGCTCCCCGTCGTGGATGCGCCGTTCGCGCTGTCGCTCGCCCCCCTCGGCTTCGCGTTGCTCACGCTGCTCCTGGGCATCCGGGCCGGACGCCGCATCGTCGAGACGGACCACCCCGGTGCCGGCGCCGTATCGGCCGTCGCCACGACCGCGGTCCTCTCCCTGGGGCTCGCGCTCGCGGCGCAGCACGAGGGCGTCGCCCCCGCCGTGGTCCGCGGCGCGGTGCTCCCGACGCTGGTCCTCGCGCTCGGCCTGCTGATCGGGGTCGTCACGCGCGTGGATCGCGCCCGGGCGGGCCGGTGGTGGGGCTCGCTGTCATCCGGTCGCGCGGCGGGGCTCATCCGCGCGGGCCGGGAGGCGCTCGACCGCCTCCCCGAGGGCGCCGCATCCGTCGCGGCCACGGCCGTACGGGGCGGTGCGGCGGCCGCGTTCGCCGTCGTCGCGGTCTCGTCGGTCGTCGTCGCCGTCCTCCTCGGCCTGCGGTACGCGACCGTCATCACGCTCTACGAGACCCTGCAGACGGGGATCGTCGGGGGAGTGGCCCTCACGCTCGGGCAGATCGCGCTGCTGCCGAACCTGGTGATGTGGGCCTCGTCCTGGCTCATCGGCCCCGGCTTCGCCCTCGGGACCGGGTCCTCCGTCTCGCCGCTCGGCACGACCGTCGGCCCGATCCCGTCCGTCCCGGTGCTCGGCATCCTGCCGCAGGGCACCCTCGACCTGGGCTACCTCGGGATCCTCGTCCCGGTGGTGGTGGCGTTCGTCGCCGCGGTGGCGCTGTCGCCGCGCGTCGCGCGCATCCCCGAGCCCGAGGCCAGGCGCTGGCCGTGGTTCCTCGCGGCGGGGCTCGGCATGGGCGTCGTCGGCGCCCTGGTGCTCTGCCTGCTCGCGGCCCTGTCGGGCGGGGCGGCCGGCCCCGGTCGCCTGGCCGACGTCGGTCCGGCCGCGGGCTGGATCCTCCTGGCCGCGTTCCTCGAGATCGGCGTCGCGTCCGTGGCGGGCATGTTCGTCTCCGGCCTCATGGCCCCGCTGGTCCGGCGGAGCCCGGAAGGACGCGGATAGGCTGTGGCCGTGTTCAACGTGGTGGTCCTCATCTCCGGCAGCGGGACCAACCTCCTCGCCCTCCTCCAGGCGGCGGATCACGCGGACTACCCGGCGCGCGTGGTCGCGGTCGGAGCGGATCGCGACGCCGACGGGCTGCGGTTCGCCGAGGAGCGCGGCATCCCCACCTTCACGGTGCCGTTCGCGAGCTTCCCGGATCGCGCGGCCTGGGGGGACGAGCTGGTGGCCGCCGTCTCGGGGTGGGACCCGGACCTCGTCGTCCTCAGCGGCTTCATGCGGCTCCTCCCTCCACGCGCGGTCGAGGCGTTCGCGCCGCGCCTCGTGAACACGCACCCCGCGTACCTGCCCGAGTTCCCCGGCGCCCACGCGGTGCGCGACGCCATCGCCGCCGGGGTGCCCGCCTCCGGCGCCTCACTCATCGTCGTCGACGCAGGCGTCGACACCGGGCCCGTCCTCGCGCAGGAGCGCGTCGCGGTGGAGCCCGACGACACCGAGCACACCCTGCACGAGCGCATCAAGGTCGTGGAGCGCAGGCTCCTCGTCGACACGGTGCGCGCCATCGCCCTCGGCACCATCGACCTCAAGGAGCTGACCACCGCATGAGCGGACCCCGTCACGACCCGTCCCTGTTCCGCGACCGCGACGGCATCGCCGTGACGCGCGCCCTCGTCTCCGTGAGCGACAAGACCGGGCTCCTCGAGCTGGCGTCCGCCCTCGCCGAGGCCGGCGTCGAGATCGTCTCGACAGGATCCACGGCCAGCACGATCGCCGACGCGGGCTTCCCCGTCACCCCCGTCCAGGACGTGACGGGCTTCCCGGAGGTGCTCGACGGGCGGGTCAAGACCCTGCACCCCTCGGTGCACGCGGGCCTGCTCGCCGACCTGCGGCTGGAGTCGCACGAGGCCCAGCTCGCCGAGCTCGGCATCTCGCCGTTCGAGCTGGTGGTCGTGAACCTGTACCCGTTCGTGGAGACGGTGGCGTCGGGCGCTCCCGTGTCGGATGTCATCGAGCAGATCGACATCGGCGGCCCGGCGATGGTGAGGGCGTCCGCCAAGAACCACGCGAACGTCGCCATCGTCGTCTCGCCCCGCAGCTACGACGAGGTGATCGCGGCCGTCCGGGCGGGGGGAACCACGCTCGCCCAGCGACGCCGGCTCGCCTCCGCCGCCTTCACCCACACCGCCGACTACGACCGGGCGGTGGCGGACTACTTCCGGGAGTCCGTCGTGGGGTCCGACGACGCGGCGCCCACCTGGCCGGCGTCCTTCGGCGTCGCGGGCGACCTCGCGCAGGTGCTCCGGTACGGGGAGAACTCCCACCAGGACGCCGCCCTCTACCGCAGCGTCGACGGCGCGGGCATCGCCCAGGCCACGCAGCTGCACGGCAAGGAGATGTCCTACAACAACTTCGTCGACGCGGACGCCGCCGTCCGGGCTGCGTACGACTTCGTCGAGCCGGCCGTCGCGATCATCAAGCACGCGAACCCGTGCGGCATCGCGGTGGCGCCACCGCGAGCGGTCGACGCGATCGCCGCCGCCCATCGGAGCGCGCACGACTGCGATCCGGTGTCCGCGTTCGGGGGAGTTATCGCCGCGAACCGCACCATCACGCTCGGGATGGCGGAGACGGTGAAGGAGATCTTCACCGAGGTGCTCGTGGCGCCGGGCTTCGACGACGACGCGCTCACGCTCCTGAAGTCGAAGAAGAACCTCCGCCTGCTGACCCTCCCCGAGGGGTACCACCGCGAGCGGCTGGAGGCGCGCCAGATCTCGGGCGGCTACCTGGTCCAGTCGAGCGACGCGTTCCCCACCGACGGGCGGCGCCTCTCGGAGGGGTGGACCCTCGCGACGGGCGAGCCCGTGGACGAGCAGACGCTCGCGGATCTCGAGTTCGCGTGGAAGGCCTGCCGGGCGGTGAAGTCGAACGCGATCCTGCTCGCCCACCACGGGGCATCCGTCGGAGTGGGCATGGGCCAGGTCAACCGGGTGGACTCCTGCCACCTCGCGGTGCAGCGCGCAGGTGACCGTGCGGCCGGATCGGTCGCGGCGTCCGACGCGTTCTTCCCCTTCGCCGACGGGCTGCAGGTCCTGCTCGACGCCGGAGTCCGCGCCGTCGTCCAGCCCGGGGGATCGGTCCGCGACGAGGAGGTCGTCGAGGCCGCCCGGGCCGCCGGCGTCGCCATGTACTTCACGGGCGAGCGCCACTTCTTCCACTGACGCCACGGCCGGCGGTCCTCCGGGGCCGCCGGCCGAGACCGTCGCGACACGCCCGGGATGCGGGTTGTTTTGCGGGGGTGGGGTGGTCCGCGTAATGTCTCCTCTTGTCGCCGGAACGGGCGGGAAGCGAAAAGCTTCCGGAGCTGTTCTGGCGGGTGATG
>Ga0308163_10000840_pt1 | contig 42119 bp, 23 predicted proteins | sample PhyTR1_FD_201037 | JGI IMG/M metagenome (GOLD analysis project Ga0308163, IMG submission 201037) | Phyllosphere microbial communities from UC Gill Tract Community Farm, Albany, California, United States - DLSLT.R1 | ecosystem: Host-associated > Plants > Phyllosphere > Unclassified | place: USA... | reverse complement strand
GGGGTCGTACCCCGTACGGGGTACGACCCCATGCCGCGACGGCGCGCGTCCCGGCGGCGAGCGGTTGGGTTAATTGGATAAGCAGCCACTTAAACAATAAAAGCCCCACCGGCACGGAACGCGATTTTGAGGCCGTTCAGTGCCGGTGGGGCTTTTTTTTCCGTCCGTACGTTGGGTATATCAATCAAGCGTCTTTATGCTCTGCCTTGCTTGGCCTGTTGGAGCCATTTCTTGGTATTTGTTGTCGGGATGCCGCGTACGGCGTTATAAGATACCGCTTTATCCCACGACATTCCATCGCCGCGTGCGAAAGCAAGCCGGTAGCGCATCATGCCGTCCTCCGGATGCCGAGCTAGTTCGGCGATCAGCGTATCGACAGTCAGCAACTCGCGTTGAAAGCGACTCCCCATGACCTCATCGACCAGATCGGCGAATTCACCGTAGGAGAGGGTATCGCTAGCGACATGTATCACTTTGTTCACTATTCTTGGCCTTTCAAGCAAAATTTCTGTCGTAAGTTTGCCTATATCCTCGGGCGTAGTGACCGTCACCTTCGTGTCCCACGTGCCCAGTCCCCGCACGACACCGCCATCGAAATCGATCAACCCAAAAGCGGGCTCGAAAAGGAAACTAGTAAACATTCCAGTCGATACGATGACCCATTCGGTCCGTACTTGTGCTCTCAGCAAGCTTCTTACATCGTATTGCTCGTCGAAGACTGGCTGACCGCTACCCTTTCCCACTACATCGTAGTCCACACCAAACTGCCACGGGAAATATCTTGCAACTCCAGCCTTTAGCACCGCCTTGGTCAACCTGAGTTGCGTACCCGGCCCGGCGACGAAACCGGTGCAATTGATTACCGTGTGGAAGCGACTAAACAGCGCGATCAGATCCTCGTCTTCACGGCCGACAAGATCGAAAGGAAGGAGTTCGACATTCGCCGCGCGCAAATCACTATAGGTCTGCGCCTGTTCCTTACTGGGCGATGCGAGTGAGTTCGGCGAGACCAGCACCGCTAGCGGACTATCCTGCTGTCCTCGGCGTTGAGCGAGTTGGCGTAAGACTGCCATGCCAAGTTCTCCGGCGCCCAGCACCAGCATATTATCGAGTTCAATGTAGTCGAAGTTGTCACTCATAGCGATTCCTTTTGGCAAGTAGTTGAAAGGTGCAAGTATAGAAATCGCCATCGACGACGGTAAGCCCTCCTATGTTGATTTGTAAATTGCTAAAAATGGGATAATTGATTTGTTTCAGCAAGAGGGGACTTATTTGGACAGGATACGCACGATGCAAATTTTTTCACGCGTTGTCGAGGCGGGAACCTTTGCCGGAGCGGCAAAGACGCTCTCTATCCCGCGTTCAACGGTGAGCAAGGCTATTCAAGACCTGGAATCGATGTTGGGGGTCAGCTTATTGCAGCGCACTACGCGCAGCTTGCGCCTCACGCCCAATGGCAGTTTTTATTACGATCACTGTCTGCAGATGCTTCGCGAAATCGAAAGCGTTGAAGCTGCGTTCACCGACAGCGCGAACCTGCCGCGTGGCCTGTTGCGCGTTGATATGACCTCATCATTCGCGAGGGCGGTCGTTCTGCCTTCCATCGACGTATTTTTGGACCGCTATCCAAACCTCGACCTGATACTTACCCTTGGTGACCGCACTGTCGACCTCATCCAAGAGGGCATCGATTGTGTCGTGCGCGCGGGCACACCGCAGTCGTCAGCGCTGCTTGTGGCCAGGAACATCGGAAGTTTCGAGTGGATGACTTGCGCGTCGCCCCGCTATATTGAGCAACATGGCGTTCCGTCGTCGCTGGATAGCCTTGCGCAGCATAAGGTGGTCGAATTTCATTCCGGGCGTACCGGGCGAACGACGGACTGGCATTTCACAGCGCCTGAAGGCGAGCAGGTAGTCGGCGTACGCGGCAGGCTTGCCGTCAACGACACCGATGCTTATATCAGCTGTGGATTGGAGGGACTTGGCTTGATACGCATCGCCAGCTACTTGGCTGCGCCCCACCTTGAGGCCGGCCGCTTGGTCCGGGTGCTTCCGGAGCACAGGGGACCAGCGGTTCCCTTGTCGGTGCTTTATCCGCGCAATCGCCACCTTTCTCCTTCAGTACGAGCTTTCGTCGACTGGATCGTCGTGCTGGCGCGGGATTGGACTAAGATCCGCCCGTAGAAGATGCTGGAGGCGGCGCCGGCCAGGATTTCATCGATGCGGCGGCTGGACGCTTACAGCGTCCGGAGTCGGCGCTGATCTTCCGGTACAGCAAAATCCCATTTCCCCCACGTTTCTGCATTACAATATAGTTAATATTGGAGTGCAACCATATGTCAGCTTTCGCGATGCGTACGGCGCAGTTTTGCGGCCTGCTTCTGCTGGCGTTCTGTTCGCTCGTCCATGCGGCCCCGCTCAGCCTGCGGTTCGAACACCTGGGCGTCGAGCAGGGCTTGGCCCAAGAGTCGGTCACGCGCGTGATCCAGGACCGGCAGGGCTTTATCTGGATCGGCACCCAAGCCGGCCTGAACCGCTTTGACGGCTACCGCGTCACCGTGTTCAAAAACGACCCCGGCAACCCGCACAGCCTGCTCGACAACTACGTGCAGGCGCTTTACGAAGACAACCACGGCCGCTTATGGGTCGGCAGTAAAGGCGGGCTCGACCGTTACGACCCGTCGATTGGCGGCTTTGTCCATCAAGCCATCCAAACCGGCCAAGTTGCCGTCACGAATATTATCGGCGACGGCGAGGACGGGCTGTGGCTGACGACCAGTGAGGGACTGCAGCATCTCGATATCAAAACCGGCCTGGTGCGTACGCTGCGGCACGCGCCCGCCGACCCGGACAGCATCTCCGATGACCGGGTCAACGCGGTGGCGCGCGACAAGTCCGGCAATCTGTGGATAGGCACGGCCAGCGGGCTGGAAATGCTACCGCCGGGCGCCGCCAAATTTTTTCATCTGACGCCGCAGCGGGAACGCACACAGTCGAACAACATCACCTCGCTGTCGGTCGGTCCGGACGGCGTGGTGTGGGCCGGCGCCATGGCCGGCCTGCAAGCCTGGCGGGTGGAAGGCGCCACGCCGAAGCGCTTGTCGCAGGCGGTGTCGCAGCGGTTCGGCGATCTGCGCGTCAATGTCCTGATGCACGACAACGACGGCACCTTGTGGGCCGGCACCCAGGAGGACGGCCTGAAACGGCGCGATTCGGCCACCGGCGAGTTCCATAGCTACCGTTGGGATAGCCTGAACCGCCACGGCATCGGCGACAACCAGATCACCGCGCTGTATCAGGACCGAACCGGCACACTCTGGGTGGGCAACTGGTTCACCGGATTGGATTGGGTCGATCTCGACAGCGGCGGCTTCGAGCGCTACACCGAGACGTCGGGCGTGCTGCCCAGCGTGACCAACAGCAAGGTGCGCGCGATCGACGGCGCCGGCGGCAACAAGATCTGGCTCGGCTCGGGCGACGGCCTGAGCAGGCTGGACGTGACCAAGCGTACGGTCGAGTCGTGGCACCACGACGAGCGCGACCCCGGCAGCCTGCCGGGGGACGTGGTGATCGCGCTGGCCACCGACCGCAAGGGCCGCTTGTGGGTGGGCACCTCCACCGGCCTGGCCCGCCGCGATCCGGACACCGGCCGCTACACGCGGGTGCCGTTCGATGCCGATCCCAATTCGCTGTCGATCCAGCGGCTGCTGGTCGACCGCGCCGGCGTCATCTGGGCCGGTACGCGCAGCGGGCTGCACCGGGTCGATCCGCATACCGACGCGGTCACCACCTATCGCGCCGATCCGGGCAATCCGGACAGCATCGACGGCCGTGTCTACGCGCTGCTGGAGGACCGGCACGGCATCCTGTGGATCGGCACGGAAAATGGCTTGAACCGCTTCGATCGCGCCACCGGTAAATTCCGCCACTACCGTCACGATCCGAACCGGCCGGACAGCCTGAGCCACAAAAGGGTGCCGTTCATATTCGAGGATAAAAAGGGCGTGCTGTGGGTCGGTACCGCCGCCGGCTTGTGCAAGGCCTTGCCGCAGCCGGACGGCGAACTGCGCTTCCGCTACTATCCGGGCCAGAACGGCGGCGCGGTCGATCCGATCGGCGCCATCCTGGAGGACGACAACGGCCGGCTATGGATCAGCAGCACCGCCGGCATCGCGATGTTTAATCCTGACAGCGGTTTTTTCAAGCAGTACACGGCCAAGGACGGGCTGATCGACGGCTCCTACTTCATTGGCGCGGCCTATAAGGGACCGGACGGCACGATGTTTTTTGGCGGAATTGCTGGCATGACCGCGTTCAAACCGGCCGCCATTCATGACAACACGCGCCTGCCGCAGATCGCCATCACGGATTTCTTCATCTTCAACGAATCGATCTTGAGCGACGCGCGGCGCCCCGACGTGCTGCCGAAAGGCACGCTGAGCGACGCCAGGACGCTGACCTTGAGCCATCACGATGTCATGTTCTCGATCGAGTTCGCCGCCTTGCACTTCGCCGATCCGCAGCGCAACCGCTATGCCTACCAGCTCGAGGGGTTCGATCCGCAATGGGTGACGACCGACGCCGGCAAGCGTTTCGCCACCTATACCAACCTGGACCCGGGCCACTACACATTCCGCGTGCGCGCCGCCAACAAGGACGGCCTCTGGAGCCCTGAGCCGGCGGTGCTGGAACTGATCGTCACGCCGCCGTTGTGGAAGATGTGGTGGTTCCGCCTGCTCATGGCCGGCCTGGCGCTGGGCGCGGCGTATTTGCTGTTCCGCATTCGTATCCGTATGCTGATGCGGCAGAAGCAGGCGCTCGAGGAAGAGGTCGACAGCCGCACGCGCGAACTGGTGCAGCAGAAGGAATCGATCGAGCGCCAGAAGCAGGAGGCCGAACTGCAGAAGGACAGCGTGGAGCTGGCGCACCGCAACATCTCGCTGCTGTCCGATATCGGCCGCCGCATCACGGCCAACCTCGACAGTGAGGCCATCATGACCATGCTCTACCAGCAGGTGCACGCGCTGATGGACGCGAGCGTGTTCGGCATCGGCATTTATCGACCGGAGCAGGAGCTGATCGAATATCCGTTCGCGATGGAAAAGGGCAAGCGCTATACGCCGTACACGCGTAGCATGCTGGAGCCGAACCAGCTGGCGGTGTGGTGCATCAACCATGCCGAGGAAGTATTCATCAATGACCTGGACACGGAGTACGCCCACTACATCGCCAACCTGGCGCTGGTGTCCGGGGTCGACAACATGGGCACGCTCGAAGACGGCTCGCTGCCGACCGAGCCGCGCTCGCTGATCTATGTGCCGATTTCGGTCAACGGCCAAGTGCGCGGCATCATCACGGTCCACAGCTACCGCACGCACGCCTATCACCGGATCGATGCCGACATGCTGACCACGCTGGCGTCGTATGTGGCGGTGGCGTTCGCCAACGCCGACTCCTACCGGCAGTTGCAGGACACCCAGCAGCAGCTGGTCGAGCGCGAGAAGCTCGCCGCGCTGGGCTCGCTGGTGGCCGGCGTCGCGCACGAGCTCAACACGCCGATCGGCAACAGCCTGGTGATCGCCAGCACGCTCGAGGACAAGACTGCGGAGATCGAGCTGCGCCAGAACAGCAACGTGCTGCGCCGCTCCGACCTGACGCAATTCATCGACGCCGCGCGCGAAGCATCGACGTTGCTGATGCGCAGCTTGCGCAACGCGGCCGAGCTGGTCAACAGTTTCAAGCAGGTGGCGGTCGACCAGGCCAGCGCCAAGCGGCGCCATTTCGACCTGCACCAGGCCAGCCACGAGATCGTCACCACGATGAAGAACCAGATCCGCAAAGCGGGCCACCAGGTCGATCTGGAGATCCCGGACGATATCGAGATGGATAGCTTTCCCGGGCCTTACGGCCAGGTCATCATCAACCTGATCAACAACGCCCTGTTGCATGCGTTCGACGGGCGCAGCGGCGGCGTGATACGGCTGTGGGCGGTGCGGTTGGGGGCGGAGCGGGTGCGGATCGTGTTCCAGGACGACGGCGCCGGCATCGCCATCGAGCACCAGGCGCGCATTTTCGACCCGTTTTTCACGACCAAGCTGGGGCAGGGAGGTAACGGGCTGGGCTTGAGCATCACGTATAACATCGTGACGTCGCTGCTCGATGGCAGCATCCGGGTCGACAGTGTGGTCGGAGTGGGAACGCGGTTCACGATCGATTTGCCGTTGAAGGCGAGTCTGGCGGGGGATTGATCGCCACGTGTCACCGCGTTCCCGGGCGGTTCGTTACACGCCCCAGATGATGCTTTCGTTCTCCTGCTTGGCCGAGCGCAGCATCTCCAGCAGCGGATAGGCGCGCGCGTGGAATCCCACGCGCTGCATGACGGCATGCTCCACCGTCTCGTTCTCTTCCTTCTCGTGCGCGTGGATGTCATGCTCGACATCGTTTTCAGGATGGAGTTTGCTTTCGGCCACTTCGTGCTCGAGCACCGACAGCGCCTGTTCGGCCTCGGCGGCGGTGATCACGCCGCGCGTGGGATTTTTATGCAGCAGGTCGAGGATGCGCTGGGCGTGTTCCTGATACATCAGGACTTCAGGGCTGGATTTGGATTTGAAGGCAATTAACATGATGCGCTTTCTTAGTATTATTGATCGATAGGTCGTACGATGCGCCGAATGACGAAGCAGCGGCGTGCCGTTGCTATACACATTAGGTCGTGACGGAAACTTTACAAGAGACGGACCGGTCTGTATGGACGTTAGCGCACGCCAATTAAGTATCTCCTAAGTCAAGTCCCGGTTTTAGTTCAGTTTGAAGGAGCTGAACCAGGTTTCCACGGTATCGCGCACGATGTTTTTCTCGCGGCCCATGACGATGACCTGGTAAATGCGGGTGTCTTTGGCGATGAAACGCCCGATCAGCAGCATCGGTTCGCCGTTCTGGCTTCCGTTCGCCTCGACATCGAGCACGGTCTGTCCGCCGGCCGCCGAGGCTGTACTCTTGGTCACCGTCGCGCCGATGTTTTTGACCAGCGCCGTTTTCATCGCTGCCAGCGCTGCGGGTGTGCGCGCCGCGTCCGCCAGTTGCGCGCTGCCGACCGCGAACACCACGCCGTCCACTTCGGTCGCTGTCATCGTCATCTTCACGTCGAGGTTGTCGAGCTTGATGTCGCGTGTCTGGCTGGCGGGCTTGCCGGGGAACAGCACCGCGTAGGGCGCATCGTTGCTGCGGTAATCGCGCCAGTCGTATTGCGGACTGCAGGCGGACAAGGTAGCCGCCATCAGCAGCGCCAGCGGGATCTTTTTCATGATGCCTTCGCTTTCTTCTTTTTGCGTTCGTCTTCGTCGCGCTTCCACTCGTCGATATGCGGCTCCAGGCGCAGCACGCGTGACGCCGGATCGACAGTATAGTGCGCGTTTGCGGCCAGCGGCAGTTCGCCGCGGCCTTCGCTCATCGGCAGCCGGACCAGACGTTCACCCTGGTCGTCGATGATACGCACCTCGAGCGGCATCGGGAACGCACCGCCGTCCTTCAGCTTCCAGGCCAGTTGCAGCTTGCCGCCGCTGCGCGTCTCGACCAGTTCCGGCAGCGCCGCGTGGTACAGGTAGGCATCGAAGAACCAGCCCAGATCGCGCCCGCTCACCTCGTTGGCGATGGCGATGAATTCCCTGGTGCTGCTCCAGCGTGGCTGGAAGTTGCCGGGGACCGGCGTGTCGGTGCCGTACACCATGCGGCGCGTGGCGCGGAAGAAGGCATCGTCGCCGATCAGGTTGCGCAGCGTGTGCAGGATCAGCGAGCCCTTGGTATAGATGTCGTTGCCCGGACCGCCACGCTTGTCGTCGTAAACTTCCTCGATGCGCTGCGGCTTGTCGCCGACCACCGCCACCTTGTTGCGCAGCGACTTGCGCTGGTTGAACAGCTCGGCCTGGAACGCCATGTCGCCGCGCAGCCATTGCAGGTACAGCGGCTGCATATAGCTGCCAAAGCCCTCGTGCAGCCACATGTCGTCCCAGTTGGCGTTGGTCATCTGGTTGCCGAACCACTCATGCGACAGTTCGTGATGCAACAGCCAGTCATAGCCGTAGGGCGACTTCAGGTAGTTGTTGCCGTAGGCGTTGATGGTCTGGTGTTCCATGCCCAGGTGCGGCGTTTCGACCACGCCCATTTTCTCGTCGCCGAACGGGTAGGGCCCGATGCGGCGCTCGAAGAAATCGAGCATCGGCGCGAACTCGGCGAACAGGCCCCTGGCCTGCGGCTCGTGTCCCTTCAGATACCACATGCGCAGAGGAATCGTGTTGCCATAGCGGCTGGCGTAGTCATCCGCCAGCATCTCATACGGCCCGATATTGAGCGCGACGCCGTAGGTGCTGGGATGTTTGGCGCGCCAGTGATAGGTGCGCCAGCCGTCCTTTTCATCCATGCCGACCGCCACGCCATTGCCGGCGACCACCAGCGGCGCCGGCACGCTGATGTGCAGGTCGATCAGTTTTGCCTTGCCCATCGGATGGTCGATGCAGGGCCAGAACAGGTCGCAGCCTTCGCCCTCGACGGTGGTGGCGATCCACGGCTGGCCGTCCGCCGTTTTACTCCAGACGAAGGCGCCGTCCCACGGCGCGCGCTTGGCCACGTGCGGCACGCCGTGGTAGCGGATGCGCACAGTGGTGCTGGCGCCGGCCGGTAGCGGCGCCGGCAAGGTCAGATAAAGTCGGCCGTCCGGGTTGCTGATGGCCGAAGGCGCCAATTCCACACCGTCGATGTTGGCGCCGTCGACCGGCAGGTTGCGGTCCAGCTCGACGGCGATGCGGGTCAGCGGCGGCGTCGCCAGCGCGTTGGCGGTAAAGGTCAGCGTGGCGTCGCCGTGGATGCTTTGCGTGGCGGGATCGACGCGCAATGACAGATCGGCTTTTTCAAATATGACCGCCAGCTGCTCCGGCGCCCGCGGGCCTCCCGAGTTGGCGGTGAAGTCGGTCAGCGGAAGTTGCGTCGTGGCGCAGCCGGCCAGCAAGGTGCTGGCGGCGAGATACAAAGGCAGGCGTGTCATGCGGATTCCAGCGGTCGAATGTCGATCAGGCAATATAGCAGCAACGCCCATGTCCCGGAGCGTCTGGCGCGTGATTGTGGACTGGTAGCCTCAGCGTTAGCTGGCTTGCGGGAGAATCGGAGCAGGGTTGCTATTTACTACTGGCAATTTCTTTAATCTCCGATAAGATGGGTTTACTAGTTGTTGGTTCGGGGTCAGTCGTGACCCTGTTCAGCTTGTTGCCTTCCGTCCCCATACCCCCGGGACAACCACTCACCGTTCGCGCCCGAATTCCTGCCGCTTTTCGCGCAAGCGAGCTGATGCCGCCGCTATCCGGCATCGATGTCGCTTGTTACTGACACCGCTGCGCCCGCAGCCTGAAACGGAAAACACCATGAAAATCGCTAACTTAAAAATCGGAACTCGACTCGGCCTTGGATTCGGTGTTGTCATTGTTTTACTCCTTGTCGTGGCCTTTATCGCCGTCAGCCGCATCAACCTGATGAATGATGCGACGGATGAAATTCTGAACGACCGTTACGCCAAAGTCACGTTGGCCAGAAGTATCCAGACCGAGGTCAACCTCCAGGCGCGCTATCTGCGCAACGCCATCATCGGCGCGTCCGATCCGGCCGAGGTGACGGGGTCGCTGGGCAAGCTGGACGCGTCGGTCAAAAAGAATGTCGAGTATCTGGCCAAGCTGAAAACCATGCTGAATACGGAAAAAGGTAAAGCGCTGTTCGCGGACATGAGCGAGCGCCGCAATGCCTATGGGACCGCGCGCGACGCGACCGTAAAGCTGTTGGTCGACGGTCAGCCGGACTTGGCCGGGAAATACCTGCTCAAGGAATTGCGGGGTCCGCAAAATGCTTTCTTCGAATCGATTATCGCCCTGACGGACTTCCAGGAATTTCTGGTGAACAAGGCTGGCCAACAAGCCCAGGCCAATGGCGCGTTCGCCGTGCGGACGACGGTGGCGCTGTCCGCGTTTGCCGCTATCGCCGCCGTATTGATCGGCTGGTTGATCACCCGCTCGATCACGGTTCCGGTGAACCACGCCGTGGCGCTGGCGCAAACCGTCGCCGCCGGCGACTTGAGCAGCCGAATCGAGGTGCAAAGCCAAGACGAGATCGGCTCGCTGATGCAGGCGCTCAAGGATATGAACCAGAGCCTGAATGACATCGTTGGCCAAGTCCGCGTCAGCACCGACGAGATCGCGACGGCGACCGGTGAGGTCGCCACCGGCAATATGGATTTGTCGTCGCGCACCGAACAGCAGGCCAGCGCGCTGGAGGAGACCGCCTCGTCGATGGAAGAACTGACGTCCACCGTCAAGCAGAACAGCGACAACGCGCGGCAGGCCAACCAGTTGGCCGTGTCCGCCGTCGACGTGGCACGCCAAGGCGGCGTGGTGGTGGATGAAGTGGTCACCACGATGGGGCAGATCAACGAGTCGGCCGCCAAGATATCCGACATCATCGGCGTCATCGACGGCATCGCCTTCCAGACCAACATCCTGGCGCTGAACGCGGCGGTGGAGGCGGCGCGCGCTGGCGAACAGGGCAGGGGCTTCGCGGTCGTCGCGTCGGAAGTGCGCAACCTGGCGCAGCGTTCGGCGAGCGCGGCGAAGGAAATCAAAACGCTGATCAACGACTCGGTCGACCGGGTCGAAGCGGGCAACAGGCTGGTCGCCAAGGCCGGTACCACGATGACCGAGGTAGTGGCCAGCATTCAGCGCGTGACCGACATCATGGGCGAGATCACCGTCGCCAGCCGCGAACAGGAAGTCGGCATCGAACAGATCAACCAGGCCGTCACCGAAATGGACACAGTGACGCAGCAGAACGCTGCGTTGGTGGAAGAGGCTGCAGCTGCGACTGGCGCGCTGGAGCAGCAGGCCGCCCATCTGGCGCAAGTGGTCAGCGTGTTCAAGCTGGATACAGGCGCGCGGAATGCGCCGTCGGTGACGACACATTCATCATCCTCGCCATCGCGGCGATTGGCACCGCGCCTGGCGCTGGCCGGCTGACCACGGCCACGGAGCGAAAAAACCGATGAAAGACCCAGGGCGGATTGGAGAGCGTCATCCGCCCTCGATGCGCCCGGGCCGGCCTTTATGACGACAATCGCTGGTTGTGCACTTTGCCGGCGATGGTGACATTCTTCAGCACCAGATCCCTGACGTTGTACAGGTACGCCGGCTGCTTGACCACCGGCGTGCCGAAATCGCAATCGCTGATGGTGACGTTACTCACCGGCAGAATCTCCGGCTTGCCCGGCCCGTTATAGTTCACCGCCACCGGCCCCAGCACTACAATCGGCTGATAACACGAGAACTTGCCGTCCCTGGTCTGCACATTGCCCACCGTAATGCCCGAGATATGCACATTGGTCACCAGCGGCGGCCGTGTGCGGATGGTATCGTCGAGCGGGCTGTAGTCGCAATCGAACGTGATCACGCCCCCTGCGCCTGCGGCCACTGTCTTCTCCGGAATGCCCGAGCCCGGCGTCGGCTTGTAAAACGCCGGCGTGGTGCGTATCCCGTTGGGTATTTGCACATTGCGGACATAGAAATTGCGCAAAAAGCCGCCGCGCGCCATATTGGTCTTGAGCCGGATCGCAATGTTGAGCGGGTCCGTCTTCCAGTTCGCGTTCTCAAACACCAGGTTCTGCGCATACACATTCTGGATGCCGCCGGACATGATGCTGCCCAACGTCAACGCGCCGTGGCCACTGTGCATGCGGCAATTTTGCACCACCACATTTTCGCAGGGGCCGAACTGCGTATCCGTGCCCTTGCCGGAATCGATGGCGATGCAATCGTCGCCGGTGTTGAACTGGCAGCCTTCGATCAGCACGTGGCGGCACGATTCCGGGTCGAAGCCATCGTTGTTGGCGCCCATGCTGTTGGCGTAAATGCCTTTTACATGCACGTTGGCACAGTCCACCGGGTTGTGCTGCCAGAACGGCGTGTTGGTGGTCTGGTAGCCGGCCAGCAGCACATCGGTGCAACTGATGAACTGCACCATGTGCGGCCGCAGGAAATGGCCGATGCCGAAGATGCGCTGTTTTGCCGGCACGCGCGCCTCGCTCAGCGCCCGCAGGTAGTGCGAGTCCGACAGGAACCACGGATCGTCGCCCTCGATTTTCTTCGCCTCTCCGGCGGACAAATGCGGCGCGATCTCTGTCAGCGGACGGTTGCGCGGGTTCGGCCGCTCTTGAACCTTGCCTACCGTGAACGGCACGTGCACCTCGCCCTTGCGCTCGCGGCCCTTCCACGACCACCAGCAATCGGCATCGCCGGGGAAGGGCACGCCGGCCTGGCCGTCGAGGATCGATGTCCAGTCCTCGCCGGTCAAGGCGATGTTGCGCTGGCCGTGGGCGTATACCAGCGATGAATAGTTGAGGCAGTCGTTGCCTTCCCAGCGGGTCAGCGACAGCTTGCCGTTGGCGCCACAGTCGAATGCGCCGTGGCGCGCGTAGTCAAGCGGATTGGCCGAGAAGTAGACGTGCGCGCCCTTGGCCAGATGCACGTGGACGTTGGACAGCAGCACGATCGGGCCGGCGCACAGCCAGTTGCCGGTGGGGATCAGCACGCGGCCGCCGCCAGCCTTGTGGCAAGCGGCGATGGCGGCGCTGATGGCCGGATAGCAATCGGTCGCATCCGGCGCCGGCGTGTGGATATCGGCGCGCTCGCTCGAGCCGACCCAGGCGTTGATCGGCACCACGGCGCAGGCCTTGCCGCCGAACTCCGTGATGACGAAGTCCTCCTTGCGGAAGGTGAGCGGTTTCGACACGAGGTCGATGATGGCTTGGGCCTGGCGCCAGGGGTCGTTGGGAGTGGCCGGGGCAGCGAGCAAACGCGCCGGCAGGCCGCCGGCCAGCGCCATGGTGCCGCCCGCCAGCGTTTGCATGAAGTTGCGGCGCGCGGCCCGGGTGGTTGAAGTGGTCATCGTCATCCCCGCCTCAGGTGTCCAGGACAGTCGAGATGGTCTTGCCGGCGATGCGCACATTCTTCAACGTCAGTCCCTTGACGTTGTGGGTGAACCACGGCTGCTCGGCGTTGCGCGGCGTGCCGAAGTCGCAATCGGTGATGGTGATGTCGGTCAGCGGCAACACCGGCGTGCCGGGCTTGCCGTTGAAGCTGGTCGCCACCGGTCCCAGGATTACCATGGCCTGGTAGCAAGACACCTCGGCGCCGCCGATCTTGACGTTGCCCGCCTTGACATTGGAAATGTGCACATGCGACACCGACGGCGGGCGGATGCGCACGTCGTCGTCGGCCGGCGCGTAGTCGCAGTCGATGGTGATCAGGCCGCCGCCGCTGGTCGACACCGTCTTCGGCTTGATGACCGAGCCGGGCAGCGGATTGTAAAAGCCCGGCGTGGTCTTTACGCCGTTGGGCACGGTAACATCGCGCACATAGAAATGGCGCAGGAAGCCGCCGCGATTCATGTTCGTCTTCATGCGGATCGCGGTGCCGAGCGGATCGCTGTCCCAGTGGACGTTGCGGAACTCGATGCGTTGCGCATACACGTGCTCGATGCCGGCGGCCATCTCGCTGCCCAGGGTCACGCCGCCGTGGCCGCTGTTCATGATGGTGTCCTGAATCACCATGTTGCGCGTCGGACCCTCGGCGATGTCGCGGTTCTTGCCGGACTTGATGGCGATGCAATCGTCGCCGGTGTTGAACAGGCAGCCTTCAACCAGGATGGTGTCGCACGACTCGGGATCGAAGCCGTCACTGTTGGCGCCCTTGCTTTCCATGCGCACCTTGCTGAAGTGGACATTGCGGCAGTTGACCGGGTGGTGCAGCCAGAACGGCGAGTCGATCAGCTGGTAGCCTTGCATCAGCACATCCGTGCAGCCGACGAATTCGACCATGCACGGGCGCAGATAATGGCCGATGCCGAAAATGCGCCTGGCCACCGGCACCCCGGCCTCGGACAGCGCCGGCAGGTAGCGCGAGTCGGTGCGCCAGTCGGCCCGGCTGCCCTGGATCAGCGCCCGCTCGGCATCCGACAGCGATGGTGCGACCGCCGCCAGCGATTCCGGATTGGCCGGATTGATCTTGCGCCCGTGCATTGGCGCCTGCTTGTTCTTGCCGCTCCAGTCCCACCAGGAACCGTCGCCGGTCTCGAACGGCACGCCGGCCTGGCCGTTGAGGATGCTGGTCCAGTCCTCGCCCGTCAGCGCGATGTTGCGCTGGTTGTAGGCGTAGATCATCGGCGAAAAGTTCAGCACGTCGTTGCCCTGCCAGCGCGAAATCACCAGCTTGCCGTTCTTGCCGCAATCGATGTCGCCGTACTTGGCGTAGTCGTTCGGGTTGGCGCTGAAATACACTTCGGCGCCGGCCGCCAGATGGACGTTGACGTTGGACAGCAGCACGATCGGCCCGGCGCAGTACCAGCTGCCGGCGGGAATCAGCACGCGGCCGCCGCCGGCCTTGTTGCAGGCGGCGATGGCGGCGGCGATGGCCGGGTAGCAATCCGGCGACTTGGCGACCGGCGACATGCGCGGCAGCGGCGCGTCGCCGCCGGTGGTGATGACCTTGGCCAGTTTGCACGGCTTGGCGCCGAACTTGGTGATCGGGAAGTCTTCCTTGCGGAACACGAGCGGCTTGGCGAAACGATCGATGATGCGCTGGGCCGTGGCCCAAGGGTCGGCGGCAGCGGCGGCGGGTGAGGCCTGGCCGAGCGCCAGCGGAGCGGCGCCACCCAGCACGGCGCCGGCGCCGGCCGAGGCGACGCGCAGGACGTTGCGGCGTTGCGGGTTCATTACTTGAGTCATTTTATTCGTCTCCATCATTGCGCCGTGACGCGGAAATAATCGACATCCAGGCTTGAGGCCTTGGCGCCGGTGTTGCCGGAAGTGCCGTCGCCGACGCTGAACACGCCGATCTGCGCACCCACCCAGCGGCCCTTGCTGATCTTGAGTGGCTGGCCGACGGTCTTGAAGGTCAGGTTGTCGGTGCTGTAGGCGAAACTGGCCATCGCGTCGGCGGCCATGGTCATGCGCAGATAGAGCGACGACGGCGCCGACGGCAGCACCACGGTCGCGGTTTCCTTGCAGCGCACCACGGCCGGGCCGCAAGTAGTGTAGACCAGCTGGGTCGCGTCGGCCGTCTTGCGCAGCCCCAGCCACGCATATTGCATGGCGTTGACGATCAGGCCGGCGCGGTCGCCGTTGTTGGCGTCGTTGAGCTGAACCCGGGTGTTGACGACGAACTCCGGCGCCGGCGGTTTTTGCGCCAGGATGGACGGCGCCGCGCGGACATAGCCGGTCGCGTCCGGCGCGGCCTGCGTGAACAGCCGCAACTGGCCGGGCCGCTCGCTGAGCGAATACCACCTGGCGTTGCTGTTGGCGTTCCACTGCCACTGCAGGCCAAGCCGCGCGCTGTCGAATTCATCGGAGGTGGGAGGCGTCTTGATTGCCGCGCCCGCCACCGGCTTGACGTGGGTCATCACAGGCTGGCCGGCGCCCGCGTTGGGACCGGCTTCGCCCATGATCGGCCAGTCGTCGATCCAGCGCATCGGTTGCAGGTGAACCACGCGGCCGTAGGCGTGCTTGTCCTGGAAATGGATGAACCAGTCTTTGCCGTCCTGCGCCCGCACCCAAGCGCCCTGATGCGGGCCGTTGACCTGCGTCTTGCCTTGTTCCAGCACGGTGCGCACTTCGTACGGCCCGTTCAGGCTGCGCGAGCGGAACACCGATTGCCAGCCTTCCTCGACACCGCCGGCAGGCGCGAACACGTAGTAATAGCCGTTGGCCTTGTAGAACTTCGGTCCTTCCAGCGTCTTGTAGCCTTTGATCGCGTTACCGTCGATGAGGGTGGTGCCCTTGGTATCCAACAGCTTGCTGGCGTCCGGCGCCATGTTGCGCAGGGTCAGGATGTTGTTGAAGCCGGCACGACTTTTCGCCCAGCCGTGTAACAGATACGCCTTGCCGTCGTCGTCCCACAGCGGCGTCGGGTCGATGATGCCTTTGCCGGGCAGCAGCAGCCTCGGCGCACTCCACTGGCCGTCGAAACGGTCGGCCGTGATGACGAAGATACCGTGGTCCGGGTCCGGGTAGAAGATCCAGAACTTGCCGTCGTGATAGCGCAGGCACGGCGCCCACACGCCTTCGCCGTGACGCGGCACGGCGAAGCGCTCGGACGGCACCAGCGCCGGCAAGGCGTGGCCCACCAGCTCCCAGTTGACCATGTCCTTCGAGGTCAGCAGGGGCAGGCCCGGCGAACTATTGAAGCTCGACGAAGTCATATAGTAGGTATCGCCAACGCGGATCGCGTCCGGGTCGGAATAGTCGGCGTGCAGGATGGGATTCTTGTACTGGCCGTTGCCCAGGTCCGCTACCCAGGGTGCGGAAGCCGGCTTGGCCGGTGCGTCGGCCTGGCCGGTCTGGCCGGTCTGGCACGCGGCCAGCGCGATTGGCAGCAGCACGGCGCCGGCGATCATGTGACGGTTCATTGTTCTCATATTCCTGGTCATGGCATCAGAAGGTGTATTCAGCACGCAAGGTGTAGGCGCGGCCGATCGGTTTGGCGATGTTTTGCGCAAACACCACGCGCGAGCTCAAACGCTGGTTCGACAGCGGCGGTTCTTCGTTCAGCAGGTTGTTGACGCCAAAGGTGACTTTCAGATTATCCGAAAACTTGTAGTTGGTGCTCAGGTTATACAGGATGTAGTGGTCGATGACGTTGTAGAACGGCTGGCCCGGCTTCTGCGTCGGCAGCGCGTTGGTGTCCTCGTAGCTGGAGGTGTAGGCCTGCGTCAGCTGCGCGCCGAACTTGGCGTAGTTCCACGAGAAGCGCAGGTTGTGCTTCCATTTGAAGATGTAGGTGTTGGCGGAGGTCGAACCGGTTGCCAGCGCGCCGGGACGGCCGACGCTATCGACCCAGACGCCGCCGGCGTCGTTCTGGCCCTCGTACTGGTCCACATAGGTGCCGTCCAGGTTGACGCCGAACTTGCCCCATTGCTTGGTCGGCACGACATAGCGGAAGCTGACATCGACGCCGCGCGTATGCAGGCCGCCCATGTTCATGCGCGTGACGACGATGTAATCGAGGGTGCCGTCCGGATTGCGCGTGAACAGGTTGTTGTAGCGGTTGACGTCCGAGAAGATGGTGTCCTCGGTGATCTGCGCAATGGTGCCCTTCATCTTGATGTCCCACACATCGAACGACAGCATCATGTTCTTGACCGGCTCAAGCACGATGCCGGCGGTGTAGGTGCGCGACTCCTCCGGTTGCAGGTCGGGATTGGCGCCGGTCAGGGTGGTCAGCTGCGTGTTGCAGACGCGCGCCGGATCGAGGTTCAGGCCGGTGTAGCGCGGGTCGGTGGTCAAGGTGCCGGTGTTCGGCTGCGACGGCGTCGCGCTCGGGCACAGCAGCGGGTCGTCCCAGCGGTTGACCGACGGCGTGCGGGTGCGGGCCGCGCCGTACAGCTCCGGCAGGGTCGGCGCGCGGAAGCCGGTGCTGGCGGTGCCGCGCAGCATGACAGCCGTGTGCGGCTCCCAGCGCACGCTGGCCTTCGGGTTGAAGGTCGAACCGAAGTCGCTGAAATGGTCGGCGCGGGCCGCCAGCGTGACATCGAGCTGCTTGGTCAGCGGGGCGTCGAGCTCCATGTACAGGCCGCCGATGGTGCGTGCGCCTTTTGGATTGGTGCCCGGGGCGCCGGATGTTTTGTAGGTCACCTCGTTGGCCAGCATGCTGGTGCGGTCGCTGTACATCTCGCGGTGCAGGTCGCCGCCGACGGCCACCGCCAGCGAGCCGCCCTGCAGCGGCATCAGCTCGCGCGACAGGTTGAAATCGGGACCGAAATATTTGACGCGGGCGGTGCGGTAGTTTTCGCCGCCGACACTGATGCTGTCGAGATAGGCGCGGCCCTCGGCGTCCTGCTTGCCGAAGGGGTTGAGCGTGCCGTTGGCCACGCCCGCGTACAGGCCCGGCGTGGTGACGAAGCCGGTCTTGTAGCCAACCCGGCGCTCACTCATGGCGGCGTTGAAGCCGACGCGGTAGTCCCAGCCCATGACATCGCCCTCGTCGGCGACGACGATGCGGTTGGTGTTCTGGCGGTCGTGCGTGCCGGCCGCGCCCAGTTCGTCCAGGCTCCACGTCAGCGCCAGGTCCTGGCCGGTGACGCCGGCCACGGCCGGCACGCCGCCGCTACCGCCCGGATAATATTTGCTGCTGCTGTTGATGAACAGCGGCTTGCGCACGCCTGGGTTGAGTTTGTCGTAGTCGGTTTGCGCGCCGAACACCTGCGGCGGATTGAGCGAGTCGATATAGGACTCGGTGTTGAGCATTTCCACCGTGAACAGCTTGTTGTCGCCGTGGCGGACCGAGGCCTTGGTGAACAAGGTGGTTTGCTTGTTTTCCGGCAGCAGCTGCGGGTACAGGTTCGGGTCCAGGATGCAAGTCTTGGCGCCGGTGCCGGAGGCCTTGGTCGAGGCCAGGCTGTACGGCGAGTCGTAGTTGCTGCCGCAGCCGCTGGCCCAGTACGGGTTGCCGGTGGTGGTGGTCGGCCGGCCGTTGTTGTAGACCGTGTAGTTGGCCGGCGACGAGGACGAGCCGGAAACGTTGGTGCCGAAGGCGGTGCCGCCCAATTGGACGATGCGTTGCGCGTCCCAGATCTCCGGACGGCTGCTTTGCATCAGCCTGGTGCGGCGTTGCGTGTCGAGCGACGCGAACACGTTCCAGCCGTCTTTCTTCAGGTCGCCGATGCCGCCGGTGATGGAGAAGCGTTGTTGCTCGCCGCCGCCGGAGCGTTGCGGCTTGACCAGGCCGGCGCTCAGGCTGACCTTGTTGACGGTGCGCTTGGTGATGAAGTTAATCACGCCGGCGATGGCGTCGGTGCCGTAGATGGCGGAGGCGCCATCGCGCAGCACTTCGACCCGCTCGACCGCGCTCATCGGCACGACATCGACGTTGACCGAGCTGGCGCCGATGGCCTCGTTGGGCAGGCGGCGGCCGTTGAGCAGCACCAGGGTGCGGTTGGTGTTCAGGCCGCGCATATTGATCATGGTACCGCCGCCGCCACCGCCGACCGGTTCGTTGGTGGAGGCGGTGACCAGGGAGGTGGCCACTTCGGACATCGTGGTCAGGCCCTGGGCTTCCAGTTCCTCGGCCTTGTAGGTGGTCAGCGGCAGGGCGTTCTCGGTGGCGATGCGCTTGATCGAGGAGCCGGTCACTTCGACGCGGGTCATGCTCTCGTCGGACTGCTGGGCGTGGGCCGGGTTGGTCAGGGCCAGCACCGCGAGGGTGATGGCGCTGAGGGTGAGTCGGGGTTTGATAATGGTTGTCATGTTCAGTCTCCTGTTTTTTATAATGAAAACGTCTGTGGTGAAGCGGTGAAACTCGGTGGTGCAATATGAAACTCCTGGAGACGCGTAGGGCGGATTAGCGCAGCGTAATCCGCCAAGATCCGTCGGCGGCTCATGCATGGCGGATTACGGCTTCGCCTAATCCGCCCTAGGTGTTTCCGTAGCTTTTTCTATGGCGGGGTTCCAGCCTTTGCCGTTGTTAAAACTGCTGAATATTTGCTGGCGGCTGCTGAAGCGGGCGGCAACCTGCTCCGCCGTTAGTACATGTCCGGGCGTACGCTGGCTTACGTCCAACGGACGGCCGGCCATGTCCATGCTGCCGAACTCGCCCCAGCCGGCGCCCGGTTTCGCTTCCGGTGTCTGCGGTTTTTTTTGCGCCCAGCCTTGCGCGGCGATATGAGTGTCCATGCGGCAGTTGATAAAGCTGACGTTGTCCCATGTCGCCGGCGGTCCCTGCCGCGCGAGGTAGGCTTTGCCTGCCGGTACATCGTTCCCCAGCGGACCCGGGCCGTGCGTCAGCCGGCTGTTGAGGAACACGAACCCGGGCTCGCCCGCCGCAACGGTGCGGGCCTGCACGATGTAGCCGCCGCCTCCGGCATGGGCGCTGTCGCCGACGGTGCGAATTTCGCTGTCCTCGAACAGCGCGGCGCGGTTGCCGCCCCAGATGAAGTCGACATTGCCGGCGATCAGCGTGCGGTGGAACCACGAGTAGCCCTTGACCTGGATCGTGTCCTGCTCGCTGAAGAAGCTGGCGTCGCGCACCACCAGCCGGCCCTGGTCGCTGCTGAAGACCAGTGTCTCCGCCTGCCCGCCCTTGCTGTGCGCGCGGATGGTCTTGTTGACCATCGTGAGGTTGGCGAGCGTGACCATGTCCGCGTCTTCGATCAGCAATACCGAGCGGCCACCGTTGGCCGCCGGCGTCAGCGGTCCCCGGCCGGCGCCGGTTCCCGGATTGATGCCGTCATTGTTGGTCGCTTCCAGGATCACGCCGTCGCGGCTCTCGCCATGCAAGGTGATGTTGTCCTTGCCGCGCAGGTACAGCAACTGGTCGTAGCGGCCGTTGGCGATGCGGATCGATACCGGCGTCGCACGCGACGCTTGGCCCATCGCGTGGTTGAGCGCGCCCTGGACGGTGCGGAAGTCGGCCGGGCCGTCATCGTCAACGCTGAGGCTGCCGCTGGTCGGCGCCGCCGCGCGGGTGCGGAAGGTCCACGGGCCGATGCTGGCGCTGGTGAACACCCCGGCGTCGACGACGACCTGGTATTCGGTGTCATAGTCGAGCTTGGCGCTGTGCGGCTGTATCGTCACGGTCGCGCCGTGCACGGTGATCGGGCTGTAGCGCACCACGCGCCTGTATTCCTGGCCCGGGTTGCCGATGACATCGGTGTCTTCGCCAGGGCGCAGCTCGTCGATCAGCGCGCGGTCGGCAACGCGGTAGATGCGCACCGCGCCTTCGGTGCCGGGCACAGGCGGCTGATCGAAGACGATACGCAGCGGCGTATCGACCTGGACATCGGCCGCGCGCGCCGCCGGCGACAGTTTCCATTGAGGCGCGTCGGCGGCCTGACCATGCGGCGGCAACGCCGCTCCGAGGAGGACGGTAAAAAGGAGCCGCATGATCATTGCCTCGCGACTTTGACCGGCCAGGCGCCGGCGCCCTCGGGGAAGGGGACGAAGCGCTTGGCGCAGTCGAGCGGGCGCGCGTCCGGCGCGTTGAGCTGTCCGTCGAGTTTGATGGACGACGTCTTGACCGGTGGGTTGCCGTCCACCACAACATTCTTCAAGGTCAAGCGCAGCGGACGGGCCTCGTCGTAGCCTTGCAGGACCACCTGGCCCGGCGTCAGGCTATGCACGTTTTCCATGCGCACATCCGTGTACGACGGGATCAGCTGCCCGGCCGGGCCCGGCTCGTAGTTGGTGTCGATATACAACGGCCAGCGGTTCCCGCGCAGGCAGACATTGCGGTACACGATACCGCCGACCACGCCGCCGCGCCGGTCGTTGCTCTTGATGCGCAGGCCGGAAGTGGTGCCGTCCATGTCCAGGTCGTCCACCAGCACGTTGCGCACGCCGCCATTGGTTTCGCTGCCGATCGACATGCCGTGGCCGCTGTAGAAGTGGTTGTGCAGGATCGAGATGTTCTCGCTCATGCCATTGTCGCCGGCCTTGATGGCGATGTTGTCGTCGCCGGTGCGGATGTAGCTGTGGGCGATGGTCACGTTGCGCGAGGCGCCGGGATCGATGCCGTCGCTGTTGCGCGCGTCATGCGGCGTATCGATGCGCACGGCCCAGGCGGTAAAGCCGTCCACCTTGTTCATGGCGACATGGAAGTTGGGCGAGTTGCGCAAGGTGATGCGGTACATCGTGAAGTCGCGGGCGTTGTCGATCTGAATCAGGCGCGGCACGTTCTGGCGCAGCTTTTCCTTTTGCGCGCGGCGGGCGATCTGCCACCAGGTTTCGGGCTTGCCGTCGATCGGCTGGCCGCCCTGGCCGTCGATGGCGCCATCGCCCATGATGCCCGCGCCCCGGGCGCCGCTGACGGTGATGAATGGACGGCAGCCTTTGCCGGCCGTGTCGAGCGTGCCGCAGGTTTTCTCACCTTTGTCGAACAGCATGGGATTGGTGCTGGCATACAGCGTCACGCCGGCGTCCACGACCAGGGTGACGCCGCTGCCGATGGTCAGCGGGCCGGCGGTGAAGCTGGTATTGGCCTTGTCGTCGCCGCCCGGCGCCAGGTGGACCGCACCGCCCTGTGCGCACTGGTCGATGGCTGTCTGGATGCGCGCGGCGTCGTCGCGGCCACCGTTTTTGGCCCCGGCGGCCTCGGCGGTAACGACCGCGCAAGACTTCGGCAGGGTTGGTTCGCGCACGTCGCGCGTGTCCTGCGATCGCGCCAGTGGCTGAATGCACAGCAGCGCGGCGGCCACGGCCGACGCCACAAAAGACGCTGGAGGAAATACTGTAACAGGCCGTTTTTTCGGGCCCAAGTTGGTGATGCGCATAACATGTCTCCAGTTATAGGCGCTGCTTCGGCAGCGCTCACTGGAATACCTCGCGTACTCCGCGCCGATCAGACGAGGGCCACACGTCGATGCGGTGGCCGAGGTCGCTCGGTCGTTTGTTTGTCTCGGAAAAAAGATTAGCAGATAAAAATAAGCGAAACCATGCTTCCAGGTTCAGATCGGAAGAAACATTACGCGCGTTGGTGGATTTCGCAACATCGGCCATGTCGGACAGCGAGCGTTTCCGGTCTGAAAAAAGTTCTCAAAAAGATATTTCTTTAGTGTAAACTATCGCCCGCGCGGCGCGCTTGCCTGCGACTGAATTGAAGGCGGCCGTGGATCAACTAATCAACGTAATGAGCAAAGTGTCGAGCAATGTCCGAATCGGAGTCGGCATGTTGTTTCTGTCCGGCCTGGCCGCCACGTGCGAGGTCCAGGCGCTGGAGACCGCCGAGCGCGGGCAACGCAAGGTCTTGCCGATGCCCGCGCGCCTGATCGACAACAGTTCGCCGGTAAAGATCGACGGCGTCTTGAACGAGGACGCCTGGCGAAGCGCGCAGGAGTTCGATACCTTCCACGAATTTCTGCCCAACAGCGGCAATAGCGCGCCGGCCGCGCTGCGCACCAGCGTGCGCCTCTTGATCGACGACGGCGCGCTGGTGTTCGGCATTCGCGCCTGGGACCCCACGCCCGAAAACATGCGCGGCTCGCTGGCGCGGCGCGACAAGGTCGGCACGGACCAGGACTTCATCGGCATCTGGCTCGATCCGACCGGCCACGGCCGCGCCGCCCAGTTTGTGCGCGTCAACATCGCCGGTGTGCTGAACGACGGCATGTATCGGGTTGACGAGGACGAGTCCGACCTTGGTCCCGATTTCCCGATCGACGCCGCCGTCCAACGGCTGCCCGACGGCTACAGCATGGAAGTGCGCTGGCCGCTGTCGAACCTGCGTTTCCCGTATGCCGACGGCAAGGCCTGGCGCGTGATGATCGAGCGCAACGTGCCGCACGCCGGCGGCCTGCTGCTGATCAGTACGCCATTGACCACCGATACCATCGGCCACATCGGCCTGATGCAGGACATCGACGGTATGGGCGGCACCGTCGCCGCCGTGCGCGACCGCAGCTTCATCGACATCAAGCCGGAGCTGACCTTGCGCTCGACCAGCGACACCGACAGCGCCGGCCGCCAGCGCGGCAACAAGGGCAGCCTGGGGCTGGAGATCAACGCCCGCCCGCGCGCCGACATGGTCTTCAACGCCACCCTGAACCCGGATTTCTCGCAGGTCGAAATCGACGAACCGACGTCGTCGGGCGCCAGCCGCATCGCGCTGAGCCTGCCCGAGAAGCGCGGCTTCTTTCTTGAAAGCGCCGACGTGCTGGGCCTGCCGCTGGCAGCCTTCTACTCGCGCACGGTGGCCGATCCGGAATGGGGCTTGCGCGGCACCTGGCGCGCGGCGCAAGCCGACGCCACGGCGATGAGCCTGCGCGACCAGGAGGGCGGCATCGTGCTGCGCGGTGGCCCGTACGAGACGGCGCAATACGACCAGACGCGGCGTACGCTGACCAGCCTGCTGCGCGGACGTTGGCATGCCGGCGGCGCGCTGCTCGGCGCCTTCGTCTCGCAGCGCGACTACGGCGACGCCGGCAGCAACCAGGTGTTCGGCTTTGACGGCCAATGGCGGGGTGACGGTCGGCAAGCGAGCTGGCTGCTGATGCACTCGCAAACCAGCGCCGGCTTCGTCGACCAACCGGTGGCGGCCACGGTGCGGGTGCCGGCGCGCAACGGCGCCTATGCGTCCGGAAAGTACACGCACCTGTCCGAGGACTGGTGGAACGAACTGAAGCTGGAGGCGGTCGGCCCGGGCTTCGTCAACGACAACGGCTTTGTGCCGCAAACGGGCATCGTCAAGGCCGACATCAACCTCAACCGCAGGCTCGGTCCGCGGCGGCTGGAGATTGCGGACACGGCCTTCGAGGCCTACGAGATGGAGGCGCATCTGGGCCTGCACGAGATCCGCACGCTGTCCGACAGGTTCTCCGGCCAGCAGGCCAACCAGATCGTTGAGCGCAAGCTGCAACCGGGCATCTGGTTCCGCGCCGGCCGCCAGACGGATTTCTGGGCCAACCTCGGCTTCGACCAGCAGCGCGGGCGTCGCGCGGGAGCGCTGCACGACGTGCCGGCGCTGCACTTCGGGCTGGAAACGTCGCCGCTGCCATGGATCACCAAGCTCAGGTCCGAAGTGACGTTGGGCAAGCAGCTGGACGTCGATGCCGACCGCGTCGGCCGGGGCGGCAATGCGCTGCTCGAACTGGGCCTGCGCTTCGCGTTGCCGCGCGGCTGGGCGGTGGAGCTGGACCAGCGCGTCAACCGCGCCTGGGTGCAGGGCACGCTCGGACGGCCGGCCTTTGTCGACAATGGCTGGCGCTGGTTGGGCATGCTGCACTTCACGCAGGCCGATTCGCTGCGGCTGCTGGCGCAGAACACCTCGGCGGCGCGGCGCGACGACGGCGTCTCGGGGCTGGAGCCGTGGGCCGAGCGGCAGGTGCACCGCTCGCTGCTGTATCGTCATTTGTGGCGCCACGGCCGCTCGCTGTCGGTCGGCTACTCGCGCGACCAGACGCGCGCGCCGGATACGCTGAGCAAGTCGCTGACGATGAAATTCCAGTGGGAGATGTAAGCTGCTGACATGTGCCGGTCACAAGCCGCTGCTATGGTGGTTCCGCTCTTTCAACTATCGGCACGGAGGAACAGATGGGCCAGATCCAACTGAATGTGTATTGCAACACCGACGACGCCTTCCTGATCTGGCGTGCCGACGAGCTGGAAAATTGCATCGGCTTCGCCATCGAGCGGATATGGCTGCAAAGCGATGATGGCACGCGCACCTTGAATCAAGCCGAATTCCTGCTGAACCGGGTCGGCTTCGCCAAGGATATGGACGGCGGCCCCGATCAGCGGCAACCTTCGGACGTCTGGCCTTTTCAGCGCTATAGCTGGACCGACCACGAGGTGAGCTTTAACGACCGCGCCAGATATCGGGTGGTGCCGATGGTGGGCAAGCCCGGCGCGCTGGCGCCGCAGCAGGAATGGGCCAGCGCGTGGGTCGAGGTCAACGCCGTGCAGCCCGCCGGCGGACGGCTGAGCTGCTTCTTCAACCGCCCCATGGCCGCCTCGCGCTGGATGGCCAAGGTCGCCGCCGAGCTGGAGATCGAAACGGGGACCGAACTGGTCGAGCGGATATCGGACGTCTCCAGCGAATTCCTGCGCGATTTCTGCGGCGGCTCGCTGATCCTGGCGCTGCGCAAGCTGTTCGACGACGCCGACCGCGACCCCAACATCCGCCTGTACGCGGCCCTGTTCGAACTGGAGGACGAGGAAGTCACGCAGCGCTTTTGCGACCTCGGACCGCGCGCCCACATCGTGCTGGCCAACGGCAGCACCAAGGCGACGGAACCGGATGGCAACGCCGAGGGCAGGGCCAAGGTGCACGCGGCGGGCTGCGTCGTCGTCGACCGCATGACCGCCAGCCCCGGCAAGCCGGGCGCGCTGGGGCACAACAAGTTCATTGTGGTGGCGGACGGCGACCGGCCGGTGGCGGTGTGGACCGGCTCCACCAACCTGACGCCGACCGGACTTTTCACGCAGATCAACAACGCGGTGTTGATCGGGGACGCCGAGCTGGCCGCGCAATACCTGAAGCAATGGCATCGGTTGGCGGAGGCGGGCAGCGAAGCGCCGTCGACGCTAAAGGCCAGCAACGCGGCGCCGGATGCCGGCACCAGCGTCCCGGCGGAAATCGCGCCGTGGTTCACGCCGACGGTCAAGAACGTCGATCTCAAACGTCTTCAAGCGCTGGTCGAGGGCGCGCAGGAAGGCATCTTGTTCCTCTCCTTCATGCCCGGCCCGAACGGACCGGTACTGGATATTCTAGAGGAGCGCGCACAAGGACAATTCGTGCGCGGCGTGCTGAACCGGTTTGTCGGCGGCGCGGACGGGGCGCTGATGGCGGAGCTTATCGGCGGAAGTAAATCGGATCCGATGAACCTGGACGTATTCACGCCATCCGGCATCAAGCAGCAGTTTTCGTTCTGGGCTGCGGAGTTCATGCGCGGCGGGAAGATCTCGGTCCTGGTGCACAGCAAGGTCTTGTGCATCGACCCGTTCGGCGCGCACCCGGTCGTCGTCACCGGCTCGCACAACTTCTCCCAGATGGCATCGGAGAGCAACGACGAAAATTTCCTGGTGATCGAGGGCGACCGGGCTGTGGCGGAGGCGTACGCGGCGCATATCATTTCGGTGTACGATCATTTCCGCTGGCGGCAGTATGTCGCCTCCACAACGGCGGCAGGCAAGCAGCCGTGGCAAAAACTGGACGACAAGGCGAGCTGGCAAAAGTCGCGGCTGAGATCGGCAAAACAGCAGGCTGAATGGAAGTTCTGGATGCGCGATCGGGTCTGAACTTCGGCGTCGCCGCTTAACGGTCGCGCAGTGCGCGCCGGTACTGCACCGCCTCGCCGACATGCGCCTCGCCGATGCGCTCTGCATGGGCCAGGTCGGCGATGGTGCGCGCCACGCGCAGGATGCGGTGGTAAGCCCGACCGGACCACTGGAATTGTTCCATCGCCGCCTTCAGGCGCGCCTTGCCGGCTTTGTCCGGCCTGCAGAACTGGTCGATCTCGCGCGTGGTCAGGTACTGGTTGCGCTTGCCCTGGCGTTGCAGCTGAACCTCGGCGGCAGCCTGTACGCGGGCGCAAATGACGGCCGAGTGTTCGCCGTTGGCGTCCTCGCTGAGCACGTCCGGTTCGACCGCGGCCACTTCCATTTGCATGTCGATGCGGTCGAGCAGCGGGCCTGACACGCGGCCCTGGTAGCGCTTGATCAGATCGGGCGAACAGTTGCAGACGCCGCTGATGTGGCCATTGTAGCCGCACGGGCAGGGGTTCATCGCCGCGATCAGCTGGAAGTGCGCGGGAAAGTCGGCCTGCCGCGCGGCGCGCGAGATGGTGATGTGGCCGGACTCCATCGGCTGGCGCAGCACGTCGAGCACGCGTCGGTCGAACTCCGGAAGTTCATCAAGGAAGAGCACCCCGCGATGCGCGAGCGAGATTTCGCCGGGGCGCGGCACGCTGCCGCCACCGACCAGGGCCACGCCCGACGACGTATGATGTGGCGAACGGAACGGCCGACGCTTCCAGTGTTCGATGCGAAAGCCGCCCGTCAGCGATTGCACGGCGGCCGCTTCCAGCGCTTCCTCGTCCGTCATGGCCGGCAGCAGCCCGGCAAAGCGCGAGGCCAGCATGGTCTTGCCGGCGCCGGGCGGACCCACCAGCAGGATGCTGTGGTTGCCGGCCGCCGCCACCTCCAAAGCGCGCTTGACGAAGATTTGCCCCTTGACGTCGGCGAAGTCCGGATATTCCACCGGTACGATCAGCGGCGAGGATTCGTGGCGCGACAGCATCGATTCAGCCGACTTGGCGGCGAAATGGGCGCACACCTGCAACAGCGACCTGGCCGGGTAGATGGCGGCGTCGGCCACCAGGGCGGCCTCGTCGGCGTTGGCTTGCGGCAGGATGAAGGCCAGGCGACCGCCGTCGCGACGGGTGGCGAGCGACATCGCCAGCGCGCCGCGTATCGGCCGCAACTCTCCCGACAACGACAACTCGCCGGCGAATTCATATTGGTGCAGGCGCGAGGAGGGGATTTGCTTGGAGGCGGCCAGGATGCCGAGCGCGATGGGCAGGTCGAAGCGGCCTGATTCCTTGGGTAGATCAGCAGGGGCAAGATTGACTGTGATGCGCTTGGCCGGGAATTCGAAGCCGCCGTTCTGGATGGCGGCGCGCACGCGGTCCTTGGCTTCCTTGACCTCGGTGTCGGCCAGTCCGACGATGGTGAAAGCGGGCAAGCCGTTGGCCAGGTGCACTTCGACGTTGACTTCCTGCGCGTCCATGCCGGCCAGGGCGCGGCTTTTCAACACGGCTAGACTCATCGGTTTCCCCTGGCTGGTGGCGTGGATCAGACCAGTATAGGAAGCGACGCCGCCGTGCGGCTTGCGGGTGAGCAGACGGACGTCTGTTTGTGGCGTCGCCGGTGCGCTTGCATGGCGGATTACGCTGCGCTAATCCGCCCGACGTGATGTAGATGACGCTCCGCGCTTGTGTACGTTGCGCGGTGAAATATTGTTGGGTGGTAAAGTCCTGGCTAACTGAGCTATTTCGGAGCCGTCCATGTTTGTAGATGTTGTCGCTCGCCGCGTTGTTGTTGCCTTTGCTCTGGCATCGCTGGCCCTTGGTTCTGCCGTCGCGCAGGCGCCCAAGCCGCTGGTGCTGACGCTTCAGCCGGGGCCGCTCAAGCAGACCGACGATATCGATGCCGGCAGCGGCGTGGTCGATGTGACGATGACGATACCGAACGTGCAGGCGGGCGTCGGCGTGCCGCTGTTTAAGCTGCCGCGGGTGGTGGCCAATGTGGAGACGGTCGCGCTGACGCTGAAGGAGCTGGTCGTGCGCGATGGCTTTGGCGAGGTGCCGCTTGCCGCGCGCGACGTTAAAGGTCCCGATGGTCCGGTGCGCCATTGGTCGTCCACGCGCGAGGTGCAGGGCGATCTGGTGATCCACTATCAGGCGCCGATCGACAACGCGCCGCCGGCCAGGGGCGCGGCGCCGCCGTATAGCTTGCGCACGGAGGGCGGCGGCTTTTCCGGCGTCGGCAATGTGTTCCTGCTGCTGCCCGAGGGCGATAAAAATTATCCGCTGTCGTTGCGCTGGGACTTGTCCAAGCTGGGGACGGACTCCACCGCCACGTCGAGTTTCGGCGACGGCGATCTGAATCTGCCGAACGGGGCGCCATCGCGCCTGTGGTCGACCATCTTCATGGCCGGCCCGATGACGCGCGTGCCGGCCGAGGTGGCGCCGACCGGTTTTTCGTCCGCTTGGCTGGGTACGCCTTCCAGCGATCCGGCGCCGCTGATGGAATGGGCCGGCAAGCTGCACCAATGGATGAACGGTTTTTTCGGCGATGGCAAGCAGGCGCCGCCTTACCGCGTGTTCCTGCGCTATAACCCGATCAACGCCGGCGGCGGCGCCGCGCTGACGCGCTCGTTCATGATCACGCACGGCAAGGGCGTGACGGAGGACGAGCTGAAAATCACCTTGTCCCACGAGATGGCGCACACCTGGACCGAGGGTGTCGATGCGGCCTGGTACGACGAGGGCATCGCCGTGCACTACCAGGCGCTGGCGCCGTTTCGCGCCGGCCTGATCACGGCGCGGCAGTTCCTGGACGACTTGAACCACACGGCCGCGCGCTATTACGCCGATGCGCTCAACACCACGCCGGACGCCGACATCATGCCGCGTTTTTGGGAGGACACGCGCATCCGCACTTTGCCGTACGATCGCGGCGCGATGTACTTCGCGGTGGTCGATGCGCGCATCCGCAAGGCGTCCGAGGGCAAGCGTTCGCTCGACGATCTGGTGCGGGAGATGAACCAGAAGCGCAACCAGCCGCCCACCGCAACGCCGGACGCCAAGCCGGCCGACATGGCGGCGCTGTGGCGGCAGTTGCTGGCGCGCGAACTGGGGCCGTCGGGCACTGCGCTGCACGAGGCCATGCTGGCGGGCGAGGTGATCGTGCCGGAGTCCGATGATTTCGGTCCGTGCTTCCAGCGCACCGCCAAAAAAGTGCGGCGCTTCGAGCTGGGTTTCGAGCCGGCCTCGCTGGTGGGCGGCGTTAAAACCATACGCGGCCTGCAGGCCGGTGGCGAGGCGGCGAAGGCCGGTCTGCGCGACGGCGACGTGGTGACCTACGCGGTGGCGATGGACAAAATCCAGGGCCAGCAGGACGCGAAGTTGACGCTTAACGTCACCCGCGACGGCCGTCGTTTTCCCGTCACCTATCTTCCGCGCGGCGAGCGCGTCCAGGTGTGGCAGTGGCAGCGCGCGCCTGGGGTGGCCGATAGCGATTGCAAGCTGTAGCGCGATCGCAGGCTAGAAAAAAATAATCGCAAAATAATTCAGGCGTCTGAAAAGATGTGCTACGATCCAAACTGTTATCGATAACACGTTGTCGGTACACCCCCGGTTTCCCCGGGTCTTGTCTTCTCAGTGTTTGTCGCGGCATCGCTGGATATCGCTTTGCCTCCAGTGGAGCTTTATCCCGTCGCTCTTGGCCGGCCGCCTCAAAACCGCCGGTTTTTTTTACTGTTAGAAAAAAGAGACATACCGATCCGTAAGTAAGGAACTGTCGTACAATGCGATTGAAACCTGTTATCGATATCATGGCAGCGCTTCAAACAAACGGGCACAAAGCCCGTGTAAAACAATAACGGAGATCATTCAATGAACAAGCAAGTCACTGTCGCGTTACAGGTGTCCGCGCTCGCGCTCGCCGTAGGGCAGGGGTTATTGGTGGCGCCTTGCGCGCTGGCCCAGGAACCCGAAGTTGTCGTCGTCACCGGTATGCGCGCCAGCGCGCGGTCCTCGCTGGCCATCAAGCGCGATTCGGTCGAAATCGTCGATTCCATCACCGCCGAGGACATCGGCAAGCTGCCCGATCCCAACGTTGTCGATACCCTGACCCGGGTGCCCGGCGTGCAGGGCTACCGCTATGGCGGCGAGGGCGCGTCGCCGGTCGGCGCCGGCTCGGGCCTGGTGATTCGCGGCTTGTCGGGACAGACCGCGTCGCAGGTCAACGGGCGTGCCTACTTTACCGCCGGCAGCCGCGAATACAATCTGGAAGGCGCGATTCCGGCCATGATCGCCGGCGTGGATGTGTACAAGAATCCAAGCGCCGAGCATATCGAGGGCGGCATCGGCGGCCTGGTCAATGTCCGGACCCGCAACCCGAGCGACTTCAAGGGGTTGACGGTGTCGATGGGCATCGCCGGCAAGTACAACGATCTGGCCAAGGAAACCGAGCCGGAAGTGTTCGGTCTGGTCGCCAATCGGTGGAATCTGTCGGGCGGCGCCAAACTCGGCCTGATGGCGGCCGGCGTCTACCAGAAAAGCACCGGCCGGTCGGATAACAACCCGGCCAACGGCGGCGCCAACTTCAAGCGCGCGATCCGCGCCGACAGCGCGGAGTACGCGGCCTTGGCCGCAGCCAACACCGCCAACAACCCGATGCAGGCCAACCCGGCCTATGTGGGCCGCTCGGATATCAGCCTGCTGACCAGCGTGCCGACATTGCCGGTATCGGCCACCGTCGGCGCCAACACGCCCGATCTGCGCGGGCTGACGGCGGAGCAGGCAAGCAATGTGATGACGGCGCCCGCGCTGACCAACAACGTGTTTCAGGAGACCATTATGCGCGAGCGTAAAGGGCTGAACCTGGCGGCCGACTACCGTGCCGACAACACGCTGCGCGCCTACACCGAATTCAATTACACCTACTATGAATACCACCAGAATTACCGCGGCCTGAACTCGGTCGACGGCGCCAACGTGCAGAACTTGCAGACCACGCCGTTCGCCTTCACCGAGGGGCTGGCCAACCGCAATGCCAATGGCGGCGCCAACGATACGCTGGTGGGCCAGCGCCTGCGCAGCGGCACCTTCCTCAACTCCGGCATCAATACCGTCGGCGGCGACGAGCACCGGCCGTACAAGACCTGGGTCGCGGCCGGCGGCGTGGACTGGAATCCAACCGAGAACCTGTCGTTGAAATGGGACGTGAACTACGTCAAGGCCACGCAGAAGCAGGACAACCGTTCTGTCAATCTCGATTCGGCGCCAGGCTTGGGCTGGTCGACCACGCGTGTCGCCGATGGCGCGCCGCATCAGCTGACCTTTGCCGGTCCGAGCCTGACCGATCCGGCCAGCTTCGTCTACCGCGATTACAACAACGGCACCAACCAGACGTGGGACGACAGCGGTTATGCGAGCGCGCTCAATGCCGCCTACATCGTGGGCGACGGACTGCTGCGCCGCATCAAGGTCGGCGGACGCGACGCGCATCAGGAGAGCACCTACAACAACTACAGTTTCAGTGGCCGGCCGCTGACCACCGACGGCAGGGCGCTTACCGCGAACCGGTCGAACGCCATCTCGGTGGCGAGCCTCGGCCAGGTCGAGCAATCGCCGACCAACTTCATGAAGGGCGATACCGGTTATTCGGGCGGCTACCTGGTGTATGCGCCGGACCGCTTGCTGGGCAACCAGGTCGCCACGCAGTTCCCTAACGCCGGCATCCGCCAGGAGGGCGACTACGTCGAGAACCTCGATGCGCGCCGCCTGATCAGCGAGAACACGCTGGCCGGCTACATGATGGGAGAGTTTTCCGCCTTCGACGACCGCATCACCGGTAACGTCGGCGTGCGCGTGGTGCGCACCAAGGGCAAGGCGACCGCCCGCACCATCAACAACCAGACCACGCCGACCAGCTATCCGGAGATTTTCCGCGAGACGTCGTACACCAACGCGCTGCCGTCGCTGAACGTGACCGGCTACATCACGCAGGATTTCCTGGCCCGCTTCGGCTACGGCAAGGGCATGACGCGCGCCGGCCTGGATCAACTCAATCCAAGCATCACCGTCAATCCGGTCAACGGCACCGGCAACGTCGGCAACCCGGATCTGCGCCCGCAGACGGCCAACAGCTTCGACTTCTCGCTGGAGCGCTATTTCAGCAAGTCGAACTATGTGTCGGCGGCGATCTTCGACAAGGAGATCAGCGGCTTCTTCAACGGCATCACGCAGTGCCAGGCGGTGGGTACCGCCGTGCCGTACACCGGTTCGGCCGACAACGGCTGCACCGGCGGACAGTATTCGGTGACCAAGTCGGTCAATTCGGAAAAAGGCTATGTGCGCGGCATCGAACTGGGCGGCCAGTACTTCCTCGACGCCTTCGACGGCATCTGGAAGAACTTCGGCGTGGCCGGCTCGTACACCCACGTCAACACTTCGAACCCTGTCAACTTCGGCACGGCCGCCGCGCCGCGCATCGTGGCCACGCCGCAGCCGATGCAGTCGAAGAACAGCTATAGCATCTCCGGCCTGTACGAGGACAACAAGCTGTCGGCGCGCCTGGTCTACACCTGGCGCTCGGAGGCCATCCTGTTCGGCGTGTCCGCCAATCCGATCGACGCACGATACATGGATTCCAACGGCGTGCTCGACGGTTCGATAAACTACCAGCTCACCGATGAGTTTACGTTATCGTTGAACGCGTCGAATATACTCGACAAGGCAATCAACCGTTATGTCGGCGAACCGGGCACGTATCAGACCAGCCTGGAACGCCAGCACTACGGCAATGGACGGACCTTCAGCCTGGCGTTGCGCTACAAATTCGGTAAATAAACCGGGGCGCTGCCATGGACAAGACGGAAGGTCGCCCCTTCCGTCTTTTTTCGTTTTTGGGACTAAAAACAATAAAGGAGATAAACACAGATGGCAAAAGAGATTGTAAAACCGATGGCGCTGCGCCGTTCCGTCCACGCCTGCCTGCTGGCGCTGGCCAGCTTATCGATGGGGGCCGCGCACGCCGCGCCGCCGACCGAGTGGGAACAGCCCGAAGTGGTCGCCGTCAATCGCGAGCCGATGAAGGCGACCTTCTTCAATTTCGAGAGCACGGAAAAAGCCATCGCCGGCGATCCGGCCGCGTCCAAATATTACCTGTCGCTCGACGGCACATGGTCGTTTGCGTACTCCGAGCGGCCCGAGACGCGGCCCAAGGACTTCTACCGCAGCGATTTCGACCTCGCCGGCTGGAAGACGATCCAGGTGCCCGGCATGATCCAGGCGCAGGGCTTCGGCAAGCCGATCTTCACCAATATCGATTATCCGTTCCCGATGGCCGAGCCGTTCATTCCGCCCGCGCTCAACGAGGTGGGCTCCTACCGCCGCGACTTTGTCGTGCCGGCCGACTGGGACGGGCGCGATGTGTTCCTGCACATCGGCGCTGCCGGCGCTGCCTATTACATCTGGGTCAACGGCGAGAAGGTCGGCTACTCCGAGGATTCCAAGCTGCCGTCTGAATTTAATCTGAGTAAGTACGTCAAACCGGGCAAGAACAGCATCGCCATCGAGGTCTATCGCTGGGCCGACGCCTCCTATCTGGAGGACCAGGACTTCTGGCGCCTGTCCGGCATCGAGCGCAGCGTCTACGTGTACGCGGAGCCGAAGTCGCGCCTGCGCGACTACACCGTCACGGCGCTGCTGGACAAGAAGACCTACAAGGACGGCCTGTTTTCGCTGAAGGCCGAACTGGCTGGCGCGCCATCGAGCGGCGAAATCGCCGTCACCGTGTACGACGGCGACAAGGCGGTGCTGAGCACCGGCGGCCGCGTGCAGGGCGAGCAGCTGGCGCTGGATGGCGTGATCCGCAACGTCAAGCCATGGTCGGCCGAGACGCCGAACCTGTACCGCATGGTGGTCGAATACAAGGACGCTGACGGCAAGCTGCTGTCGGCGACGTCGCGCCGGATCGGCTTCCGCACGGTGGAGGTGGCCGGCGGCGATGTGCGCGAGGTTCGGGTCAACGGCAAGCGCGTGATGATCAAGGGCACCAACCGCCATGAACACGATCCGGTGACGTATCGCGTGATGTCGATGGAGCTGATGCGCAAGGACATCGAGATGATGAAGCAGGCCAACGTCAACGCCGTGCGCACCTCGCATTATCCGAACGATCCGCGCTGGTACGACCTGGCCGACGAGTACGGCCTGTACGTGATGGACGAAGCCAACATCGAGTCGCACGGCTATATGCAGGCCGGCGACCAGGCCATGGAAAAAGGCCAGGTGGGTGAGCGCGAGAAGATCCAGCTGGGCTACAAGCCGCACTGGAAGGCGGCCCACCTGGACCGCGTGTCACGCATGGTCCAGCGCGACAAGAACGCGCCGTCGATCATTTTCTGGTCGCTCGGCAATGAGGCGGGCACCGGTCCCAACTTCGATAACGCCGCGCAGTGGATACGCGACAACGACCCGACCCGTTTGATCAGCTATCTGGGCCACGGCACCATCGGCGAGGAGCACCTGCCCAACACGTACACGGATATCTACGCGCCGATGTACGACGATATCGAGAAGATGGCCGACTATGCGGCCGATTCACGCTACAAGCAGCCGATGATCCAGTGCGAATACGCGCACACGATGGGCAATTCGCTGGGCAACTTCGAGGATTATTGGCAGGTCATCCGCGCCAATAAAAAGCTGCAGGGAGGTTTCATCTGGGACTGGGTCGATCAGACGGTTTACATGAACGATGACAAGGGCCGCCGCTTCTGGGCCTCCGGCTTCGACGTCAACCCCAAGAACGGCGACAACAGCGTGGTGGGCGACGGCGTGCTGCGCGCCGACCGCACGCCCGATCCCGAATACTTCGAGGTGCAGAAGGTGTACTCGCCGCTGGTGTTCGAGGGCAAGCCGTCCTCCGGCAACATCACCGTGGTCAACCGCTACGACTTCAGGGACACCTCCGGTCTGGATTTCGACTGGGTGCTCACCAACGACGGCGTCGAGGCGGCCAAGGGCGTGTTGAAGGTGCCCGCCGTGGCCGCCGCCGGCAAACGCGACGTTCCGCTGCGCTTACCCCGGATCGGCAACGGTGGCGGCGAGCAGGTGCTGACCGTGCGCGCCAGGGCGAAGGACGCGTCCACCATGGGCGTGGCCGCCGGCAGCGTGGTCGGCTGGTCGCAGTTTGTGCTGGCGCCGGCGCCGAAAGTGGCGAAGGCGGCCCGCATGGTCAAGCCGTCGCGCAACGGCGACGACATCCGCATCGAGGCGGGCAAGGCGTCGCTGCGGATGGACGCCAAGACCGGCCTGATCAACTACATCGTCGACGGCAAGATCCTGCTCAAGGGCGGCACGCCGAATTTCTGGCGCGGCCTGAACGACAACGACGAGGGCACCGGTGTTGAGAAGACGCACAAGGTCTGGAAGACCTTTACCGAGCAGCGCAATGTCCGTTCGGTGGAGGCGGGCGCCAACAGCGTCAAGGTGCTGTACAGCTTTGGCGCCGGCGCGGTCCACTGGGAAACCGTCTACACCCTGAACGCCGACGGCGTACTGGGCGTGGCCTCCACCTTCACGCCGCTGCGCGACGACCTGCCCGATCCGTTGCGCCTGGGCCTGCGCTTCGATAACGACAACACGCTCGACGGCGTGCAATGGTATGGCCGAGGACCGCAGGAATCGTACTCGGACCGCAGCACCGGCTACGCCATCGGCCGCTACACCGGCAAGGTGGCGGACCAATATCACGGCTACAGCCGTCCGCAGGAAAGCGGCAACAAGACCGACGTGCGCTGGCTCTCGCTGTTCGACGCGCGCGGCGCCGGCATCACCGTGCGGGGCGCGGCGCCGTTGTCGGTCAACGCGCTGGCCTTCCCGTACGAGGACTTGTACCTGCGTCCGCGCGGCGTGTGGAAAAGCTCGGAGATAGCGCCGCATGGCGACGGTTCGCTGCTGATCGACCTGGCGCAAGCCGGAGTCGGCGGCGATACCGGCTGGAGCCTGGATGGCCGGGCGCACGCCAAGTACCGCATCAAGCTGCAGCCGGCCAGCTACAGCTTCACGGTGGCGCCGTCGGCGGTGAAGCAATAAAACGCCAACCCCCGGCCCTGTTGCGGGCTCGCTCGCGGCGCGGCTCAGGGGTCGTACCCTTTATGGGACTCGGCGTCCCCGTACGACCCCGCATGGCCGTGCGGGTTAGAGCAGCGCCAACCCCAGGGAAAGCCGGGCGCAATCGCATATAATCAAACACTTGAGCAACCAAGGAATCGCTGACCAGCCAGCAAGGGAACCACGTGCCTGTAAAACAAACTGATCGTAGCCAGAGCGGCGCAACCATTTATGATGTGGCGCGCGTTGCCGGAGTATCGGCCATGACGGTGTCGCGGGTCATGAACGGCAATTCGCACGTCTCCGACGCCACGCGCGACAAGGTCACGGCGGCGATCGCATCCCTGAACTACCAGGTCAATTTCGCCGCCCGCGCGGCCCGGGTGGGCACCCTGGGCGTGGGCCTGCTGTACAGCAACCCCAGCTCGGCCTACATGAGCGCGTTCCTGGTCGGCGCGATGGACCAGTGCAGCCAGAGCGGCGGCCAGCTGATCCTGGAGCGCTGCGAGGACTTGCGCAGCCAGCGCAGCGCCATCGCCCGGCTGATCGCCAACGGCGCCGACGGCATCCTGGTGCCGCCGCCGCTGTGCGATTCCAAGTCCGCCTTGAAGCAGCTCGACCAGATCGGCATGCCGACCGTGGCGATCGCCACCGGCCGGCCGGTCGCGGGCGTATCGGCCGTGCGCATCGACGACTACGAGGGCGCGCTGGCAATGATGCGTTACCTGCTGGGGCGCGGCCACAAGGACATCGCCTTCATCCAGGGCGATCCGCTGCACACGCCGGCGCAGCTGCGCTACAAAGCGTATCTGGACGCCATGGCCGAAGCCGGCCTGGTGGTGGCGCCGGAGCGGGTCGCGCCCGGTCTGTTCACGTACCGTTCGGGGCTGATGGCCGCGCGCCAGCTGCTGTCGCACAAAACCCGTCCGAGCGCGATCTTCGCCGCCAACGACGACATGGCCGCCGCCGTGGTGGCGGTCGCGCACGGCCTGCACCTGCAGGTGCCGGAAGACCTGGTGGTGTGCGGCTTCGACGACACGCCGGTCGCCACCACGGTCTGGCCGGAGCTGACCACGATCCACCAGCCGATCAGCGACATGGCGCGCGCCGCCGTCGATTTGCTGATCGACCAGATCCGCCGCCGCCGCGCCGGCGACCCGGCGCCGGTGCAGCACAAGCTGCTGCCGTTCACCCTGATCACGCGCGAATCGTCCGACGCCTCGCTAGCCGGCCTCTAATCCGGGGTCAGGTCCACCAATTCTACACAAGCACTACCGTGCAGGGGCCTTACGCAAGAGGCCGTGTAGAAATGGTGGACCTGACCCCGGAGTTGGGCAAAAAAAATGCCTCCGTCGCGTGGCGAGGGAGGCATCTCCGGCGCGGCCTCGCGGCCGCTGCGCTTATTTCAGGTGGTCGGAAATGAGCTTGGTCATTTCGAACATGGACACTTGGGCTTTGCCGCCGAATACAGCTTTCAGCTTGTCGTCGGCGTTGATCATGCGGCGGTTGGCCGGATCTTGCAGGTCGAGCTTTTTGATGTAATCCCAGACTTTTTTGGTCACTTCGGTACGTGGCAGCGGATCGGCGCCCACGACGGCTGCGAGCACGGTCGACGGGGTCATCGCTTTCATGAATGCGGCATTCGGTTTGCGTGCGGCGGCCGGTGCCGCGGCTTTTTTCACTGCGGCTGGTTTGGCTGCTGCTTCTTTTGCTGGTGCTGCTTTTTTCGCGGCTGCCGGTTTAGCGGCCGCGGCCTTCTTAGCTGGTGCTGCTGCTGGGGTTTTTTTGGCTGTTGCCATTCTCGAGCCTCCTTAACGAACACATGGAAAATTGCGCAATTGATCGCACCGGCTAATATTGGTGGGGTTTTAAGCCTTATGCAAGTCTTTTTCGCGTTTTTGCCCGGAAACACCACGTAAATACCCTGCTACGTGAGCCAGTGCACCGTCCAGGGGCGCAAACCCGCATATTTCCCGTGTCCGCGCCGCTTTGGCGCACGCTTGCGGGCACGCTGATGGACCCACTTATGGGTACCAATGGTCCGCCTCAGCGCATGCCCGGCATCATGCCCTTCATCGAGCGCATCATCTTCATCATGCCACCGCCGGAGAGCTTTTTCATCATCGATTGCATCTGCTCGAACTGGGTCAGCATGCGGTTCACTTCCTGCACCTGGACCCCGGCGCCGGCGGCGATGCGGCGCTTGCGGGTGGCCTTGATCAGCTCCGGCTTGGCGCGTTCCTGCGGCGTCATCGAGTCGATGATGCCGACCATGCGCCGCACCTGCTTGTCGGCCTGGTCCATGTTGGCGCCGCCGGCGGCCTGCTGGAACTGCGCCGGCAGCTTGTCGACCAGGCTGGCCATGCCGCCCATTTTCTTCATCTGGCCCAGTTGCGCCTTGAAGTCGTTCATGTCGAACTTGCCGCCGACCTTCATCTTCTGCGCCAGGTCGGCCGCCGCCTTGCTGTCGACGCCTTTGCGCGCTTCTTCGACCAGCGCCATGATGTCGCCCATGCCCAGCACGCGATTGGCCATGCGGGCCGGGTCGAACGCTTCCAGGCCGTCGAGCTTTTCGGACACGCCGGCAAACTTGATCGGCTTGCCGGTGATGTGGCGCACCGACAGCGCCGCGCCGCCGCGCGAATCGCCGTCCAGTTTGGTCAGCACGATGCCGGTCAGCGGCAGCGCGTCGTTGAAGGCCTTGGCGGTGTTGATGGCGTCCTGGCCGAGCATGGCGTCGACCACGAACAGCGTTTCGATCGGCTTGACGGCCGCGTGCACGGCGGCGATCTCGGTCATCATCGCCTCGTCGATGCCCAGGCGGCCGGCGGTGTCGATGATCAGCACGTCGTGGTAGTGCTTCTTGGCCCAGTCTAGCGCGGCCAGCGCGATGTCGACCGGCTTGTCCTGCGCGGTCGACGGGAAGAAGTCGGCGCCGACCTGCGCGGTCACCGATTGCAGCTGGGCGATCGCGGCCGGACGATAGACGTCGGCCGATACCGTCAGCACTTTTTTCTTCTTTTCTTCCTTCAGGTACTTGGCCAGCTTGCCGACGGTGGTGGTTTTACCGACACCCTGCAGACCGGCCATCAGGATGATCGCCGGCGGCTGCTGGGCAAAGCTCAGCTGCGTGGCCTCCGGGCCGAGGTCCGCGCCCATCAAGGTGGCCAGCTCGCGCTGGACCACGCCGACCAGCGCCTGGCCCGGTGTCAGCGACGAGATCACTTCCTCGCCCATGGCTTTTTCCTTGACCCGGGCGATGAATTCGCGCACGGCCGGCAGCGCGACGTCGGCCTCAAGCAGCGCCATGCGCACCTCGCGCAGCATCTCGGCGGTGTTGGCTTCGGTCAGGCGGGCCTCGCCGCGCATCGTTTTGACGACCTTGGCAAGGCGTTGGGTAAGATTATCTAGCATGTTGGGACCTGCAAAACGGTAGGGTGGGCCGGCCGAGGCCGGACAATGGCCGCCATTTTACCGCATCGCGCGGCCCCGTCACCGCCCGCCCGGCGGTGGTCATGCGTTGATTTTGCGCAAGCCCTGGTCAGTTTCCCCACTGTATATATTACCGTTGGCGCAAGCGCCGGCGCCGTTTCGCCTGAGGAAACAACAGACGCGGGCAAGCCGGCGCGGGCGATAGGCAAGCGACCCGGAGCTTGGTATGATCGAAAAACAATATTTGGCCGCCGGCCTTGACTATATAAATAGGAGATGGGAATGACATTCAAATCGATACCGGGAGTCTTGTTGGCGGGCGTGGCGGCGGCCTTGATGACGGCCGCGACCGGCGCCCAGGCGCAGGATGTGGTCCGGCTGGGCAACCTCAAGTTCGCCCACTACGGCGCCGTCTCCTATATAAAGGAGATCGCCCCCAAGTGCGGCATCAAGGTCGAGGAGCATATCTTCGCCAAGGGGCTGGACGTGATGCAGGCGATCATCGCCGGCGAGCTCGATATCGGCACCACGGCCTCCGAGGCGGCCATCTCCGGGCGCGCCGGCGGCGCGCCGATCTATGTGGTGGCCGGCTTCGCCAAGGGCGGGGCGCGGCTGGTCGGACGCACCGACCTGAATCTGAAAACCGTCAAGGACCTCAAGGGCAAGCGGGTCGGCGTCACGCGCGGCGGCATCCAGGAGGTGCTGCTGCTGGCCGAGCTGCAAAAAAACGGCATGACATTCGCCGACCAGCCGGGCAAGGACGTGCAACTGGTGTTCCTGGCCTACGCCGACCTCAATCAGGCGCTGCTGGGCAAGAACATCGACGCCATGATGCAATCGGAGCCGCAATCGTCGCAGGCCATCAACAAGGGCCTCGGCAGCGAGATGCTCAAGCCCTACGACACCCCGATCGGCGAACCGGTGCGCACCATGGTCATGACCGAGAAGTTCTATAAAGAGCGGCGGCCGGTGGCCGAGAAGTTCATGAGCTGCTTCGTGCAGGCCACCAAGAGCTTCATCGAGAACAAGGCGCTGGCCGAGAAGTACGTGCGCGAGGTGGTGTTCAAGGGCCAGATCACCAAGGACGATTTCGACGACGCCATCGGCAATTCGCCGTACAGCTACGACATCACGCCCGAGCATATCCAGATCACCACCGACGTCATGGTCAAGACCGGCGTCGGCCGCATGAGCAAGCCGCCGGTGGCGAAGGACTGGGTCAAGACCGACCTGCTCGACGCGGCCAAGAAGACGCTGGGCGTGAAGTAAATGGCCGCCACCTCTTCATGGCGGCAAGCCGCCGTCGGCATGGTGGTGCCGGCCGTGGTCATCGCGCTGTGGCAGGCGGTGGCGATGCTCGGCTGGGTCAATCCGCAGGTGCTGCCGTCGCCGCTGGCGGTGGTGGAAAAGTGGATCGCCTACCTGCTGCCGCTGCAGCCCCACGATCCGGCCGCCGAGAGCTGGCTGTCGTGGGCCGTCTCCGGCGAGTTGATCACCGATTCGATCGGCAGCCTGTATCGGGTGGTGGTGGGCTTCGTCATCGGCGCCGGCCTGGCCCTGCCGATCGGGCTGGCCATGGGCGCCAAGCCGAGGGTCTACGACTGGCTCAATCCCCTGGTGCAGCTGCTGCGGCCCATTCCACCGATCGCCTATATTCCGCTGTCGATCCTGTGGTTCGGGCTCGGTAATCCGCCGGCCGTGTTCCTGATCGCGCTGGGCGCCTTCTTCCCGGTGCTGATGAACACCATCGCCGGCGTGCGCCAGGTCGACGGCAT
>Ga0308163_10000839_pt1 | contig 42162 bp, 43 predicted proteins | sample PhyTR1_FD_201037 | JGI IMG/M metagenome (GOLD analysis project Ga0308163, IMG submission 201037) | Phyllosphere microbial communities from UC Gill Tract Community Farm, Albany, California, United States - DLSLT.R1 | ecosystem: Host-associated > Plants > Phyllosphere > Unclassified | place: USA... | reverse complement strand
ATTGGGTAAAGCCGGTGCCCATAAAGTCATGCTGATGGCGGCAATTGCCTTCAATCTGAAAAAGTACCTTAAAAAAGGAGGAAGAAAGCCTTTTTACAACTTTTTTAAAGCCCTTATAGACACCTTAAAGCAGCACTTACCAATATTTTCCGCTCATCCAATTAATCAGTACCAGTTCTCCCAATGGCAGAATAAATAATCTGATGAATCGATGTTAAGGAAAATATAGCCATTGTGCAACAGCCACCACCATTTTTTGATAGAGTAACGAACCTATCAAAAGGTGTATTTTTAATACGCCCTTCTGATATTATCTGCAAATTCATTGGGCAACAAGCTATTTTCAATAGCTTGCGCTGAGGCTTCAACATCATATTCAAACCTTCTAAATTCCACTTGTATACTGTTCTCTTTTAATAAAGAACTGTCCGGGTTAATAGATAGTATCACGTAGCAGCCTCTTGAATCTCCATCTTTTGGCTTTCCTACCGACCCAAGGTTGATGACATGCTTAAACTTATCTTCAATATCCTTTAAAATACGATGGTAAGGTTTATGCGAATGGCCAACAAAGAGCAAATCTGCGCCTGCTTCCTGCATCATATCTAAAACGTACTTTTCGTCCGTATCTAACAAAACATATTCATCTATGCTCCTGGTGCTACCGTGCGCAAAAACAAGATTGAGTGTTTCGGATTGTAACTTGTATTCTAATTTTATGTGCGCAGGCAGCGTCTTCAAATAATCTCGGTTTTCCTGGCTTATTAAATGATACGCATGGTTTTTACCGGGCTCTCTAAGATTCTCAGCGGTTGTAGTTATTTTTTCTACTTTTTCATCATGATTGCCTTTAAGCGTTCCGATTCTTCGCCTGCGAATTTCATCTACGACTTCATTTGGATATATGTGATATCCGACTAAATCCCCAAGGCAATAAACAGCATCCGGGTTCTGACTGTCCATATCTTGCAACATTGCTTCAAAAGCAGGAAAATTGGCATGAATATCTGAAAATAGTGCAATCTTCATCTGCTATCCTTTACGTAACATGTCTGCATATTCATTCGGAAGCGGGCTATTCTCTACAGCCTGAGCCGCTCTTTCTATATCATACTCAAAGCGAATGAATTCAACTTTGATGCTATCCTCATCAGTTACTGTGCTATCAGGGTTAATAGTTAAAATCACATAACCACCCCTTGGGTCGCTGTCTTTAGGCTTACCTACTGATCCAATATTGATGGCATGACGGAAATGATCATTTCCCTCGGTACCGGAATTTAAAATACGGTGATAAGGCTTATGCGTGTGACCAAAACACATTATATCTGCATCTGCCTGCTCCATAATTCGGAGCATACTTTTCTCGTCACGGTCTTCAAAAAGGTATTCGTTCACCTTACGGGGGCTACCATGTACAAACAAAATGTTGCGTTTATCATGGTTCAGCTGATATTCCAGTCTGATATGAGCGGGAAGGGTTCTTAAATAAGCACGTTGCTGGTCTTTTACTACTTCGTTGGTATAGGCAATGGAAACTTTTCCCAATGATTTTTCCTCATCTGTTTTATAGGCACAACCGCAATCATCGCTTGAGCGGCCAATACCCCAATCGTAATTCCCTGCAATGGTGGGTATGCCTCTTCTGCGGATTTCGTCGATCACTTCATTTGGCCAGATATTATATCCAACTAAATCCCCGAGGCAATAAATTGCATCTGTGTTTTTGGATTCAACATCTTTAAAAAATGCTTCTAAAGCAGGCAAATTTGCATGGATATCGGAAAAAAGTGCAATTTTCATTATTGGATTGTGTTTAAGGTTTTGGATGGATAAAATTTTTTACGGAAGTAAAAAGCAAGGTTAACCAGGGCGATCAATGCCGGAACTTCTACTAAAGGACCGATTACACCTGCAAATGCCTGACCCGAATTGATTCCAAAAACCCCGATCGCTACTGCGATGGCCAGCTCGAAATTGTTTCCCGTTGCTGTAAAGGCGATAGAAGCGCTCTTAGAATAATCGGCACCAAAATAACGTCCCGCAAAGAAACTCATCACAAACATAATGGAAAAATAAATGACCAGTGGAATGGCAATTCTTACAACATCCATAGGGATGTGTACAATTAATTCTCCTTTTAAGCTGAACATGATCACAATAGTAAAAAGTAATGCAATAAGGGTAATGGGAGAAATCATAGGTACAAATACGTTATTGAACCATTCCTTTCCCTTTAGACTGATCAGCGCGTATCTTGAAATAATTCCAAGCGCAAAAGGCAGTCCTAAATAAATCGCAACACTTTTAGCAATTTCGCCAATGGTAATGTTTACTTCCAGGCCTTTCAAACCAAAGAAAGGTGGCAATACGGTAATAAAGATATAGGCAAATACACTGTATAACAAGACCTGGAAAATGCTGTTCAATGCAATCAGCCCTGCTGCATATTCCCGGTTTCCTTCGGCAAGTTCATTCCAGACCACCACCATGGCAATACACCTGGCCAGACCAATCAGGATCAGTCCCACCATATATTCGGGGTAGTCTCTTAAAAAAATAATGGCCAGAAAAAACATCAGTAATGGCCCCACTACCCAGTTTAGTACGAGCGAAACACTCAATACTTTTGTGTCCTTGAATACTTCACCCATTTTTTCATAGCTCACCTTTGCAAGCGGAGGGTACATCATCAGGATCAGTCCAATAGCTAAAGGTATGTTGGTAGTGCCGCTGGAAAAGGAATTGATAAAGCCGGAGGATGAAGGCACGAAATAACCAATCCCCACCCCAAGGGCCATTGCAATAAATATCCATAAGGTCAGATACTGGTCAAGGAAACCAAGTTTTTTTCTTTCGGCCATAGGGGCACAATTATTTGCACTCATTTAGTTATTGGGTTATATGTTGGCTGATAAAATCAGCAGAATAGACTTTGATCAGATCCCTGACCCTTCTGAATTCGTCCATGACTTCTTCTAGCGTTCCTGTCGCTTTAGCAGGATCGGGAAAGTTTTGGTGAAAGCGCTCCGCCTTGCCAGGAAAATAAGGACAGGCCTCGTTTGCATTGTCACATACGGTAATCACTGCATCAAAAGGAATAGACAGGTATTCATCCACGTGATTGGAGGTATGAGATGAAATATCAATGTGGTCTTCTGCCATAACCTGCACGGCTTTTGAGTTTACGCCATGCGTTTCGATCCCGGCACTATAGATATTGGCTTTACCTTCTGCATAATGACGCAGGTAACCTTCTGCCAGCTGGCTTCTGCAGCTATTTCCTGTACACAAGACTAATATGTTCTTCAAGATCTTTAAATTATAGTTTGACTTCTTCGTTCCAGCAAAACTGTATCTCGCCAGATGCCGTGCTGCTTTCCGATTTTTTCCCTGATGCCAAGCAGACTGAAACCAGCTTTCTCATGGATTTTTAAGCTTGCCTTGTTTTCCGGAAATATTCCTGCCTGCAAGGTCCAGATACCTTTCTGTTCACTTGTTCTGACCAACTGATCAAGCAGATCAGATCCTATGCTTTTTCCACTGAATGCCGGATCAACATAAACACTCACTTCTGCAACACCGGCCTAAACACATCTGGAAGAAACAGGGGTTAACGCTGCCCATCCACGAACAACATTGTCCTTGTCATCAACAAAACGACAGGTTTTTAAATGTGAATTATCCCATTCCTCCCAAGATGGGGCAGTGGTTTGAAAAGTGGCATTGCCGGTAGCAATACCCTTTTCATAAATTGATTTAACCTGCCCCCAGTCTGAAGGATATAAAATTCTAATTCCCATTTTACTTAGCAGCAGCCACCCCCTGGAGTACACGCATTTGCAGCACCTGCCAGGTTTACCATTTCAGGTTTTTCTTTCTTTTCCGGAATGCCACATTTGTCCATTGCAAGGCAGGCAGTTGTTTTTGAGGTTAGAATAAAATTATCCCCATCAAAGGCCAGGTCATATTTACCAATGGTTTCAGATTGATATTCCACTTCTATATCAATGTCTTCCATGCCGATTATCTGTTCTGACAAGGAAATAATATTTAATAATTTACCGGCCTTTAGACGGTGCTCAAAATCATTGGCATCCCAAAGCTGGAAGTTGGCCACTTTTTCATGGCGTACCGTGCCACCGCAGTCTATGAAGTCTTTAGTGATCACGCCCACTTCTGTAACGTGAAAGTGTTCAGGCACAACCTGACCATTCTCTAATTGAAAATTAACGCTTTCTCTTTTAGCCAGGATTTCTTTAATTTCTGATAATTTCATAATGGTGTATTTAATATTGCAATTTAACGATTGATTTAGCCTTAAAAAAAAACTAACAGCAGTTAGCTTCCTGTTTGTAAGCGCCTAAAAAAGCGCCCATTTGGGTTTCTATTAATTTCCATGTTACTGGATTAATACAATAACAAACGCTTACCCCTTCAATGGTACCTTGGATAATTCCCGCATTCTTAAGTTCTTTTAGATGTTGAGAGATTGTAGCCTGAGCAAGGCCCAATTCATCTACCAAGTCTCCACAGATGCAAGTATTGGATAAAAGAATCCTTTGCAAAATAGCGATACGGGCAGGATGGGCCAATGCTTTTAATAACGTAGCCAGTTGGTTTTGTTCAGTGCTGAATATTTCTGTTCTTGTAAGTCCCATAACTTTATATTGCAATATTACGATTAAATTTAGTGATTTACAAATTTTTTGTAAGAATCTGCATGAAATGACCATGTTGCTGTTTCCCATCGGGCATTTTGTGCAGCTCGCTAATCTTAATCTTTTTACGTTTAGCCATGTGATAAAAAGTACACCGAACAGGGGAACTAAGGGTTTATTTTATTTTCTTACCTTTGCAGCAATCGAAATGAGAAAAAAGGATAAAGTTTCATTTAACCCTGTGACATACCACTGAATTACTCAGTTGTCATTTTCCCCCTTAGCTGTTCTTAGTTAAGGCTATCTCCACTTATTTATTATTTTTTACTTCTTAATTTCTTAAGTATGTTTTCACGTACTCGTTTTTTTGACTTTTCTCAAAAAGTCAACTACAAGACCGAAATCTTGGCTGGAATCACTGTGGCTATGACCATGATGCCAGAATCTTTATCATTCGCTATATTGGCTGGTTTCCCCCCTTTAGTTGGTCTTTATGCCGCATTTATTATGGGTTTGGTCACTTCTGTTTTTGGTGGAAGACCTGGTTTAATCTCTGGTGGTGCCGGAGCCATCGTTGTTGTTTTAATTGCCCTGATGCAGGCACATGGAATTGAATATGTTTTTGCTGCAGTCGCTTTGGCTGGGGTTGTACAGATACTTGTTGGCCTATTTAAACTTGGTAAATTCATTCGTTTGGTTCCTCAGCCAGTCATGTATGGATTTGTTAATGGCTTGGCAGTAATAATCTTCATGGCGCAGCTTGAGCAGTTCAAAGCAATTGTAAACGGAAAAGGAACATGGTTAACCGGGCAGCCACTAATGATGATGGCAGGGCTTGTTGCGCTGACTATAGCCATCGTTGTGTTATTCCCTAAAATAACAAAGGCTGTCCCACCTTCCCTGGTTGCAATTATTGTTGTCTTCTTGGTTGTTCTTGGATTTGGCATTGATACCAAAACAGTAAGTGATATTGCTTCAGTTAGCGGAGGTTTCCCGCCTTTTCATATTCCTAATATTCCTCTTACCCTGGAAACTTTTAAAATCATATTACCTTATGCAGTGATCATGGCCGGGGTTGGATTAACGGAAGGTCTGCTGACTTTAAATTTAGTTGATGAAATCACTGGTACAAGAGGAAATGGAAATCGGGAATGCATTGCACAGGGCAGTGCTAATATTCTAAATGGGTTTTTCTTTGGTATGGGTGGCTGTCCGATGATTGCCCAGACCTTGGTCAATTTATCTGCAGGTGCAAGGGCAAGACTCTCTGGAATTGTAGCATCCCTGACTATTTTGTTAATTATTCTTTTTGGTGCTCCGATCATTGGCCTGGTACCGATGGCTGCCTTAACAGGGGTAATGATTATGGTTGCTTTTGGAACTTTTGAATGGGTGAGTTTTAAAATTTTCAATAAGATGCCCAAACAAGATGTTTTCGTGGGCATTTTAGTAGCCGTCATTACAGTATGGCTTCACAATCTTGCGCTAGCAGTTTTAATCGGCGTGATTATTTCGGCTCTGGTGTTTGCCTGGGAAAGCGCAAAACGCATCAGGGCAAGGAAGTTCACAGACGAGAATGGCATTAAACACTATGAGATATATGGACCGCTGTTTTTTGGTTCGGTAACCACTTTTTCCGAAAAGTTTGACGTAGCTGGTGACCCGGACGAAGTAATTATAGATTTTAAAGATAGTAAGGTAACAGATATGTCAGCAATTGAGGCATTAAACAAATTAACAGAACGCTACCATAAAGTCGGTAAAAAGCTTCATTTGAAACATTTAAGTGAAGATTGCCGTATTCTTTTAAAAAATGCAGAGGATGTCATTGATGTCAATATTTACGAAGATCCAACTTACCATGTTGCAGTAGATAAGATGTAATAACCTTTTTTCTGTATAACAAAGTGATGGTTTCCAAGTAACACTCCATCCTTTGTTATATTATCATTGTTCTCTCCTATAAAAAGACGTTCCTGGCTGATCTGACTTTAATTAAAGCTTTACGGCAAAAAGAGAAATTTCGGTTTGCGTGACAAATTTGTATCCTCCATTATTCCACCCGTTTTTTGATAAACTACGAAAAAGTTAATTTGCCTGCAAATACTTAGGTATATTATAAAGTACGCTCTTTGTCGCTTCGAGCTATCTTTTTACCAGTTGAAATTATATAAAATTATATGGAGATTATGTAAGTTATGAAACATAAGGATAGCTATCTTTGTAGATACTACGGTATTAATAAATAATTCTACTTTCATATAAATGAAAATTAGTTTATCCATACAGCTTAAAGTAGCCTTTTTAACTTTTGTATTCTTGTTGAATACCTTAGTTGGCTTTGCCTGTGCGGTTGGGATGGATATGGGCTTTAACAAAAAGCACCATGAAGACCAAAAAGTTGTTAGTTCCGGCAAGCATACTCACAAGAATGGCAAACATCATGATCATGCAAAACATAGTCAGGATCAAAGCACTGGTGATCATCATGCCTCAAAAAGTCAAAAAGATAACTGCTGCAAAGAACAAGTAGACAAAATAACAAAAGCCGATAAGCTGACTCAGCCTGGGTTTAATTATAGTCTGTTATCCTCTTCATTTTTGCTTCTGCCTTCGACAGTTTATCGAATTGGCGAGGCGGTTACTTTTCCAGTAAACGTTCCTAATACCTATTTTGTCCGGCATTGCCGTCCGCCAATTGCCGACGTACGTATTGTCATACAAAGTTTCCAAATTTGATTTTAAAGTTTGATCATTTTCTGATTGGTATTAACCATTCCAGCTAAGTAATTATTCTATTAAAATCAACAAAATGAAAAAGATATTTCTAATGGTTGCTATTATTGCAACTTCCCTTGTGCAATATGGATTTGCACAAACTGACCATGCCAATCATCAAGCGCAAGCTGTTGCGCTCCTTCCTTTATATTACAATATTAAAGATGCCTTAGTAAGTGGTGATGCAAAACTTGCAGCTTCAAAATCCCAGGAATTCGTTAAAGCGGTAAACAGCACTGATACGAAAGTAATTGGTGAAACTAATAAGAAAGCCTTATTGGAACATGCTGGTAAACTTGCTAAAAGCAAAGACCTTAAAAGTGAGCGTGAGCATTTTGCAGGTCTTTCAACCAGCATGATCACCCTGGCCAAAGCATCAAAATTATCGGCTGAACCTGTTTACCAAATGTATTGCCCAATGAAAAAGTGTAATTGGCTAAGCAGCGAAAAAGCAGTTAAGAATCCATATTACGGCAGCGCTATGCTGACCTGCGGAAATGTAGTTGAAACTATAAAATAACTATTGTCTAAGTGCCCCAAGCAATAGCTTGGGGCTTTCTTACTATCTAAAAAAATATGAAAACAGCAATATTAGGTATGGCATTGGCCATGCTATTGTTTTCCGCTTGTAATAGTGGAATTAAAGATACCGGTGATACTGATAAATCAATTGATACCGGACAAACTGGATTTACCACAAAAACAATCGAAGCAGTTAGCCCTACAAAAAGTATTGTAACAGAATATCTAAACTTGAAAAATGCATTAACCAAAGACGACGATAAGACTGCTGCGCAGGCTGGGAAAAGCCTTGTTGAGGCCATAGCAGCAGTAGACAAAGCTTCGCTAAGTACGGAACAATCTAAAGTCTTTACGGATATCGCTGATGATGCAAAAGAACATTCTGAACATATCGGAGCCAATGCAGGGAACATCAAACACCAGCGGGAACACTTTGAAACCTTAAGCCAGGAAATTTACGATCTGGTTAAGGCGGGTGGCAGACCAGGTCAGGAGCTTTATTATGATAACTGCCCGATGTACAATAATGGAAAGGGCGGTAACTGGCTTAGCGAAACCAAAGAGATACAAAACCCATATCTGGGCAAGGGAATGCAAACTTGTTGTAGTATTAAGGAAGAACTAAACTAATTATGGGCAGGGTACGACATGGTTTTTTATTATTAGCAGGGGTGCTGGTTTTTATTCAGTTCATTCGGCCTGCCAGTAATATCAGCATAAAGGATTACCCTACAGATATCAGCCGGCTATACCCAATGGAAGGTAAAGTACAGGGGATCTTAAGAAACTCCTGTTATGACTGCCATAGCAATAACACCAATTATCCTTGGTATGCTCAGATACAGCCCAGTGGTTGGTGGCTTGCCTCGCATATAAAGAAGGGGAAAGAGGAACTTAATTTCAATGAGTTTGGCAGTTACTCCTTTCGCAGGCAGCAAAGTAAGCTAAAAGCAATATCTAATAGCATTAAAGACGGAACAATGCCCATAAGCTCGTATACACTGATCCATAAAAATGCCAGACTTTCAAAAGCTGAGCAAGACTTAATCCTGAACTGGATAGAAGAAACGAAAGACAGTCTTTCAAAAAATTAATAGAGATGAAAAAGTTAATAGTATATATTTTACTGATGTGTTTGTACGGGTTCGCATCTGCGCACGATGGACACGCCATATCATTGCAGCAAAAGCAACAGCCGGTAGTCTATACCTGTCCTATGCACCCTGAAATTCAGAGCAAGACACCAGGCAATTGCCCAAAGTGTGGCATGAAGCTGGTTATTCAAAAGAAAAAAAGCGTTCCGGCTAAAAAGGCGGTACCAAGTAAAAAAACTCAGCCTGCAAAAAAAGGTGGCATGGGTGATATGAAAATGTCGCAGCAAAAGGCGGCTGTTGAAACATCCTCTTTAGGTGAAACCTATACTTGTCCCATGCATCCTGAGATCCATGCTTCTAAACCTGGTAATTGTCCTAAATGTGGAATGAAACTGGTAAAGGAGGCTCCCAAGACAACTCCCGATAAGCACAATGGAATGGATATGCCAATGAAAAAAGGTGCTAAAAAGGCGGATGATATGAATATGGGCGGAATGCAAATGGGGGATGACAATGCCACAATGGAGAATATAAAAAAGGCAAAAGCACAGTTAGGGCCTATAAAAACCATTACAAGTAAAACACCACCCCACACTGTTCGCTATGATCTGTACATTGCCGATACCACGGTGACTTATGGAAAGAAGTCTAAGAGGGCAATTGCAGTGAACGGGCAAATACCTATGCCTACGCTAACTTTTACCGAAGGAGATACCGCCCTGATCTATGTGCACAATAGCCTGGATGAAGAAACCTCTCTTCACTGGCATGGACTTTTCCTGCCTAATAAAATGGATGGGGTGCCTTTTTTAACGCAGATGCCAATTATGCCACATACCACCTATATCTATAAATTTCCGATTGTTCAGCATGGTACCCACTGGTACCATAGCCATAGTATGCTTCAGGAACAGATAGGTATGTACGGGGCTTTTATTATGAATAAAAGAAAGGAATGGGACATTCCAACCATCCCTCTTGTATTAAGTGAGTGGACAGATATGAAACCAGAAGAAGTTCATCGCAGCCTAAAGAATGCTACAGACTGGTTTGCAATTCAAAAAGGAACTACACAGAGTTATAGTGAGGCTATAAAAGGTGGACATTTCAAGACCAAGGTAAACAATGAATGGAAGCGAATGACGGCCATGGATGTAAGTGACGTATACTATGATGCATTTTTAATCAATGGTAAAAACCAAAGCGAACAGCCGCAATTCAAGGCAGGGGACAAGGTCAGGCTGCGCATTGCAAATGGTGGAGCTTCTGATTACTTCTGGCTAAACTATTCCGGAGGAAAGATTACCGTTGTAGCTACTGACGGAAATGATGTGGAACCAGTCGAAGTAGACAGGTTAATCATTGCCACTTCTGAAACTTACGATGTTGTGGTAACGATCCCAGAAAACAGAAAATACGAATTTTTAGTCACTCCGGAGGATCGTACAAAATCAGCATCCCTGTGGCTTGGAAGTGGGGAAAAAGTTTTCGCTCAGAAACTTGATAGGCCAAAATACTTTGCCGGCATGAAAATGATGAATGACATGATGGACATGCAGGGCAATATGATTGAAATGGAAGGCATGAAAATGCAGAACCAAATCATGGACATGAATACGGTTATGTATCCTGAGATAACTGGTGCTGAAAATCCAAAAGCAGAGAATAAAAAGGCAGATCATGCCGGCATGCAAATGCCGAATGATAAAAGTATGGCGGGCATGAATATGGCTGATGGCAATCCCGACATGGTAACCCTGAATTACAATATGCTTCGTGATCCGAAAAAGACGACGCTACCCAAAGGGCCATGGAAAGAATTGAAATTTGATTTGACAGGAAACATGAACCGCTATGTGTGGACTTTAGATAATAAAACCGTTTCAGAAAGTGATAAGATCCTGATTAAAAAAGGAGAAAATGTACGCATCATTATGTTCAACAACAGCATGATGCGTCACCCTATGCACCTGCACGGCCACGATTTCAGGGTAGTTAACGGACAGGGCGAAAATGCGCCCATGAAAAATGTTCTTGACATTATGCCAATGGAAAGAGATACGATAGAGTTTGCAGCCAGTGAAAATGGAGGGGACTGGTTTTTCCATTGTCATATCCTTTATCATATGATGAGTGGTATGGGCAGGGTCTTTAGTTATGAAAATTCACCCCCTAATCCAGAACTGCCGGACACCAAGCTAGCCTGGAAAAAACTTTCTGCTGATGACAGGAAATATCACCCAATGGCCAGTATTGGCCTTGAAAGTAATGGTAGTGATGGAGAGCTGATGTTTTCCAATACCCGTTACCGCTTATCTACAGAGTGGAGAGTTGGTTTAAAATCAGAACATGGGATTGAAAGCGAAACTTACTTCGGTCGCTATATTGGAAGGATGCAGTGGCTGATGCCGTTTGTTGGTTTTGACTATCATTATAACCGGATGAACAATGAAAGGGAAAATAATCTATTTGGGCAACTCAGCAATCAAAAGAACAGAAAGGCAGCTGTGATCGGTGCGCAGTATATTCTTCCGATGTTAGTCACTGCTGAGGCAAGACTGGACAGTAAGGGAAAATTACGTTTCCAGCTGATGCGTGAAGATGTTCCCCTAACCAGTAGGTTACGTTTCAATTTTATGGCCAATACCGACAGGGAATATATGGCTGGTTTTAGATATATCATAACCAAATACTTCTCCTTATCTACCCACTATGACAGCGATATGGGTTATGGAGCTGGACTTACCATCACTTATTAATTATAAGCATCATGAAGCATACCTATCAAATAAGTGGAATGAGCTGCCAGGGCTGCAGCAAAAAAGTAGCGCTTGCGCTAAATGGAATTGAAGGGGTTTCTGCTGTAGTTACCTTAATGCCGCCTGAGGCAATCGTGACCATGGAAAAGCATGTGCCTGTAGAAATCTTGCAGCAAGCCTTATCTAATGCCGGAGATTATAAAATCTTACTACCAGGGGATCATCAGATAGCGAAAGCGCATGATCACAGCGCAGCCTCTTCTATAAACGTCGATCTTGCGACAGCTGACCAAAAGGGGGAAACAGCAAAGCCGGGGTCAGGAAAGTATTACTGCCCGATGCATTGCCAGGGAGATAAAACTTATGATAAACCTGGTGATTGCCCAGTCTGTGGAATGGATTTGGTGCAACAGCCGGGGTTAAAACAGGCTGCGCAATACTCCTGTCCTATGCACCCGGAAATTATCCGTGACCAGCCTGGCGCTTGTCCGATCTGCGGAATGGATCTGGTTCAAATTGCAGGTAATAACTTTAGTGAGGAAGATGATCAGACTTATGAGCGGTTACTGCGAAAATTTAAGATAGCAGCCCTTTTTACCGTTCCCATCTTTTTAATTTCAATGTCAGAGATGATCCCTGGAAATCCCTTATTTAAAATAATGGAACTCAAGTACTGGAACTGGGTGCAATTTGCTTTATCAATCCCGGTCGTATTTTATGCAACCTGGATGTTTTTTGAAAGGGCATGGCGGTCAGTGGTAACCTGGAATCTGAATATGTTTACCTTAATAGGGATCGGGGCAGGGGTAGCCTGGCTTTTTAGTTTACTAGCCTTATTATCACCAGGCATTTTTCCAGATCAGTTTAAGACCCATTCAGGCACCGTGTATGTGTATTTTGAAGCGGCAGCAGTCATTTTAACGTTGGTACTTCTGGGCCAGCTTTTAGAGGCACGTGCACATGGCAAGACAAACAGTGCCATCCGGGAACTTTTGAAACTGGCACCGAACCAGGCTACCAGGATCATTGGAGACAAAGAAGAAACGGTGGCCATTGATGACATTCAAAAAGGAGACTTGCTTCGGGTAAAGCCAGGCGAAAAAGTGCCTGTTGACGGAAGCATCAAGATGGGAGAAGTCAATATTGATGAATCCATGATTTCCGGAGAACCTATTCCTGTAGATAAAAAGCCAGGTGATCAGGTAAGTTCTGGAACGATCAATGGAAATAAAACGTTTACAATGGTGGCTGAAAAAGTGGGATCAGAAACCTTGCTTTCCCAGATCATTGAAATGGTAAATTCTGCCAGCCGTTCAAAGGCGCCTATTCAAAAGTTAGCTGATAAGATTTCGGGGTACTTTGTCCCTGTTGTTGTATTTATTGCAGTGGCGACTTTTATTGTTTGGGCCATTTATGGACCGGAGCCTTCTTACGTTTATGCATTTGTAAATGCAATCGCGGTGCTGATCATTGCTTGTCCTTGTGCGCTTGGCCTTGCTACCCCAATGTCGGTCATGGTGGGTGTTGGAAAAGGTGCAAAGTCAGGCGTACTAATTAAAAATGCTGAGGCCCTGGAAAAATTGAATGCTATTGATATTGTGGTCATCGATAAGACTGGTACTGTTACCGAAGGTAAGCCTTCAGTTGAAAAGGTGGTCAGTGCAGATCCTAAGTTTTCTGAAACGGATATTCTTCAAAAAATCATATCCTTAAACAGCAGCAGTGAGCACCCACTTGCTCAGGCCACGTTACAATATGGGCAGCAAAAGCATGTTGAAAAACTTCCAGTCGTAAATTTTGAAGCAGTTACCGGAAAAGGGGTTATTGGTACTATTGGAGAAGAAAATCTGGCTCTTGGTAATGAAAAGTTAATGGAACAGGTAAAGGCAGCAATTGCACCCGGACTAATGGAACAAGTTAAGGCAGAGCAGAAACAAGGTAAGACAGTATCTTATTTGGCAGTTGGTGATCATGCAGCCGGGTTTGTGGTTATTTATGATAAGATCAAGGAATCAAGTAAAGAAGCAATTAGTAAACTGCAAAAAGAGGGGTTAAAAGTATTCATGTTTACCGGAGATAATGAAGATACGGCAAAAGCAGTGAGCGAAACTTTAAGCCTTGATGGTTACAAAGCGCAGATGCTGCCTGAGGATAAATTGAACGAAATTAAACGGTTACAGGCAGAGGGAAAAAAGGTAGCCATGGCTGGTGATGGCATCAATGATGCTCCCGCATTGTCACAGGCAGATATTGGAATCGCTATGGGTACCGGAACTGATGTGGCTATTGAAAGCTCTGCAATAACACTGGTAAAAGGTGATCTAAACGGGATTGCTAAAGCAAGACTATTGAGCCATAAGGTAATGGGGAATATTAGAGGAAACCTCTTTTTTGCCTTGGGCTATAATGCGCTGGGAATCCCCATTGCAGCAGGTGTTTTATATCCATTTTTTGGAATTTTGCTATCTCCTATGATTGCGGCACTGGCTATGAGTTTTAGTTCAGTATCAGTTATCCTAAACTCATTAAGGTTGCGAGCCGTAAAACTGGATTAACTTAAGAAAAATTGAAAAAACAGCAGTTTTATGATCCGGTCATATTCATAGATGCCGATCAAAAGACGGACTTATAAAAGAAATTAATCTATACCAAGTAATTAACAGATTCAATACTAAAAATTAAAAATCATGAAAAACGAAAATCAAAAAAATGAGCATGAAAAAATGACAACTGGTGATAATCCATATAAGAAATTTCTTCTGATGCTTTCCATTTCTTTTATCCTGATGTATGGTATAATGTTCTTGAATGTTGACCAGACAAATCATATTTATTTAAGTGTTACAAGAACTTATATGTCTATTCTCATGGTATCGTCAATGGCCTTGGTAATGTTGCCTATGATGGGTAAGATGTACCCAAATAAAGGATTAAATAAGGCTATTTTAGCATCGGCCATTATTGTATTTATTACTGCCCTAACCTTTTTAAGACAACAAACATTTGTAGGTGATATTCAATATATGAAGGGAATGATACCCCATCACTCTTCCGCAATTATGACCAGCAAGAATGCTAACATTAAAGATCCTGAACTAAAGAAACTGTCGGAGCAGATTATTAAATCACAAGAGGAGGAAATTGCACAAATGAAAGCCAAATTAAAAGAGTTAGAAAAATAAGTTACCCTGTAGACAACTAAAACAAAAAGTGACTATAAATCGAGAGATAGCGCATGATATTTATGGTACTAGATTATCATTATTTCCTACTTTGCACCGAAATAAGGGGGGCAAGTTTGGAGCGGAATTAGGTGTCAGTTTAATTGCAGATTGAGTAGCCACTTTTGCCGAAACTCCCGCCAAGTGGCACTTACTGCATTGAAAAAGCTCAAAAATATTGGCGTTTTTGTAAATCTATTTGAAGAATGGCTAGGAGAAAATGTCAGATATCCAAAAGAATCAAACCCTACGTACTGCTAACAATAACACCTTCAGTGTCAGGAGCACCAACACACCTGTGTCGAAGTGGCTACCTCACGTTGCCTTGTTCACGAAGGGTTACTCAATATGTGTGGTTATTTAGAGACAACAAGCAAAATTCGCTGTACTGTAATGCAAATATAGGTGGCGGATTTTTTGCATCTAAATGATCCTGTATTATTAATTAAAATATTGAGGTATCCAGTTTGCTTACTCAGTTCTTCAGCCGCCAACCTTAAAGTCGAATCGTGGGAAACATCCATTACTAACAAATGCACACCCAGCCCTTCTTATGAAGTTGATCAACAGTAATTTGACCCCGGGTTTGGTTGCGGGATCTAAGCCATACTTTATAACCAAGCTTTGCCAGCGCTTTAACGCTGGCAAAACCGATTGCTTTATTTGCCCCGGTAACTAGTGCTGTTTTATGTTGCTCATTTCTGAAGGTTTTTTGAACTCTGTCCGTCTGCCCTTGCATGGTGAGTATAATCGCCTAAAAGGCTCATGACCAAATTACGCTCTTTGAACCACCATATGCCATCAACACGGGCAAAGGTGTCTTCATACCGGCCGATAATGATCGGCTGAAGCGGAAATTCCCTTTCAAGATCCTGCTGGAATATCGACATATAAGAAGATGCCGTTGCACTCAGGTCATCAGCATCAATTTTCAAAACTGTGTTTGTAGTCAAATGTGCCGTATGAGGTGTCCCATTCGGGTATACCTGTAGATTTTCAGTCAGGTGCTGTTCAATATGCGCTGTGCCATCTGCGACTAACCCATCAGATATAATTTTTCCATACTTAAATAACCCGGCTACCCCGGCGAAGTTAGCTGCGTCTAAATAGTGGGTGTACTGTGCGATAAGATTTTCAATTTCCCTTTCGCTGCTGCTTTTATAACTTGATTGTTCCATAGCAAAACTTATTTTTAATTGTTGTGATCATTTTTATTTACTTTGTTCTTGATGTTTACACCACTGGTATCGTACCGCCGTCGACTACATAGTTGACTCCTGTGATGTAAGCAGCAGCAGGTGAAACGAGGAAGCCAACAAGTTCAGCAATGTCTTCCGGTTCGGCTATTTTGCCCATTGGGATACCGCCTATCTTATCCATCATGACTTGTGTAGCTTCATCAATTGTCTTACCTAAAGCACTAGCAAAATCACCTAAAAAGGCTTGCATTGCACCTGTTTTAACTGGTCCCGGAGATACAGTCAACACACGTACTCCTTTGCTGGCAAGTTCATTGGATAAGCCTTTGCTATAATTATCTAAAGCGGCTTTTGCTGCACCATATGGCATATTCGCCTCCCAAAGTGGTAATTGGCTGTTAATAGAAGAAACGTGAATAATTACGCCTTCTCGAGCTTCCAGCATTTTTGGTAATAATGACCTGTCCAAATTAACTGGTGCCATCAGATTTAATTGTAAATCATTGTTCCAGTGTTCGTGTGTTAATGTACCGAACCCGCCACCCGGGCTGCTTGTACCACCAATGTTGTTTATTAAGATATCAACTTTTCCAAATTTTTCGTTGATTTCATTAGCTAGTTTATCGCTTTCCCCAACTTTTGCTAGGTCTGCCGCGATAAAATGATAGGATTGATTTGCATCAGCTGGCTGACTTCTGGCCGTTACAATAATAGTCGCACCTGCATCTGCAAGTCTGTCTGCAATAGCTTTTCCAATACCTTTAGTACCGCCTGTTACTAATGCGATTTTTCCGTCTAATCTTGTGTTTGTTTTTTGTGAGTTTGACATTTGTGTTTATTTTTAAATTGTTAATTGGATAAATCTCTATTATGAATGATGCAATTATTTGTAGGTTTTAGAGTTGTGTGGCACATAAATTATAGTAATGATTGCTGCTAGTACTGATATGCCTGCTGCAGCCAGGAATGCACTACTTAGCCCGGAAGAAAAGTCATGAGGTTTTAAACTGGCTGTATAAATAGAAACCATAGCTGCAATGCCAATAGCACCACCAATCTGCTGGCTGATTTGTAAAACGCCAGACGCGATACCTGCGTCTTGATCTTCAACTCCTTCCAGAACTATGATACTACCTGGTGTGAAAACCAGGGCAACACCTACGCTATGTAGTATCACTGGGAAAAGAACATCTCCCCAATAAGTGCTGTTCGCATTAAGCCTTGAGAAACCAATTACACCGGCTGCTACAAGAATACAGCCGACCGCCATTAGGTTGCGAACACCGAATCTGATCACCATACGAGGCACAAACTTGGTAACCGAAAAGACTGTGATGGTCAGTGGCATATAAGCAAATCCTGCTAAAAGCGGATTTAACCCCAATACTTGTTGGAAATATTGCAGAATAAGAAATAGTGATGCAAAATGCATTCCTACCACTGCTGAAATAACAATCAGTCCACCCTGTCTTGGTTTAGGACGGAGGATACTGAGCCTCAATAAGGGGTCTGCCACTTTCGATTCGATCCAAAAAAACAAGGTAAACAAGAGTACAGCAGCGATAAAACTCCCGATTGTAGGTAATGATAACCAGCTATTTTCGGCGGCGTTTATAAAACCATACACAAGCGCCGTTGATCCGAAGATAGCAGTTAGTGCTCCGGCAAAATCTATTCTACCATTTACTTTACTTGTTTCGGGTACCAGGAAACCTATCGCTGCAAATGTAACTGCACCGACAGGAACGTTAATGAGCAATGACCATCGCCAGGATATGAATGCTGTCAAAGCACCACCTAAGATCAGTCCAACCGATGCGCCAATGGATGATATAGCATTAAAAAGGGACAGACCATGATTTTTTTCTTCTTCATTTCTGGCCAAAATGGTAATTAGTGCAAGTACACTAGGGGCTGCTAAAGCAGAACCAACGCCTTGAAAAACACGTGCGATAATCAATACCGAAGGTGAGGGCGCTATTCCTCCTGCTAGAGAAGCAAGAACGAAGATTGCCAATCCGATCTTAAATGCTTTGACTTGTCCGATCATGTCGCCTAACCGACCTCCCAAAAGAAGCAGGCCTCCAAAAGCAAGTGCAAAAGCATTTGGGATCCAGGAAAGATTGGCTGCCGTAAAGCCCAGATCAATCTGAATATTCTTCAAAGAAACAATGACGATTAAAAAGTCCATCGCCAGCATGAGTTGTACAGTAAGTATAACGGTTAAGGCGGTTTTTCGATAAATTAAAGTTGCTGGCATAGTGTTATTTGTTATTCAGGACTGATTGTTACAAATTATTGGGGTTTTATATTCTGGATTGCTTGTTTCAGATTTATTGCTGTTTTGACCTCGCTATTTTAATAGTAATGAAGTCTATAATTATAAGTTATTTAGATAGTTGAGAAGTCACGCGCTGCACCATCTTTTTGATTTTTATGGGTATCGGTGAAGTATGAATTGCCGCCATCAACTATTATGTCACCCTTTTCTAAATGGGGCAGAAGGCTTTCGATGGTCTCATCTATTGGTTTTCCTGCAGGCACAAGCAGCATTATTGCCCTTGGACTTTTTAGTTGTCGCACAAAAGATGCAGGATCCGTTGTCGCACTTACCTGCATATGATCTTCTGATTCACTTAACAGGGTGGATGCCTTTTTTGGATCCCTTGCCATGCCTATCACGGAAAAACCGTGATCTGCTATATTTAAGAGCAGATGTCTGCCCATTACTCCCAGGCCTACAATGCCAAAATCGTGGTTGTTCATTATTATGAATTTTAGGTTTTAAATATTTGTTCGACTACTTGATAATTTAACTCTGAAGCTTATCCCGGTGATACTTGTTCATCTACTAAACCAGCGTCAGTCAGTAAAGCCAGCGCATTTCTTCCTAAGGCCTGATTATGTATTATCTATTTCTTATAGTCATTGAATGAGCTCTGCTTTGGCGAAGGCTATTTTTCCATTCCTGATTTTGAAATCAAAAGTTCCACCGATTTTTCCTTCTGGAAAATCACCGGTAAATTCTACTTCTAAATGAGCATTTTCTTCATCGGCGATAGCTAGATTCACTTGGTTCGTGTGCGTATTGTAGCCAATAAAGTAGCTTTCGAAATATTCTCTGACACCTTTATGTCCACTAAATTTTCTTCCAACTGAAGGATCATCCAATACAGCATCGGGTAAATAGAAATCCAAATATTTTTCGGTATCGAAAGCGTTGCTGGCAGCAATCCAATCATTTATGAAATATTGAATGTTTATATGTTCTAATTTTTTAAAGCACATAGGTTTTGCTTTTAATACTTCTTGATATATGGGACACGTTTCTGAATGTGCTCCCGGCAAGTAACCAATACTCATCAAAAACTCGTTCACGATTTCACCTCCAGTAAAACGAAACGTTTTCTTGAAAAGCTTTACCCATTCCTCTTTGCTTTTTGGATGTTGGTGTTCCATCCATTTTTCAAAGGTCCCGTATTCTCTTTGAATAGCTAAAATGGTTTTTGCATTTTCTATCGCTGCATTTACTTTCAACTTATTACGGATAATCCCAGAATCGTTTAAAAGACGTTCACGGTCTGTATCGGTATAACTTGCAACTTTTTCTATCTTGAAATTATCATAAGCTTGCCTGATGTTTTTTTCTTTTTTTAAGATGATTTCCCAACTCAAGCCTGCCTGATTGATTTCCATAAGTAACCGTCCAAACAATTCATTATCATCGTGAATAGGAAAACCATAATGTTGGTCGTGATAGTTCTGGTGCAAACTACGACCAGGCTCTTTCATCGTAGGTATATAGTTACAATAGCTCATTTTTTTTTATTTCTTTTATATCACAAAGATGATCTCAATGATTAAAGCAGCATTCGTCAAAACGGAGCATATTGTTGCCGTTTTGACGAAATAGCATTATCTGTTTGAATAGCGCCACAGAACCAATTTTCCTGAAGTTTAATTTTCTGTAACATTTGTTTTAAAATAAGCGCCTAAAAAGTAGTCGGGATGGTTCCCCCATCTATGACATAATTGGCTCCTGTGATATAGGAGGCTTTGGGCGAAGCAAGAAAACCTACTAAATGTGCTATTTCTTCGGGCTGAGCCAGTCTGTTCATCGGTACACCTCCCAGGCTGTCCATGACTATTTGAGCTGCTTCGTCCAAGCTTTTCCCTATAGAATTGCCGTAGCTGGAAAGAAAGGCTTCCATGGCTGTAGTTTTTACCATTCCAGGTGAAACGGTTATGACCCGGACACCTTTTGATGCAACTTCATTAGCAAGTGCCTTGCTATAATTATTAAGGGCTGCCTTGGTTACTCCATAGGAGAAATTGGAAGCATAAAGCGGTAACTTGCCATTAAGAGAAGAAATATGAATAACCACGCCTGTATTACGCTCGATCATCGATGGAACAAGTGCTTTGTCCAGCTTGATGGCCGCTAGTAAATTTAATTGCAGATCTTTCTCCCAATCCTCATCAGACAAGACGCCGAAACCGCCTGCTGGAGAAGAAGTTCCTCCAACATTGTTGACCAAAATATCCAAACCGCCGTATTGTTCCGTGATTTTTAAGGCTAGATTTTCGTTATCCGAACTTTTTATTACATCTGCTGCTATAAAATCATGTTTTATATCTACTGTCGGTTTGCTTCTTGCTGATACAATAACGGTAGCTCCTAATACTGATAATTGGTCTGCAATGGCTTTTCCAATTCCTTTCGTTCCTCCGGTAACCAATGCTACCTTACCTGTTAATTCTTTTTCTGTACTGTTCATTTTTACATTGTTTTAACTGAAACGTATGTTTCAATTTTGTCTAAAAAAAATATTATTATTGAATTGATTTCACAGGGTCCCTTAAAATGGTTTTTAAATGTTGTTGACTTTGTCCTTTTTCAAAATGGATCAAGTGAATTTCATGGTGCATTCCTGATTTGACCAGACTGTTTTCAGTAGCGAAGTCTTGCAGAATAGGCAATGTCTCCAATTCTCCTGCAAGAGGCCCTAAATGCATTAGCTGAACAGATTTTCCTGCAGTATAAGTGAATCGCTTAAATTCAGTGGCAAAAGAAATATCATTACTTTTTGAAACAGTTGTTTTAATATCTTCTTCTGTAACAAAATCCGGAATAAGTACTGCAATTCTGTAGTGGAGCAAGTCTAAATCTACCGTAGTATAAAAATCACCAATATCAACAAATCCTTCTTTGTCGTCAAACCAATAAAAAATCTCGACAATATCATTTTTAAATGATTTCTGCGTTCCTTTAAACTGATTTTGAAGTTGAATGACGAATTCGAGTATTGCTTTTTTCTTTTGGTAGAAAATATTTGTTCCGGGACTTCCGCTTCCAAGAATGGATAAATAGTTGAATTCTCCAATTTCTACTATTTCCGGTTGTGTTTTGGCGGAGTAATAACCGCTTAATTCGTTTGGAATGTCTATCATATGCATAATAAGAAAGTTTGTTTTTAGTAAAAAATTTATTTTTATTGCTCCATCAGTAACCCTACTGTTTTCTTAATTCTTATCTCATCCCAGATGAATGAATGTATTGTAAAGATACAAAAAGATCTGAAACATACATTTCAGAATTATTTATTTTAAGTCATTTTCTAAAATCCGCTTTTTCATTCTGCTCAACGAGGGATTTTTGATTCCCAAAAAGGAAGCGATATGAAAGGACGCTACCCGTTGCACAATATTCGGGTGCTCCTTCAGCAGATTGAGGTAACGTTGTTCGTGGGAGAGAAACAATAGATCCTCTGCTCGTTCCTGAGCGTGGTTAAAAAAATGTTCTGCAAGAATTCTCCCAAATCGTTCCCAGGATTTATGCTTCAGGTAGAGGCTTTGTAAATCGACGTAGGGAACATACAGAATCTCTGCATCCTCAAGGGCTTCGATGTAATAGTTACATGGATATTGATAAATGAAACTCCGAAAGGAAACTATAAACTGGCCTTCAGAAAAAAAGAATATGTTTTTTTCTTCGTCTTTTTCCGGGTCATAGTAATAAACCCGGAAAATACCTTTGACCACAATTCCGAGGTCTTTACATACGACGTTTTGTTTGTTGTAAAAATTTCCTTTAGGAATTTCCCGTTTCCGCCAAACGGGGAGACTAACGGAAACATCAGCTTCCGTTAGTCCTGCAAATGGCGTTAAAATTTCTTGCAAGTAGCTTGTTACATCTATTTTCATATTCAACTGTTTAAATACTCCAACGTTTTATTAACGTGGGCATCGCCATTTAAAAATCCCCGGTATTTGAAAACCACCTTTCCTTGTTCGTCCACTACGAAAGTTTCCCGGCCTGTAAGGAACAATACATTTTTAATCCCGAAGGATCTCAATACTTTATTATCGGGGTCACTTAACAACGTAAAATTCAAGTTATGGTGCTTGGCGAATTGCTTATGGCTATCCACGCTACCAGAATTAATACCGATGACCATCGCACCCTTATCTTCAAAATATTTGTAGCTGTCCCGGAAGGCACAGGCCTCTTTGGTACAAACCCCGCTCTCATCTTTCGGGTAAAAATAAATAACTAACTTTTTACCTCGGTAATCTTGAATACTAATGTGCTTACCGTCCTGATTCTCTAGTACAAACGCTGGAATTGTATCGCCAACGTCTATTGTTGATTTTCTTTTTGTGCTCATTCTTTTAATCTTTAGCGATGATTTCAAGGATGGATGTTAATTCGGTTGGCTTTGAAATAAACGGACTGTGCCCCGTGTTAATAGTGAATGTCTTTGTGATACCTGCATCTGCTGCCATTTGCTTTTGAAAAGGGTAGCTGATGGCATTGTCTGCTGTGGTAAACACATAGTATTTTTTTCCAGCAGCAGTGTAATTTTCGGTAGTGTAGTTTAGCGGTGTAGCAAGCGGAATAACAGGTTCGGCTCTATAATGGTCCAACACAAATTGCTTTTGTTCGTCCGTGCCATCCTGGATAAACACTTTTGGGAAATTGATGTCCGGGTTAGCAAGCCCGGCTAACGTTTGATCTGCATTAAATTCTAATACCGGTCCTAAAAGCGACGCTTTATCCATGCCTGCATAGTCCAAAACACTTTTCCCGGTTTGAGGAATAAATCCAGCCACATAAACCAGCTTAGCAATTTTAGCAGGCACTTGAGTAGCTGTTTGCGTGATAACAGCGCCTCCTAAACTATGCCCGATCAAGATCACCGGTTCATTGAATGAATTGACGGCAGCTTTTACCTGATCTACATACCCAGAAAAACTAAGTTCATTAACAGGAGTATTATCTTCCCCGTGTCCTTTGAGATTGACTACTTTAACCTGATAACCTTGAGTGGTAAGATTGTTTTTTACTTCTTCCCATGCATAAGAGGCCTGCCAGGCTCCATGTACCAATACAACAGGTGATTTTCCATTTGCTGTATTGGTATCATCATCTTTGGAGCATGATTGGAAAACTATTACACTCATCAACACCAAGCCTATTACTGAGAATAGCCTGATTACATTTCTTGTCTTGTTTTTAACTGTATTCATTGTTTTATATTTTTTAATACGGAACAAAATTCAGGATAAGTAAATTGGTATTTTTTCACTTAAGTTAACTTCGTGAGAGTTTTTTTTGATTGATTTTGCATCAGTTCTCTATATTTTGTTGCCAAAGTTGCTAGAAGCAAGAGTTATTGATTACTTGCCATTCTATCCCGATGCAGGGTAGGATAAGTCGTTGTCATTAGTTGAGAATGCTTTTTTTATAGTCCGAAGGAGACAAGGATGTTTTACTTTTAAACAGCTTATTGAATGACTGGGGATGTTCAAAACCTAACTGATAGGCGATTTCGGCTGTAGTTAGTTCATCCTTTGCAAGATATTCTTTTGCTTTTTCGATCACTTTTTCGTGAATGAACTGCTGGGTATTCAAACCAATGAGATTTCGCAAAAGATCGCTTAGGTAACGAGGTGTGATATTCAGGTTTTCTGCAACCGCATTGACAGAAGGCAATCCCTTTATTAAAGACTTTTCTTCATCAAAATAAATCTCCAGGTGCTGTTCAAGTTTTGAAAGAAGATCATTGTTCACTGCCTTTCGGGTTATGAATTGACGGTCATAGAATCGATTCGCATAATTGAGCAGCAATTCAATTTGTGAAATGATTACATCCTGACTGAATTTGTCAATACGCTCGTTCAGTTCATCCTGGATGAACTTATAGATGCTGAGAATAGTTGCTTTTTCTTTCTCTGACAGATATAAGGCCTCGGCAGCAGAATAACTGAAATAGCCATATTGTTTGATAATTGAATTTAGTGAATAAGACCGAAGAAAATCCGGGTGAATATGAAGTGTCATACCGCTATAATCCGCTTCCTCATCCTGCATTTTTAACAGCTGCCCGGGAGCTATAAAAGACATGCCGCCTTCTTCAAAATCGTAGAATTCCTGACCATATTTTAGCTTGCCGGAGAAACTTGTTTTGAACGAGATTTTATAAAAATTCAGGATTATTCCATGTTCAAAATCTTTGGGATTAAAATGCGCTTCTCCATAATTCATTATACTAATTAGTGGATGTGATGGAGTTGGCTGCCCCATCGCTTTATGCAACTGAGATAAGGAATTGAATATAACTGGCTGTTTTTTCATTGTATGCGAATTGAATTAATCTATGAAAGTAACCCTGCTAGAATTTAAATGAAATTTTGGCAGGGATCTTGACCCTAGAATAGAAACTGGATACGTATTTTTTTAAATTGTCCTTCTGGTGTTGATTCAAGGCGATCCCTATATAAAGCAATAGCATCATTACCGGCAACATATCTTAGTTGATCTTTTTCATCCGTAGCCGCATTATAAATTATTTGAGCTACGTCTTCTGCTTTTGTGTAATTGGCAACTTGTTCGGCACTATAACCCTCACTAACCTTGGCTACTAGTTTTTGATAAGCTTCATGTATTCCTCCTTCCATTGATCTTCCAGCAAAATCAGTCTGCATACCACCGGGCGCTATTACTTTTACTTTGACTCCAAATTGGGCGAGTTCATAAGCAAGGCCTTCAGAAAGGCCGTCAACGGCAAACTTGGTTGCATTGTAAATTGAACAGGTAGGGTATCCTAATAGCCCAAATGTGGAAGTAATGGTGATGAACACACCATTTTTTCTTTTTCTAAAATAGGGAATGAATGCTCTGGTAACATTGACTACACCGAATAAATTGGTGTCTATTTGCATTTGGATCTGTTCATCACTGAAAGCTTCCAATGGTCCGATTAAACCATAACCTGCATTGTTCATGACTACATCTATGGAATGCATGCTTAGAATTTCCGCCACCGTTTCTCTGATCTGTGCTACGTCTGTAACATCCAGTGGCAGCACCGTTACATTTGGAAGTTCCGTTAATTCTTTTTCGTTTTCGGGTTTGCGCATGGTGGCAATTACATGCCAGCCAGATGCCTGAAATAATTTAGCCGTTGCTTTTCCCAGTCCGGATGAGGCTCCGGTAATAAAAATAGTTTTCATTAGAAATATAGTCTGCTAATTTGTTCAAATTGTTCCTGTTGTCCCAGTTTTTCTCGGTCACTTGCTATCTTCTGAGCATCCGGGCCTGCTATGTAGCGTAATTGTGGTTTGTTATCAGTTGCAGCTTCAAAAACCACTTTAGCCACATCTTCCGGTGATGAAAAGTGAACTTCAGTACTACCATCTTCAAATCCGGCAATCATCTTGTTCCATAAAGGTGAATAGGGCTCACTTTCAACGTATGCTAACGAGCGCCCTGCATAATCAGTGGCCATTCCTCCGGGAGCAATCGTTTTTAAACAAATACCTAATTGATTTACTTCATAATTAACAGCTTCACTCCAGCCTTCCAACGCAAATTTGGTAGCACTATAAACAGAAGCCAATGGATTGGCCGCTATTCCCGCTGCAGATGTCGTAGTCAGCAGGATTCCTTTCTTTTGATGCTTTCTGAAATAGGTAATAAAAGGCTGTGCTACCCTAAGAACACCGATAAAGTTGGTTTCAATTTGCCGGCGGATATCATCATCCGAATACGCTTCAAAGCCACCGACCATACCGTATCCTGCATTGTTGAACACTACATCTACATCAAACTGCTTTAATACTTCATCAATTGTAGATCTTACCTGAGTTGCATCGGTAACGTCTAAAGCATATAGATATACACTATCAAGCTGGCTTAATTCCTTCTCGCTGGCCGGGTTACGCATGGTGGCAATCACATTCCATCCACTTGTGTGAAATAATTTAGCTGCTGCTTTGCCTAACCCAGATGAAGCTCCGGTAATAAAAATTGTTTTCTTTTCCATTTTGTTAAGTTTTAATTCTTCTGTTTTCGCTTATACAAATGTCTTGTTCAATTTTCAGGACTGATTAGCCGAAATGGTGCATATTGTAGCCATAATGGTATTATCCAATAGTAGTTAATGAATACATCTTATACAGCAACTAAGGATTTCGAATGAAGTTCAGGAATGAAACGGAGCCAGGTAAAACAAATACGTTCTAAATGGTTGTAAGTCTCGCAAACCCTGTTTGCAAAACCTATGCGATCATCCGGTAATAGCTCACTATTTAGCAGATTGTCTGTTATGATTAAATATTCATCGCCGTCAATAGAATTTTTCAATAGCCGATGGGCTTCAATGACCGATGTCCCATATAGTTTTGTGAACCTGCTTACATGGTACTCAGTAAGGGGCCCGTAATGAGCGATCATTTTCAGCCTGAGCTTAAGTTCAATGCCAGTCTCACGCGACAATTTGCATAATTCAATGCTAAATCGATGCTGCATTGTGCTAAATTGTACCAGAACTTCTTCAGAAGATAACCTTTTGCCAAGATTGTAGAAAAGAATAGCGTCGCCTTCGATTTCTGAAACTTTCAGCCCCAGAATGTTGCAGTCCAATAATACCGTTAGCAATCTGGAGATTACATATTTGCCGGTGCCTATATCAGTGTCGTGTACAAATTTTGTAAATCCAGTGATATCAGGAATGAGCAGACTGCCCTGGTTTAATGTGGCAAAATCAGAAGTTTCACTTCCTGTGCCCGGGGAGTTGTTGTATTGCTGATATTTCATGATGTGCGTATTAAGTAGTATCACTTTCTATTTCCTCTTAAAGGACTAATACAAAGGTGTAATAACGAGGCGTGCCGGATGTTGCCGGAATGGGGTTACCTGTAGCCGAAATGGAGCATCATTGTTATAAATAGAAGCTTTTTGCAATAGTACCACCCTTGATCTAACCATATTTCCTGGTGAACAAGGGTGATAAATTGTTTTTACTATTCAGCTCAAATGTTCTTTTATACAGGTCCGTATGCGCTTGCCTGCCCACCGTCAACAGCAATAATTTGCCCGTTTACGTATGAACAGTCTTCGCTTAAAAGAAATGCTACCACTTTTGCAACCTCTTCAGGCTGGCCCAGTCGTTTAGCGGGGTTCTTTTGTGAGGCTTCTATTTCCGCGGCTTTGGGATTATCGGGGTTCATGATGAGAAAAGCCTCCTCTACCATTGGTGTGTAAATAAAACCAGGCGCAATGGCATTGGTAACAACCCCATCTTTGGCATATTCGATTGCTGCAACTTTTGTTAATCCTGCCACTGCATGTTTAGTGGCCACATAAGCGGTTCTGTCAACTGCCCCCAGTAATCCGGCTACAGAAGAAACGTTTACAATCCTGCCATAACCCTGTGCCTTCATGACGGGGATCACATAGCGTAACCCGTAATGTATGCCCATTAAATTAATGTCAATTACTTTTTTAAACAATTCAGTATCATAATCAATTAATTTAGCCTGACCACCTTCAATTCCTGCATTGTTGTAAAAGCCATCAATTCTGCCGAAAGCCTTGACTGTTTCCTGGACATAATTTTTTACCGCTGCTTCATCTGAAACATCCGCAGTAATAGTGATTAGTTTTACCCCCGGAAACGATTGGGTAATCGAAGTTTTAGCCTCTTGCAAGGCTTGTTCGTTCAGATCTACTAGGGCGAGGTGGGCTCCTTGTGATGCCGCTTCCTTCGCAGCCGCTAGTCCAAGTCCCATTGCTGCTCCTGTGATTACAATTGTTTTTTTATTAAGTGTACTCATGATAATTATTGTTAGTTAATCTTTTTATAATTATTTCCAGCCTCCGCCAACTGAGCGGTACAATTCAACCGATGCATCCAGCTGGGCACGTTTTAATTCTGCTGATTGCAGCTGGCTTTGCAAAACATTCGATTGTGCGGTAATCACTTCGAGGTAATTGGCCATTCCATTCCTGAAAAGGAGCCCTGCGTTTATAGTTGCTTGTTGCAGGGTCTCTGTTCGCTGATCAGCGACAGACCGCTGTTGTGCTAATTTATCAATCCTGACTAATGCATCCGACACTTCTCCAACGGCGGTCAGAACCTGCTGACGGAACATGATTACAGATTTTTCCCGCTCAATTACCGCAAGTTCATATTGAGTTCTTAATCGTCGCTTTTGAAACAATGGCTGAGTAAGATTACCCATGGCATTGCCGAACAAGGAAGCAGGGAGCGTGAACCAGTTGCTTGCACGGAAGGAATTTACGCCACCCTGGGCAGTAATAGTCAGTGCAGGGTACATATTGGCCTTATTTAGACCCACCTGTGCATTCGCCCTGTCAATTTCTAGCTCCGCATTTTTAACATCAGGACGCATATTCAACAGTGTAGCAGGAATTCCTGCACTGATTGAATTTAATGGAAAAAACTGATCGAGTGAAGCCGCACGCTGAACCGCTCCTGGTACTTTGCCCAGCAGGAGACTGACGGCATTTTCCTGTACGATTATATCCTGTTCAAAGCGGGGCACCAACTGCGCAGCGGTTAATTGCTGCGCCTGTGCTTGCTGGACGGCTAAAGAGGTTACCTGTCCGGCATCATACTGTAGCTGTATAATCCGGAGCGTGCTGTCATTAAGGGCAACGTTTTCCCTGGCAATTCTAACCTGGGCATCCAGCATCAGCAGATTATAATAACCTCGCGATATATCTGAAACAAGCTGTGTCTGAATGGCTTTTCTTGCTTCAGTTGTTTGGAGCAAAGCCGCCAGCGCATCCGATTTTTGATTCCGGACTTTGCCCCAGATATCAGCTTCCCAGGAGAGGGCAGCAGCAGCTGTATAATCTTCTATATGCTTACTACCTAAAAACTGACTTAGCGTCAAGCCATTTAAACTATTGTCTGAGGGTCGGCTGGTTGTACCCGTTACTGCCAGATTAATGGTGGGCAACTGGCCGACCCTTGCCTGCTTCAACAACTTTTGAGCGGCATCGATGTTTCGGATCGCAATCTGGAGATCGTTATTTCTGATTAGCGCGGTATCAATCAGCACTTTCAGATAATTTTCCTGCAGAAATTCTCTCAAGGGTAACGATCCGACTGAAGTCGTATCGCTTGATTGGGAACCGCGATAACTTGCAGGAAGTATATCCGATGGCTTGGGAATATCCCGGGAGACCTTACAGGAACTCAACATGATTAGGATTCCGGTCAATAGATAGGTAGTTGGCTGTTTTATAAATGCTTTTATTTTCATTTTACTAATGATTGATCTGGTGCTTAAAATGTACTTCAGGTGCCGGCAGGTCATATAATGCCTCTTCATCAGGATCCAGGTCCGTAGGGATCCCAGTGAACCGTTCCTGCAATCCCTGGAAAATCACGAACAACACCGGAATAATTAAAAGGCCAAGCAGAACGCCTGCAGTCATGCCGCCGGCAGCGCCGATACTGATCGAGTGGTTACCTTGAGCCGATGGTCCGGATGCAAACATCATCGGAATCAAACCGGCAACAAACGCTGCCGAGGTCATAATAATTGGTCTGATCCTAGCCTTAGCAGCGTCAATTGCAGCATCAAGAATGCTTTCTCCGTTCTTTCGCCGCTGTAAAGCAAACTCTACGATCAAAATTGCGTTCTTGGCGAGCAGGCCAATCAGCATGATCAGCGCTACCTGTACATAAATATTGTTTTCGATACCCACAAGCCCGATGGTGGCGAAAACACCGAAAATACCGGTGGGGATAGAAAGCATCACCGCAAATGGCAAAATGTAACTCTCGTATTGGGCAGAGAGCAGGAAGTAAACGAACACCAGACACAGGATAAAGATAATGGTAGACTGTCCGCCGGAAGCGATTTCCTCCTTAGTGATACCACTAAACTCATAGCTGTATCCGGTTGGAAGCTTGCTTGCGGCAACCTCTTTTACAGCATTAATCGCATCACCGGTGCTAAAGCCGGGTTTTGGAATGGCATTGATCTTGATCGAATTGAACAGGTTATACCTGGAAGCCATTTCTGTACCGTAAACCCTTTTAAGTTTAACCACGGTACTAATCGGAACACTTTCACCTGTTTTGTTCTTGACATATACGCCGTTTATGGCTGATAGATCAGTCCTGTCAGCTTTATCAGCCTGTACCATTACTCTGTAATACCGCCCAAAGCGATTAAAGTCGGATGCCTGTGTAGAGCCGAAGTAGGCCTGCATTGTTTGGAGTATATCCTTGGTACTTACGCCAAGCTGATCTGCTTTGACATCGTCAACTTCTAACTCTAATTGAGGATAGTCAGCGCGGAAAGTAGTAAAAGCAAGAGCGATCTCGGGCCGCTTCATCAATTCAGCGATGAACTCGTTACCAACTGTACCAAATTTTGCCAACTGACCGCTGCCGGTTTTATCCTGCAAAACAAAATCAAGGCCATCAATATTGCTGAAGCCAGGTACAGTCGGAAAAGTAAATACAAAGCAATCTGCTGTTTTGATGGCTGCAAGCTTATTTTGGATAATGCCAACGATCTCATTGATATCCTTTACTGGTCCACGATCTTTTCGAGGCTTAAGCAGCACGAAGGTAATGTTGGCAGAAGGGCTTCCGGTGAAGGTCAGTAAATTAAAACCACTGGTCGTACTGAGCACACGCAGGTAGGGTTCATGGAGCAGGATCTTTTCGATCTCCTTAGCTACCTTCACATTTCGATCAAGCGATGCGCCTGGCGGAAGTGATACAGACACTGCGATAAAGCCCTGATCTTCTGAAGGGATAAACCCGGTTTTGGTACGGCTCATCAGTACACCTGTGGCTAGAATCAATATGGCCAGCCCTGCCATGCTTATCCATTTATGGCCTATAAGGAACCGCAAACTATTACTATATCGGTTAGTCATGTTGTCAAAGCTGGTATTAAACCCCTTAAAGAATCTTCCGGCAAAGCCTTTCCGGAGTGACCCTTCCTCTTCCATGTGGACATTTTTTAGAAATAATGCAGCCAGGGCGGGACTCAGTGTAAGCGCGTTTACAGCCGAAATCACTATGGCGATGGCCATGGTAAAAGCGAATTGCCGGTAAAAGACGCCCGTGGATCCCTTTAAAAATCCCACCGGCAGGAACACCGCTGCCATGATAAGCGTAATGGCTATGATCGCTCCAGAAATTTCATGCATGGCTTTGATTGTAGCTTTCTTTGCAGGAAGGTGGTCATGTTCCATTTTTGCATGAACCGCCTCGACGACGACAATCGCATCATCAACTACAATTCCTATAGCCAGCACGAGTGCAAAAAGCGTCAGCAAATTAACCGTGAAACCGAATAAGTTCATGAAAAAGAAGGTACCAAGTATCGCCACCGGTACTGCAATTGCTGGTATCAGGGTAGAGCGGAAATCCTGAAGGAATAAGTAAACAACAATGAATACCAGAATAAATGCTTCAATCAGTGTATGTTTGACCTGGGTAATAGATTCATCTAGCGCATCTTTAGTGTTGTAAAGAACGATGTATTTAATTCCTTTTGGGAAGTCTTTTGCTGCCTTGTCCATGACCTCCAAAATTTTTATCTGAATTTCATTGGAGTTTGAACCGGACAACTGGAAAATACCAATCATAAATCCGGTCTTACCATTAATGGATGTACTGCTTCCATATGTATAGGAGCCGAATTCAATCCGCGCTACATCTTTAAGGCGAAGCACTGAACCATCTGCATTTGCTCTGACCACTATATTTTCGTAATCTTCGGGCTTACTTAATTTCCCCTTATATTTGATGATATATTCGAATGCTTCTGAACTGCTCTCTCCGAGTCGTCCTGGTGCTGCCTCCAAACTTTTATCCTGAATCACAGCCATAATCTCTTTTGGCGTTACGTTATAGCTGGCCATTTGCTGAGGCTTTAGCCAAACCCGCATAGAATAATCTTTATTACCTCCAAGGATAGAAACAGCACCCACACCTTCAATCCGTTTAATTTCCGGAATGATGTTAATCTGTGCGTAATTAACCAGGAAGGTGTAATCATACTTACTTGTATCGTCTGTGATCAGATCGATTGACATTATATTACTATTCTGCTGCTTTGTGGTGGTAATACCTTGTTGGATAACCTCGGGGGGTAGCTGGCTTTGCGCCTGTGATACCCGGTTTTGTACGTTAACTGCTGCCTGGTCGGCATCAGTACCGAGTTTGAAGTATACGCTGATCACAAGGATACCATCATTACTGGCCGTAGAGTTCATGTACATCATATTCTCCACACCATTAATAGATTCTTCCAGAGATGGCGCTACCGATCTTAATAAGGTTTCTGCATTTGCTCCCGGATAGGTAGCCGTTACCTGAATTGCAGGAGGAGCGATATCAGGGAATTGCTCAAGTGGTAACTGAGTCAACCCCAATATACCCAGGATCACTAGTAGCACGGATATGACCGTTGCGAGCACAGGGCGCTGTATGAATTTTTTAATCATGATAATTTATTTATTGTTTTCGTTAGCGGCTAACGGAATATTCGTTATGCTTTGTGGTTTGATTTTGTCACCTTCTTTCAAATGCTCAATGCCGGAGGCCACGATTTTGGTACCTGCCTTAATTCCGTTGCTTACCAAGTATTTATCTCCGCTTTTTCCGGTTATAATAATTGGCTGCCTGCTAACCTTATTACTGTCACCTACCGCAAAGACAAATGTTTTATCCTGCAATTCAATGGTAGACTCCTGGGGAATTAATGTTGTGTTTTCATGGACCAGACTTAGGCGGACTTTTCCTGTATTGCCTGATCGCAGTATCATTTCCGGGTTATCAAAAGTGGCCCTTAAAGTCACGGCACCCGTATTTTTATCGAACTGCCCATCTACCATATCAATCCGGCCTGCCAGATTATAGACACTGTTGTCGGCAAGAACCAGCCTGGCCGCTGGCAGGTTTTTTAACTTTTCATCCAACGTTGCACCTTTGTAAAGCTTTTTAAAGCTGATGAAGTCACTTTCGCTCAGTGAAAAATATACACGGACTTCATGAATATCAGAAAGCAATGTAAGTGGCGCGGGATCATTCGACGTAACTAGACTTCCCATTCTTTTGTTCAGCCTGCCGATATAGCCACTTACTGGTGCTTTTAGCTTCGTATACTCCAGATCTATCTGGGCGGTTCTGACGTTCGCAAGGGCCTGTTCAATATTTCCTTCCGCCGTCTCGCTTGCTGAATACGCTGTTTTTAACTGGTAGCTTGATATGACCTTATTTTGAACAAGCGGGGTAAGTTTATCAATTTCCAGTTTGGCATTGGCCAGCGCGCCTTCAGATGCATGAAGACTGGCTTTCGCGTTGTTTAATCGTTCCTTGAATGGACGGTCATCAAGTTGAAACAGCAGCTGACCTTTCTGTACATATGTACCTTCATCAACAAAAACCTGCTGAATTTTACCGTCCACCTGTGGCCGTACTTCAACATTTATTAATCCCTCAATAGCTGCAGGATATTCCTTAAATGTGGTTACTGTATCGGCCGTGACCGTCGTAACCGGCAGTTCTTTAACAGCGGAGAGCTGAAGTGGTTGGTCCTCGCTGCATCCCCAGAATAGGGCAACAAATATCAGAGGAGCAATTCGTTGTTTACTAAATAAAGGAAAAAGGTGTTTATCGAGGTTAGATCTGAAAATTGACATAATTAAGTATTTATTTGTTTAAGTGTTTGCTAGTTGAAAAAAGGGTTATACTTCTTCGATGTATGGCTCTTTCGAAAGGTTGTTGTCAGGAGCAATAAGCGTATCGATAATGCCACAGATGGCTTCTGTTAAGATTTGTTCGCTTATTTTCTGCGGAACATGACGGCCAATCAGGTTGATTGATATTAGACCATGCACAAATGACCAGCATGCGTAGTAATATTTTTCAATAGTCTCACTGGCTTGTTCTTTCTGGTCCAGTAGCAGGCCAATTACCTCGGAGAAAAGTGCAGCGGGAACCTGCGAATCTGTTAGCGGCTCATTAATATCGCAGCAGGTAGTTTCTATGCCAAACATAATTTGATAAAGATGTTGCTCAGCAAAAGCAAAGTCCCAGTACGCAAGCCACATTAGCAGCAGTTGCTGTCGAAGGTCATTACTGTTTTTTCTTGCCAAACCGATTTCTTCCGAAAGCTTCAAAAAGCCAAGCCGTGCCAGCTCCTGGAGCAATGCTTCCTTACTGCTGAAATATTCATATATGATGGGAGGGGTATATTCTATGAAATCGGCAATCTTCCGCATGCTCAGCGAATTCCAACCAGCTTCTTTTCCGATAGCTAGTGCGGCTCCCAGAATATTATGCCGGATATTTTCTTTATGCCTGTTAATTCTTTCTTTGCTTCCCATAGTAACTTATCTGTTAGCATATCTCCAAATCGTGATAGCTTTATTAACAGTGTAAAGGTAGGAGGCACTCAGTTCAGGAAATATGGCATAATCAAACGGAAATATTGCAATTTCAAACAACTAAGGTTTTACGGAAGGCGCTCGGGGTGGCATGTCCGTTTTTCTTGAAAAATTTGATGAAGTGAGCAAGGTCTTCAAACCCTAAGCACCAGGCAATCTCCATAATATTCCAGTCTGTATTTTGAAGCAAAATCCTTGCTTCCTGCATAATTCGGTCAGCAATTAGTTGTGAAGTTGTTTTATCGGTCACTTCTTTTAAAGAACGGTTTAAATGATTGACATGAACTGACAATGTATCTGCGAACTCAACAGGGTGTCGAAGATGCATCCGGTTGGATGTATTTAAAATCGGGAATTGTCCTTCTAAAAGTTCATTGAAGCAGGCAGCAATCCGGAGGGAACTATTAGATTCCCTAGGATGTAGTTCCGCTGCAGGCTGTAGCCTAAGTGTGTCCAGGATTAATTGTAGTACCTGCGTTCTCAGTACATCATATTTGTAACCGAAATCCATAGCCATTTCATTTTCCATTTGCTGAAAAACTTTTGTAAACAACTCCATCTGAGCAGCAGTAATTTCTATAAGAGGAGAAACGCCTGGTTTAAAGAGTGGATAGTCGCTTATTTTCGCAAATTGTTCAAAAAAGTGTTCCTTAAAAACACAAAAATACCCTGGATATTGCTTACCAATCGGCTCAAAGCGATAAACCATGTTAGGCCTTGAAAAAAGAATAGCGTACTTTTTATATTCAATGACCTTATCGGCATAATACATACGACTATGCCCATGATGAAGACTAATCTTAAAAAGTCCTTTACGGTTATAAGGCTGACAGAGGAGATGTTGATCAACAGGTGCATGGACCACCTTAAAATCACCGGGAAACAATTCCTCTTGCGAAACCCACTTATCATTATCAAAGTTGATATGGTATTCGGACATTAAAAGCTGTGTGCTCATAGTCTTTACTTTATAGGTGTATCTGTATCGTTTGTTTCAAATTTAGACCAAATGATATTGAATGACATTCTTAAATAGCCGCTAGTTGTTCGGTCTGACCACAGTGACCACGAATCCGCCCCTTCAAATTGTAACCCAGGATTGACTTCTGAATTCAAATCTATACAAATGTTGTTTTTGAAACGAACGTTTCTGATTAATTTTTGTTTAATGACTTTTTCTCGACATATATCGATGGGCTAATTCCCCACTAATTTCAGGTTTCATAGGGGAACTTGCGATTCTGTCAAAAGACTTGTGTTACCATAGACTTCCACTTTACAGCTGTTGACCTCTCAGTATTTTGCAAATAATTTGCTGTGTCTATTTCACATCTAGATCTCTAAATTCGTCAAACGTTACTCTAACGGGAGATCGGTGTTTAGACAGCGGCTGTTGATTAAAGCGAATTTTACCTGTTTGTCACTATTTAAGTTCGGTTGCTTTCAATTGTAATTGAAAAATGACATTAATATAAAACAAATGTTTTAAAATTATTTATCTTTGCACTACAATATGGCAAGAAACGTAGAATTTAATGAAGATGAGGCAATTCAAAAAGCGATGGAGGTTTTTTGGAAAAAGGGCTACAATGGTGCTTCTGTACGAAATTTAACTGATGCGATGAACATCAATAGCAGCAGCCTTTATAATACCGTTGGAGACAAACATCAGCTTTTTGTAAAGTGTATCCGGAATTATACACAGGGGAGAATGCGAGATGCTCTTGCCCATGCAGGTAAAATTAAATCACCCCTGAAAGCTATCATTAATTACATAAACGATGCGGTCAATGCTATTCTTTATAATAACGATAGTTGTTTAGCCATAAAAACAACCTTCGAAGTAGCAGCCTCAGATCCTGATGTACAAGCGGTTCTTAAGGAAGATAATGATTTTACCCATAAATTTCTCTTTGATCTAATCAATAGGGCGATAGAGGCTAAAGAACTGGATGCTGATACTGATGCGGAGACGCTTACTGATTTTATCATCATGATGTTTACGGGCTGGCACGAATCCTACATCTTGCATAAGGATCCTATAAAAATTAAGAAAATGGCTAAGTATTTAATAAGCCAGATTTCAAACTAAATTTTTTTAACCAATATTGAAACAATTGATTCAAATTTATTTATATCTTAATTACGCCTTTATTTAAAACGATCGATTCAGAAAAGAGAATAAAAGTAAGGTAAAATTCATCTAAACTTCAAATATCCCAATGCAATGCCAATAACATTAATACATCAAAATGCTAATATACCTCTGGTGACAAAAGCAGAATAGAATAATTGACCCCAATATCAGAAACAAGATTTAGCATATCTAAAAAAGCTTTATAACAATAGTATTTAAAATTTAAAAAACAAAAAAATGGATAACAAAGAATTGATCTCCACAGAATTGACCGGTAAAATCGCTTTGGTAACTGGTGGCACAAAAGGAATAGGAAAGGCAATCGCAGACAGACTGGCTCAGGCTGGAGCTACAGTGATTATTACTGCAAGAAATGAGCCGGCAGATAATCATTTGAGACATCATTTCATCAAAGCCGACTTGGCAAAAGCAGAAGAAACAGCACCTGTTATCAATGGAATTCTAAAAAAATTCGGAACAATAGACATTCTGGTTAATAACATGGGTGGATCCAGCAGTCCTTCAGGTGGCTTCAGCACTTTAACGGACGAACACTGGGAAAACGATTTGCATTTAAATTTGCTGGCTCCGGTACGCGTGGACAGGGCTATACTCCCAACAATGCTGGAAAAGAAAAGTGGGGTCATTATTCATATATCCTCTTTGAGCGGTGTTATTCCATTGTGGGAATCTCTGGGCGCTTATGCTGTAGCGAAGGCAGCGTTGATTAATTACAGCAAAAGTTTATCAAAGGAAGTTACGCCTAAGGGTGTACGCGTACTGACAGTATCTCCAGGGATGGTGAAAACTGATACTATGGATGGTTACCTGAAATCTTTATCAATTGAAGCAGGGTTAAGCGTTGAAGAAATTACGCAGAGTGTCATGGATAAGCTGGGTGGCATTCCAATGGGCAGAATGGCAAATCCTCAAGACATCGCTGAAATGGTTGGTTACCTGGTTTCACCAAGAGCGTCATACCTATCGGGTGCAAACTACATCATTGACGGCGGCTCAAACCCGACTGTTTAGTACTAAATCTTTAAAACTTGAGACATGGATCAGTCTAAATATAACATCAGTAGTGAAAGAGCTATTGAAAATCTAATCGCACAATATACCCACCTTCTTGATAAAGGTGACTTTGCCGGAATTGCCACCCTGTTTACTCATGGCAGAATAGGGTCTTTAGGAGCGTTTACGGAAGGTGCAGATATAGAAAAAATGCTTCAATCTAATTTGCAGGTATATCCCGGGGGTACCCCACAAACGGCACATGTAACAACTAATACGGTGATCCGGATAAATAACGAGGAAACATCCGCTACTGCAGTATCCTACGTGACTATTTTTCAACAAGATGCAGATCGGTCTTTCGCATTACAGCCGATTATGGTTGGTCAGTATGATGATATGTTTGATCATCTGGAAGGTGAATGGCATTTCAGAGAACGAAGCCTGTCGCTCATTCTAACAGGTGACCTGTCACACCACGCCCATCCTGAGGGCCCTTCTGCAAAAAAACTAAAAGAAGATGAATCAAATTAAAACCGCCCTGGTAACCGGGGCAAACAAAGGCATCGGACTGGCCACCGTAGAAGGATTGGCAAAACAAGGGTATAAGGTATGGCTGGGATCGCGGGATTTTTCCCGCGGTCAGTCTGCCGTCGAAAAACTTCGTGCCAAGGGTCTGGATGTGCATCTGCTCATGCTTGACGTTGCCGAGGATAGCAGTGTGATGAAAGCTGCCGGTGTTCTGGCTGACCAAACCGGGCACCTGGATGTTTTAATCAATAATGCCGGTGTTGCGTTAAGCCTGGAAAGCCAACCGAGTCTTGAAAGCTTGGATGTCATCCGCAAAACTTATGAGGTTAATGTTTTTGGACCAATCCGCGTAACGCAGGCTTTACTGCCTTTGCTAAAGGCTGCCGATCATGCAAAAATAGTAATGGTTAGCAGCATTGTAGGCTCTATAAGTCTCAGCTCTGATCCCGCCACGATTTATGGACAGGTCAATTTCATGGGCTATTCGAGTTCCAAGGCGGCTTTGAATGCTGTTACCGTTGCTTTCGCAAAGGAACTTGGACCTTTAGGCATAAAGGTGTATGCAGTTGAACCTGGGAATATAAGAACAGATCTTAACGGTAATACCGGATCACTGACTACAGAGAAGGGGGCCGCCATGCCTTTGCGGTATGCAACTATGAAACTTGATGTTCCAAATGGTGGATTTTTTGGACCCGAAGGGATATTGCCCTGGTAAGGTGATTAAGCAAAGTTATTCTTATAAAAATTTAGAAATTTCATATGAGCAAAGAATTGAATTTTAATGATGTAATCCACAGATCTGAAGAGATAAGAGAAATGTACCATCAACTAGAACTTGCCCATCACGGCAGTGAATGGACCGTTGAAGAAGATGCCTTGGCCTTTCTTACTGACGCAGGACTGGTTGGCCGGTTAACCATGGCCCAACAAGGCCGTTGGCCAAAAGAAAACACTGATGAAGAGTTGTCCCATAAACTGGGAGAATGTCTCTGGTGGTTGATCATAATTGCAAACCGCACAGGGGTTGATATTAATACTGCCCTGGATGGTTTTCTTATTAAAACAGAAAAACTTTTAAATAAATAATTTATGAATGAGGAGACTATTCCAGGTAAACTGCTGATCTATGGGGCAACTGGTTATACGGGTACTATGATTTGCCATGAGGCTGCCCGAAGAGGGATCGATTTTGAGATCGCTGGCAGAAACGCAGAGAAACTTTCCATGCTTGCAGCGGAACTGCAAGTTCCTTTCCATGCATTTGAAGTTAACGATATCGCTGGCTGGCAGCAAAGCCTTGATGGCAAGACTGCTTTACTTAATATCGCGGGGCCATTTAGCGAAACAGCAGAAATGGCAATGGAGGCCTGTCTGATCTTTAAAGTACATTACTTTGATATCACTGCAGAAGTCGATATTTACCGCCTGGCGCAATCTAAGGATGAAGCTGCAAAAGCAGCTGGCATAATGATTCTTTCTGGTGCCGGCCTGTTTGCCTCCTACGATCCATTGGTATTGCATACTGCAAAAAGAGTTAAAAATCCTATTTCCTTGCGTGCCGCATTTAAATACTTAGGTGGGTTTACACCCGGTTCTGTAGCAAGCAGTGCTAATATCATTAGTGCAGGAATACTGATCAGGAAAAATGGCGAGATCCAGAAATTAAGTGAGGCTTCGCCTGCAACGTTTGATTTTGGAAACGGACCTGAAGTGTGCTTCCCAACTCCACTTGGTGGCATTGTATTAAGTTACAAATCAACAGGCATTCCAAATATCGAAGAGTATTTCCACATGGCACTTCCTGCAGAAACGTCAGAAGCTGAAACGCTAAAACTTCAGCAGGGCCAAATTGTTGCGCATGCTGAACAAGATAAAAGTAAAATTGTGGCTGAAGTAACCGATGCGGATGGAACAAGAGTTAGATCTATGATTGAAATGCCAGATGGCTATATGCCCACAGTGACTTCCTCTTTGGAGATTGTATCACGCGCATTACGCGGGTTATTTAAACCAGGTTTTCAATCCCCGGCATCTGCATATGGCGAGGAATTACTGAATGATCTGATTGATATAAAACTTATTGATCTTTAAAGCATAGTTGCCATCTCTTCAATTAGGGAGATGGCAACATTTGAATTCAGCATGTATAATTCATGTGATTATAACAATAGATTATGGCAAGGAATATAGAATTCGACGAAGATATGGCAATTCAAAAAGCTATGGCTGTTTTTTGGAAAAAAGGCTTTGGTGGTACGACCATGAGGGATCTTACTGAGGCAATGGATATTAATAGCAGTAGCTTGTACAATACCATAGGTGATAAACACCAGCTATTTGTAAAATGTATCAATAACTACACTAAAAAGGGGATGGTTGCAGCATCTGTATATTCTAAATTTGAATCTCCTCTACAAGCGGTTATTAGTTTTATAAATAATTCTGTCAATACAATTATTTCTGGTAATAGCTGTATGGCTATACAAACGACCTTTGAACTAGCCTCCAGTGATGCTGAAGTCCAGGCTTTAATCAAGACAAGCAGTGACTTCATTCATCAGATGCTATTAAAACTTATTATCCGAGCCCAGGAACTAACGGAGATAAGTGAAGATATAGAGGCGGAAACTACAACGAATTTTATTATCAGTTCGTTTACCGGATGGCAGGAATCTTATATCCTTCATAGCGACCCTAAAAGAATAAAAAAAATGGCTCAGTTACTTATAGGCCAAATCTCAAATTAATAAATAATTAAAATGGTTTTATTTGTAATTGTTCTCTCAGCAAGGATTAACACATCGAATGACTTAAAACAAACTCAAATAATCATTTCGCAGTTTAAGAGTATTAAAGAATGGAGTTGCGATCTGGAAGATGAAGATAGAGTCCTGCGAATTATAAGCACCAAGGATATAAGCAACACTTTAGTTGGGGAGTTTAAGAAGGGCGGAGTTTCCACTCAGATCATGGCAGTGTTTAAAAAGAATAAGCTAGAAATTTCTCCTTGCCGCTTATTTCATTTGGAACTTAACATAAATACCTTATATCATAAACCCGTCTCATTATACATCAAAAGCGGGTCGAATACTAAGACACATTTTTAAGCTTAATCAAAAAAAACAATAATTGCCAGTGAAGCAGTGAAGTATTTAATAAGCGTACATACACCTATTTTAAACCTAACTTATATATAGTATATTTCAACAAATAATTTATATTTTAGGCCATCAACTAGCTTAATCTAACAGCGCCATGCCTTCATTGTCGGATAAAAATTCAGCGGCTAATTCTAATAAAATCATGGAGAAAGAGTTTGAACAAGCTTTAGCTTAACAGCTTTATAAGGTAAGCAGGATCAACATGGTCATAAAACAGGATGTGGAATTGCAACTTTAAAGTGGACATTTAGTTAAGCAGCATTTTTTTGTTTATTTAAGTTCTTACCGAATTCTTCCGGGGACTGGTATCCCAAGGCAGAATGTAACCTTTTACGGTTATACCAGG
>Ga0308163_10000838_pt1 | contig 42170 bp, 33 predicted proteins | sample PhyTR1_FD_201037 | JGI IMG/M metagenome (GOLD analysis project Ga0308163, IMG submission 201037) | Phyllosphere microbial communities from UC Gill Tract Community Farm, Albany, California, United States - DLSLT.R1 | ecosystem: Host-associated > Plants > Phyllosphere > Unclassified | place: USA... | reverse complement strand
CGAACCAAGGGGTCGTGGGTTCGATTCCTGCCAGCCGCACCAAAGTTTCAAAGAGAATGGCTCAGAAGAAATTCTGAGCCATTTTCTTTTCTGCGTCAGTTTCTGCTTCTTTCAGATCGCAGGGGATAGTTACTGCACGCGAGCGGATCGAAACACGGCAGACTTTGCCAATCCGGCACATGCTGCTATAATGCGTGCTTCGGGCGGCTGTAGCTCAGCTGGATAGAGTACTTGGCTACGAACCAAGGGGTCGTGGGTTCGATTCCTGCCAGCCGCACCAAAGTTTCAAGAGAATGGCTCAGAAGAAATTCTGAGCCATTTTTCTTTGCGCCCTGGTTTTTCACGTTGCCATCGACCTCACCGCGCCATCTGCAGGACAGGCTTGCCCTGCCCTGCAGATGACGTGTCACGCTCAGGTACGCAGTTTCTTGATGATGCTGCGGCTACCAAGAATCTCTTCGATCTGCTCAAAGCGCACCGGCTTGACCATGTGGTGGTCAAAACCGGACTCAAATGCCAGCTGACGGTCTTTTTCCTGGCCCCAGCCCGTGACGGCAATCAGCACGGTCAGCGCACCCGTCGGCAGCTTGCGGATCCCGCGCGCCAGGTCGTAACCCGACATGTGCGGCAGACCGATATCGAGGAACGCGTAATCCGGACAGAACCGCGCGGCGGCCGCCAGCGCATCGGGCCCGTTGTGCGTGATGACCACGCTGTGCCCCATGGCCGTGAGCAGCGCGCCGATGCTGTTGACGAAGTCGACGTTGTCGTCAGCCAGCAGGATGCGGTAGCTCTCGGCGCTGATGAAGGCAGCCGGCGTCGGCTTGGTCGGCGGTTCCGGTTCGACAACGATCGGCAGGCGCACCACGAAGCGGCTGCCATGGCCGAGGCCTTCGCTATGGGCCGTGATCGTGCCACCGTGCAGTTCGACGAGCTTGCGCGCCAGCGACAGGCCCACGCCCAGGCCGGCATTGCTGCGCTCGAGCGTCGAATCGACCTGCACGAACATGTCGAACACCGAGTCGAGCATCTCCGGCGCCAGGCCGATGCCAGTATCGGCCACTTCGAGGATCAGCGTGTTCTCTTCCACTTCACCCTTGAGCAAGACACGGCCGCCCCGGTTCGTGTACTTGGCCGCATTGTTGAGCAGGTTCGACAGCACCTGGGCCAGGCGGGTCGCGTCGCCGTGCAGGAACACGGGACGGTCAGGCAATTCGAGCACCAGTTCGTGCCCATGCAGCTCGATGTACGAGCGCACCACTTCGAGCGCATCGTTGACGACAGCCTTGAGTTCCACCCGGCCCATCTTGATCGTGAATTTGCCCGTATTGATGCGCGAGACGTCCAGCAGGTCGTCCACCAGGCGCACCATCTGGCGCAGCTGGCGTTCCATGATGTCGGTGGCGCGCTGGGTGGCCTGGGCATCGCCGCTGCGGATGCGCAGGATATCCAGCCCCGTGCGGATCGGCGCCAGCGGATTGCGCAATTCGTGCGCCAGCGTCGCGAGGAACTCGTCCTTGCGGCGATCGGCCAGGATCAGCGCGCCCTCGGCCTTCTGGCGCACGTCCATTTCGTGCTCGAGCGTGCGGTTGGCCGTCTGCAGCGCGTCCGAGCGGCGACCGATCTCGGCCAGCATGTCGTTGAAGGCTTCGACCAATACGCCGATCTCGCCTTTCTGGTGGCCCGGCACGCGCAGGCTGAAGTCGCGCCGCAGCATGACCTGGCGCGCGATATCGGTTACCGCTTCGAGCGGCCGCGTGATCGAAGCCTGCAGGCGCGAGGCCACGATGGCGGCAATCACCAGAGCGCCCAGCAGCACGCCGCCCAGGATCGCACCGTAGCTCAGGGCCCGGTCCAGCACGCCGTAGCGCGAGCGCAGATACACGGTGCCGACCCGGTCGCCATTTTCGACGATGTCGTGGTACAGGACGACTTCGCCGCGCTCGATGCGGTAGCCGGCCGGCTCGGGTTGCTCGGGCAGGTTCGCCTTGACGCCAGCGCGCACGTAGGTGGCAAAGCGGGTGCCATTGGCGGTGAATACGGCCGCAGCCACGATCTGCGGGCGCACCCGCAGCAGGGTCAGGCTCTGCGCCACGTCGGCCGGGTCATTGAACGAGACCGCGGGCGCCGTGACGCTGGCGACGATGTCGGCCTGGGTAGTAAGGTCATCGATCCAGTAGCGCTGGAATGTGCGCAGGTCGAGCAACAGCATGGCGATTCCCGCGCACAGCAACGCCACTGCGGTGGTGGACACCGCCATGAGGATCAATTTGCTGCGCACGGATCCGGTGTCGTGCATTGGCATCACGAAGCTCCTTTTTGCACGCGGTTCGCCACCGTCAGCAGGCGCGAACTGAGCTTTACATTCTTCTTTTCCGCCGCATCGAGCGAGACGTCGAAACGCACCCGATCGTCGACGATCGTAAAATTGATGATGCTGCCGCTGCGCAGCCCACCATCGCATTCGGTCACGGTCAGCTGGGCATTGGCGGCACGCAGCAGGCGCGCAGCGCGCGCGTCATCCTGGCCGGCGACGAACAACACGTGCAGTGGTTGCGCCAGGTCCTGCTCGCGCAGCGCGCGCACCGTGATCATGCGCCCGCCCACGAGACGCCCGGCTGCAATCCGGGTCAGCTCGATCGCCATGTCGTCGGCCCCGACCACGCCGATGCTTACTGGCGTTGCCGCATCGGCAAACGAGCCTGCCGGAAAATCGGCGTAGCCCAGAAACTTGTACAGGAAAGCAGCCTTGACGCGTCGCTCGAGTGCGGGCGCGGCATCCGGCACAATCGCGTGCGCAGGCAGGCCGATGCCGGCCAACAGGGGCAGCATCAAGGCCAGGCACACCTTGCGACGCTGCAGACAAGCTGGTTGATTGTTAGTCATGAAGTCCATTCGCACGTCAGAAACGCAGCGTGGCGCTGGCAAACACCGTGCGCTCGATCAACTGGCGGCTGCCCGCCGCGACAAATTCGGCATGGCGGGCGTGCAACAGGTTGCGGCCGGCAAGGGCCAACTCGAGATCGGGACGCACTTGCCACGCGATACGCGCGTCGAGCTCATGATAACTTGGCACGGCCAGCTGTGGCAGCCGTGCGACATAACGAAGTGAAAAATCCGCCCACATGCGCTCGCTCAAATCATGCGCACTGCGCAAGGTCCAGGTCAGGTTGGGGTCATTACCACCCAGGCCGGACAAGCTTATGGGGTCCCGACTGGCCGGCTCGCGTCCCACATCGAAGTCTTGCAGCAGGCCGCCAGCGTGCAGGCGCCAGCCCCGCGCGGCCTGCCAGCTGGCCCAGAATTCGATGCCGCGCAAGCTGCCCTTGCCCAGGCTGCCGATGACGTAAGGCAACCGCACGCCGGTCGCAGCCGGCTCCAGGGAACGCAACCGCTCGAAGTCGGTATAGAACAGCGTGGCCGAATACGACAGCGTCGGCATGGGCTGCGCGCGGTACCCCAGTTCGGCCACGCGCGCCGTTTCCGCCACCGTGTCGGCGCCGCCGGCAATCAGGAACTGGCGCGGCGAGGCAGGATTGACGAGAAACAGATCACGGTCGATGCGCGACGGCGCACGCACCGTGCGCGACAGCGCTGCCCACAGCGTCGCATGCTCGCTCGCGTCCCATGCCAGGCGCAGCGTCGGCAGCAGCTCGCTGCCCGTATACACATTGTGTTCGACGCGTATGCCGGCCACGGCGCGCAGCGCCGGCGTCAAGGCCAGCTCATCCTGCACGAACAGGTGCGACCAGTGCAGGTTGCGGCGCGCCGGCGTGAAGCGCAACACGGGACCGCCGTCGATCTGGTCGCGGCTGTGACGATATCCGCCGCCCCACGTGATGCCATGCGCACCCAGGCGCACCAGATGCTGGGCCTCGACATCGACCGTGTCGATCTGCTGCCTCCCCACGCCCGGCTTGCTGCGCCGCGTATGATCGACCCAGGCATGCATGCGCACCTGGCCGGCACCGGCGAGGTCGCGCCGGGCCTCTGCCCGCAGATTGGCACCGGACATCGTCCCGCTCGCCAACAGGGACGTGTTGCGCAGGCGCCCGTCGTACACGTCGCCGCTGAGCGTCACATCGTGCTGGCTGCCTTCCCAGTCAAGACGAAAACCTGCCTGCTCGCGCGCCATGCGGTTGTCGGCGCCGGACGCCGAGTCGCCGCGATCGGCCTCGATCCGGGCTTGCCTTGCATACACGCGCCAGTGCGGGCCATTTTCGAACTGCCCACCGTAGCGCGCCCCGGCGCCACGCTCATCCTGCCCGGCGTACGCCGTGACCACGCCGCCATGGGTCTCGGCCGCACTGCGTGTAATGATATTGATCACGCCATTGACGGCATTCGTGCCCCACACCGTCCCACCCGGCCCGCTGACCACCTCGATACGCGCCACGTCTTCCAGCCCCACATCCTGCATTTCCCAGACCACGCCGGAAAACAGCGGCGAATACACGCTGCGGCCATCGATCATGACAAGCAGTTTGTTGGCCTGAGGCGACAGAAATCCGCGGGCGCTGATCGCGTATTCATGGGTATTGACACGCGCAACCTGAAGATTGGGCGCCAGCCGCAGCACTTCGGGCAGCGTGGTCGCCCCCGAACGGGCAATGTCTGCGGCACTAATCACGAACACCGACGCGGCTGCGCGCGCCAAAGGCTCGCTCTGGCGCGAGACGGACGTCACGGCGATTTCGGATAATTGTTCGAGCGAGTAATCCGCCCACGGGAGCGGCCCCGAATCATCCTGGGCGCTTGCATCAACAGAATAAGCGGTCGACAACAGTGCGGCAAAGGCACAAACGTACAACGAAGAAGGTGGCATAGTTGTCATCGTAGAACATTTTCTCGCTTGCACCAAGTGCGCACACACCACATCGCCAACCTTGACACGGAGGAGGGATATTGATTAAAGCAATGACGGTTATTGGAAATATAAATTGGACTGATTTGACGCAATGCAGCATGATTGCACTGTCTCCTCTATTCTCCTCCAGGAAATAGATTCAGCCCGCTTCGTACGAAGCGGGCTTTTTTTTGCCCTCACCTTGTCCCTTGCCCCAGAGCCCTGACGATGCACCCCGTACATCCGAGTGAACGGACCGTGAGGAATCATGGTTGGCAAGTGCGCACGGTTGCCAGAGCAGTCGCATCCCGTATGGTGTAGGATGCCGCCAATATTTTCGTTTTCACAACAATCCATGCCCGACCTCGACCTTTCCGCCCGGAGCACCGCTTCCTACGACTGGAGCGCGACCGCCCTGGGCGACGCCGCCCGCTGGCCGCTGCCTCTGCGGCTATGCAGCGACCTGTTGCTCAATTCCCCGATCCCGACCCTGCTGGTGTGGGGACCGGAAACGGTCCTGGTATTCAACGAAGCGTATGCAGCGCTGGCTGGCCCGGGCTATGGCCGCGTGCCGGGCGGCTCGGTTCCACCGGTCATGCCACCACCGCTCGCTGCGGCCGGTGCGGCGCTGGCTGCAGCATGGCGCGGTGAAGCCGGCGTGCTGGCCGACACGGCCCTGACCTTCCGTCGCCTTGACGGCAGTGCAGAAAACCGGTTCGACCTGCGCCTGTCCCCGGTGCGCGACGAAACCGGCGCCGTGCGCGGCGTGCAGATCGCACTGGCCCCGGCGACCGTCCAGCCAACCCAGGAAGCAGTGGATGACGCCGGCCTGCGTATTCTGGTCGTGGAAGACAATGTCGACTCGCAATACCTGGTATGCGAGATGCTCAAGGCCTTCGGGCACGAAGCCGACGGCGTGGCGCATCCCGACGACGCCCTGACGCTGCTGGCGCGCCAGCGCTACGACGTGCTGTTTTCTGACGTCAGCCTGCCAGGCATGTCCGGCGTCGAACTGGTGCAGCGCGCCATCAACGATGACCCGGCCCTGTCGATCATCTTCGCGTCGGGCTACGGCGACACGCTGCTGCGCCATCTGGAGTTTCCTTACCAGTCGCTGCAGAAACCGTATGAAATCGACCAGTTGCAGGATGCGCTGGCCAAGGTAGTGCGTCAGCCGGGCCGACGCTGACCGACAGCCGGAACCGTCCGCACTCACAAAGTGTGAGTCGGACCCGCCCGGCTGGTCTACAATGAAACGCATCCTGCCCGGCTTCGGGCGCATGGCAACCCCGGCATGAACTCTTCATCACAACACGTCCGTCGCATCGCGCGCCACCCACGGAGGCCGGCATGAGCATTGCCCGCGACGTGTCCGGCCAAGACCTGGTTGCCGCGCAGGCGGCGCTCCAGCGCGCTACCGAGCGCATGGAAAACATGCTCGAAAGTCTTACCGACGGCTTCTGCGCGGTGGACCGCGACTGGAACATCACCTATATCAATGGCCGCGCCCTGCAAATGGTCGAGCCGCTCAACAAGCGGCGTGGCGATCTGGTCGGGGCCAGGCTGTGGGACGAGTTCGAGGACTTGCACGGCACGACAGTCGCCTTCGATTGCGTACGCGCAATGGAGCAGCGCGTTACCGTCAATCGCGAATTCTATTACCGCCGCCTGAACGCCTGGCTCGACATGCGCGTTTATCCTTCCCCCGAAGGCCTGACCCTGTATTTCCAGGACATCACGGCGCGCAAGCTCGACCAGCAGGCGCTGATCGACAACAACAATCGCCTGCAACTGGCGATTGCCGCCGGGCGCCTGGGCGACTGGCGCTGGGATGCCGCCACCGATCGCGTCACCTTCGGTGCGCGCGCGGCCGAGATTCTCGGCTTGCCGGCCGACGTTGCGCTGGCGTGGCCAAGCCTGCGCGAGCGGCTGCAACCCGAAGACCGCAAGGTCGTACGGCGCGCCGTACTGGCCGCCTTCTCGCAGGGCACCGACCTCGATCTCGAATGCCGGCTGCGCGCGCGCGGCAACCTGCCAGGCGGCGCCGCGCATTGCGTGGCCCTGGTGGGCCGCCCCGACTACGCCAGCGCGGTCGATGGCGGCGGCATACTGGGCATGACGGGCATGGCCCAGGACATCAGCGCCCGGCGCGCGGCCGACGACCACCTGCGCCAGAGCGAAGAAGAATTGCGCGCGCTGGCCAATACCATCCCCCAACTGGCGTGGATGGCCGATCCGGATGGCTCGATTGTCTGGTTCAATGAGCGCTGGTATGAATACACGGGCATCACACCCGAAGAATCGACCGGCTGGGGCTGGAAAAAAGTGTACGACCCGGCAGTGTTGCCCGCCGTGCTCGAACATTGGGACGAATCGGTACGCACCGGCACGGCGTTCGAGATGGAATTTCCGATTCGCGGCGCCGATGGCAATTTCCGCTGGTTCCTGACCCGGGTCGAAGCCGTGCACGACCGCGATGGCCGCGTGGTTCGCTGGTTCGGCACGAATACCGATGTCGACCAGGTCAAGCGCGCCGAGCAGGCGTTGCGCGACGAATCGCACGTGCTCGAACTGCTCAACAGCACGGGTAGCATGCTGGCCTCGACGCGCGATCTGCGCGCCGTGATGCAGGCCGCCACTGATGTGGCCGGCGGCGTCTGCGGCGCGCGATTTGCCGCCTTCGTCCATTACGGCCCGGATGGCGAAGGCACGCTGTATTCGCTGTACACGCTGTCGGGCGCCACGTCGGCCCAGTTCCAAGACTTCGCCGAACCGGGTGCCAGCGCGCTGTTCGGCCCGGGCCTGCGCGCCAGCGGGCTGCAGCGGGTAGCCGACCTGACGGCCGATCCGGTCCAGGCCAGCAGCGCGCTGCACTTCGGCCTGCCGGGCGGCCACCCGTCGGTGCGCAGCTACCTGACCGTACCCGTCATGGCGCGCTCGGGCGAACTGCTCGGCACGATGTTCTTTGGCCACCCTGAACCGAACGTCTTTACCGAACGCAGTGAACGCATCGTCAGCGGCATCGCGGCGCAGGCCGCCATCGCGGTCGACAATATCCGCCTGTATGAAGTAGCGAGCCGCGCCGCCGAAGAACGCAAGGTGCTGCTTGAAAACGAGCGCGAAGCGCGCGCCGAAGCCGAGCGCACTAGCCAGATGAAGGATGAATTTCTGGCCACGCTGTCGCACGAGCTGCGCACGCCGCTGTCGGCCATTCTTGGCTGGTCGCAGGTGCTGCGGCGCGGCAGCCGCGATGGCGCCGACCTGCAGCGCGGCCTGTCGACGATCGAGCGCAATGCGCGCGCCCAGGCGCAGCTGATCGAAGACCTGCTCGACATGAGCCGCATCACGTCCGGCAAGGTGCTGCTCGACATGCAGACGCTGGCGCCGGGCAGCTTCATCGACGCGGCCATCGAAACGGTGCGCCCGGCGGCCGACGCCAAGGGCATCCGTATCGAACGGCGCTACCCCGAAGGCGTCGCCATCCCGTCCGTCGCGGGCGACCCCGGGCGGCTTCAGCAAGTGGTCTGGAACCTACTGTCGAACGCGATCAAGTTCACGCCCCGCGACGGTCTGGTCATGATCGAGCTCGGCTACCACGATGGCCAGGTGGCGATCACGATCCGCGATACGGGCGCGGGCATTGCGCCCGAGTTCATCACGCACGTGTTCGAACGCTTCCGCCAGGGCGATGCGTCAATGACGCGCAGCCATGGCGGCCTGGGCCTGGGTTTGTCGATCGTGAAGCACCTGATCGAGCAGCATGGCGGCACGGTGCGCGCCGACAGTGCCGGGCCTGGCCAGGGTGCGAGCTTCACGCTCGAACTGCCGGCGGCGCTGTCGAGCATGCCACGGTCGTCACGACCGCCCGACGGCGACGCCGGCTTGGCGGACATGACGGCCGCCACCCTGCCCGCTGGCCCGGAGGCCGCACCCGAGACAGTGGTACGGGACATGCGCGGCATGTCGGTGCTGGTCGTGGACGATGACCGCGATGCGCGCGAGCTGATTGCCCGCATCCTGTCCGATTGCCATGCCAATGTGCGCCTGGCCGGCAGTGCACAGGACGCGATGGCGCAGCTGCGCGCGAGTCCGCCTGATCTGCTGATCAGCGATCTGGGCATGCCCGACGTGAATGGCCTCGAGTTTCTTGCCTGGGTCCGCGCACTGCCGCGCGACGCCGGCGGTTTGATTCCGGCGATCGCGCTGACGGCGTTTGCACGTTCCGAAGACCGCTTGAAGGCGCTCGAGGCCGGTTTTTCGGCGCACGTGTCCAAACCGGTCGAACAGAGCGAATTGATGGCGGCCATTGGCATGGTCAGTACACCACCGTCAGTGCCATTACTCGCGGAAAGCGTACGCGGCCATAGTCGATGATGTTCCTACCTGCGGACGCGGCGCTGTCCTACAAGAAATTTTATGGTCCTTGCTACACTAATTAGAGGTAAGGTATCGTTAGATTCCACCCCGAAATGGGGCACCGCCCAGTTTCGATAAAGAGATAAGCATGCCGAGCAGACAAGACATTTTGAACGCCAAAGTCCTGGTGGTAGACGATTCGCCCGACAATATCGAGCTGATGGAAGAGATATTGCGCGAAGAAGGCTATACCTGCGTCAGCTCGACCATGCTGCCGGAGCAGGTATGCCCGCTCCATCGCGAACACAATTACGACCTCATTCTGCTTGACCTGCAAATGCCAGGTCTGAACGGTTTCCAGGTCATGAAGGGCCTCAAGGAGATCGAGCAAGGCGGCTATTTGCCGGTCCTGGCCCTGACAGCCCAGCCAAGTTTCAAGATTGCCGCGCTCGAAGCCGGTGCCCGCGACTTCATCAGTAAACCGTTCGATCTGCTCGAGGTGCACAAGCGCATTCATAACATGCTCGAAGTGCGCCTGCTGTACAAGGAGCTGGCCCAGTATTCGAAGGCCCAGCAGGAACTTGCCCTGCACGACGCCCTCACCGGCCTACCGAACCGCCGTTTGCTCGAGGACCGCATCGAGACCGCGCTGCAGCACGCCAACCGTACCCATGCCAAGGCCGCGATCATGTATCTCGACCTGGATGGCTTCAAGGCGATCAACGATACGTATGGCCATGCCTATGGCGACGAGATCCTGAAAGCGGTATCGCAACGTCTGCTGGCCAGCTCGCGCAAGGAAGACACGGTTGCGCGCCTGGGTGGCGATGAATTCATGGTCGTGCTGGGCGATATCCATGGCCTGCCTGACGCGCAAGGGCCGGCGGCCAAGCTGGTCGAAGCATTGTCCGAACCGTTCTTCATCAATGATCTGACGTTGCGTTTATCGACGTCGATCGGCATCAGCATTTACCCTGATGACGCCGAATCGGTCGACGCCCTGATCAATATCGCCGATTACGCGCTGTATGAAGCCAAGCGCGCCGGCAAGAACCGTTTCTGCTCGCCTGCAGCCAATCGTCAGGCTGCGTCCAAGACCAGCGGTGCGCCAGTGACGGCGCCAGTTCCCGAACTGGCAACGCCGCATCGCTGATACGTCACCTTTTTCTGATCGGCTAAAAGCCGGGGCTCTCGTGCAAGCGAGCGCCCCGGTTTGCTTTTTGGTTCGCTGCGCCAAGAAAAACAGGCCACGGAACCTGCGTTCCGTGGCCTGCTCCATGTTGCCCTGCTGTGTGCTTAACGCTTTTCGGCTGGCGGGCAATCGCGGATGTTGCTCGTTTCTTCGATCGAACGCGCGTGCTGGTGATCGCGGCCGGCGTCGACCATCTCAGGCGGCACTTCGATGCGGGTGATGCCGGCGTCGACCGAGATCGGATCGCTCGCCGGGAACGTCATCTCGACCGCATCATCGAGCAAGGTCTGCTCGGCCTGCTCTTTGCTCGACTGCGTCTCGCTGCCGGCCAGCGCCTTGATCGCGACAGCAAAGCTGACCGCCTGCAAGCTCGCCAGATCGCCGATGGTCTTTACGCCCAGTGTATCGGCCAGCGCATTGGCTTGCTGCTCGCCGATGCCGCGCAGTGCCGACAATGGTGCGTCGGCCAGCTCACGGAAACTTTTGCCACGGAACTGCTCATTTACGATGTTATCGATATTCATTGTGTGTCCTTTCTTATGTAACGCCCCCGTCCTCGATGGAACCGGCTAGCTTTCACTATCGCATACCAGCAATAGCACGTATGTGCGGCAGCGAACGTCTTGACTGCCCGTACGGTCGAATTCTTTGCTCATTGGCATGGGCGTAAAAAAGCCGGCCCCGGGGAGGCCGGCCAGCGTGCCAGCAAGGTTTTAGACCGTGGCGAGAATTTCGTCGCGACGGGCCGCCATTTCAGCGCCCATGGCCTCCAGGTCGAGGTCGAGCTTGCGCACTTTCGGGAACATTTCTTCCTCTTCCTCTTCGACGTGGTGCGACACGTATTCGCCCAGCACCTTCACTTTGGCATCGTAGTAGTCTTCATCCGGCTCCATCTCTTGCACCTGTGCGATCAGGTCCTTGGCCGACGCGTGCTCGACAAACGCTTCGTCGAGCATGTCTTCCATTTCCTTCGACGTCTTGCGCAGTGCCGGATAGAAAATTTCTTCTTCAATCGACGTGTGCATGATCAGGGCGTCGCAGATCTCGTTGGCCAGCTTCTTCTTGCTGACCGTGGCGCGCTCGCCAAGTTCTTCGAACTTGTCGAACATGTCTTTCACTTCGTCGTGCTGGCTTTTCAGAAGCTCCAGCGCATCCTGCGGGCCGCTCGTCTTTTTGGTCGTTGCTTTGGTCATGGTGTTACCCCCGTATTGTTGGTTGAATGATGACTCGTTGGCCACATTTGTCAGAGTGCGCTTGCCGCGACTTCCTCACTGTTCGCGACCTCACACTCGGCGAGAACAGAACGAACCGCTCTTGCTGCACCCAATGCGCGACGGATAAATGACAATTGTTGTATGATTTGGGAAACATTTAATTGAGACCCTGATGACTGAACCGGTCCCACCGCATCCCGACCCGGAGCTTGAACGCCTGGTCGCGGCGCGTACTGCTGAACTCTCCGACATGGTGTCCTGGCTGGCCAACAGCTGGGACCAGGAGCGTCGCCAACTCGCGCGGCAGTTGCACGATAGTCTGGGTTCGTCGATGACGGCCCTGACGATGCATCTTTCCCTGCTCACTCAGCGCCTGCCGACGGAAGATAAAGCACTGCGTGACCGCGCCGCGCAGATGAAGGTCCTGCTTGGGGGCGTGATCGAGACCAACCGCCAGATGCAGCTCGCGCTGTGGAACGACAAGCTCGAGTTTCTTGGCTTGCGCACCGCGCTGGCTGAGCTGGTGCCGGAATTTGGCGCCGAGCATGGCATCAAGGCACAAGTCAGCCTGCCCGAGGAAGACGGTGCCTGGTCGCGCGAGCACGCCGTACTGCTGCTGCGCTGTGCCGAGGAAGGCTTGCGTAACGCTGCAGCCCATGCGCAGGCCACGCGCGTGGACGTGATCCTGGACGACGATGGCGAGATGGCCATGCTGACGGTGCGTGACGATGGCGTCGGTCCCGGCGCCAATCCTCTGGCTGCCGACCAGCGCCATGGCCTGCGCCTGCTGCGCGAACGTGCCCGCACGCTCGGTGGCAATCTGATTCTGGTACCCGCCGAAAATGGTGGCGCCATGCTGCAGATGACGCTCCCGCGCGAATTGCCGGCCTAGGCGCCGGTAAAGTCGGTAGAAACAACAACGGCGGCCACTGGCCGCCGTTGTTGTTTGCATGCTGACGACGATCCCGTCAGTGCAGCTTGACCAGCGGCGTACTGCGCCGGATCAGGAAGCGCGCCACGGCCAACAGGCCAGTGCGGGTAATGCCCATCACGGCCCGGTGGTGCATCAGGTGCAGGCTGGCGTACATCAGGCGCGCGATGCCGCCCTGCACAAACCAGCTCGCGCCGCGAAGCGAACCCATCAGGCTACCGACACTGGTGTTCTGACCGACCGACACGAGCGAACCGTAATCGCGGTATTCATACGGCGCGCTCAAGGCCGGCTGGCCCTTGTCCATGCGCAGGAAAGTCGCGACCAGGTAATCGGCCTGCTGGTGCGCCGCCTGCGCGCGTGGCGGCACCGGCAAGCCGTTGCCGTCGATGCACACGGCGCAGTCGCCGAGCGACCAGATCGCCTTCGCACCCTTGACGCGCAGATGCGAGTCGACATCCAGGCCGCCGCCGCGCGCGGTCTGCAGGCCGAGCTTGCCGAGCATCTCGGGGGCACGAATGCCTGCAGCCCACACGCACAGGTCGGCCGGATACACGTTGCCATTGGCGTCGAGCACCTTGTCGCTCTCGATCGCCGTGACGCGGCAATCGCTGACGACGCGGATGCCCCGCTTGTTCAACAGGCCCAGCGCGGCATTCGAGACGCGCTCGGGGAGCGGCGCCAGGATGCGCGGCGCGCCTTCGAGGATGGTGATGCGCACGTCGCGCTTGACGTCCATCCGTGCAAAACCGTAGCGCGCATACGCGCCCGACGCTTCACGCAGTTCGGCGGCCAGCTCGACGCCGGTCGCGCCGCCACCGATGATGACGACGTCCAGGCCCGTTTCACGGCCCTCTTCGCGCTGCTGCTCGACCGCCAGCATCAGGCGCAGCATACGCAGGCGGAAGCGTTCGGCGTCTTCGGTTGCATTGAGCGAAATCGAGTGTTCCTGCGCGCCCGGCACACCGAAATAGTTCGAGGTGCTGCCGATCGCGATCACGAGCGATGTGTACGCCAAGCGCCGTGCCGGCAGCACTTCGTCGTGTTCGGTGGCCGAATACACGGCCCCGATCTCGATTGCCTGGCCGGCCTCGTCCAGCCCGGTCATCGGACCGAGCACGAAATTGAATCCATTGTCGTGCGCGAGCATCGCGTACGACAGACCTTCCTGGTGGATGTCCAGGGTGCCCGCCGCGACTTCATGCAGCGACGGTTTCCAGATGTGGTACAGGCGGCTGTCGACCAGCGTCACCTTTGTCGGGCCGAGTTTACGGCCCAGTTTGCATGCCAGCTCCAGACCGCCAGCGCCGCCACCCACGATCACGATATCGCTACGCAAGCTTGCCTCCTTCTTGATGCCCCAACCGGCAACAACGCCGGCCTGATGGCCATCTGAGATTTTACTACGGCAATGTCTCGCGCGCTGGCCTGTCCCTACATGTGACGAAAGAGCGCCATGAACGGTTGACTGACTGTCAGCGTCTCGGGCCGGTTGCGCAGGCGGATGATGCCCTTGCCGCTGTCGTCGCGCGTGACACCCGCCACGGCGCGCAGATTCACGATCGTCGAGCGGTGCACCTGCCGGAACATGGCCGGGTCGAGCACCTCCAGCAGGTCGCGGATGGGCTTGCGCAACAGCGATTCTCCCTCGGCCGTCATGACCACCGTGTATTTCGAATCGGACTGGAAATACGCGACGTCGTCGACCAGGATCAGGCGCGTTTCGACCCCGCGGCTGGCCGTCAGCCAGACCAGCGGCTGGGCGCGTGGGGCCGGCGGCGCGACGCTCTGCAAGCGCGCCAGCAGCGCCGCCAGCTGTGTCGTATCCGCCACACCACGTGCCAGCCGCTCTCGCAGCCGGGCCACGGTCGCGGCCAGGCGTTCGCGCCCAATGGGCTTGAGCAGGTAGTCGACGGCGCCCCGGTCAAAGGCCTCGAGCGCATACTGGTCATAGGCGGTCACGAACACGATCTCGGTGCGCAACCCAGCCGCCAGCACACTCGACGCTACCTCCAGGCCCGACAGCCCCGGCATGCGGATGTCGAGGAATGCGACTTCGGGCTGGTGGGTGGCAATCGCGTCGAGCGCGCTGCCGCCATCGTCGCAGGCGGCCACGATCTCGAGGTCCGGCCAGACCTGGCCCAGCAATTTGACCAGTTCATCGCGCAGGAGGAGTTCGTCTTCGGCAATCACGCAACGCATCATGACCGCGCCCCCGCGCCCTGCAGCGCCAGCGGCACCGTGATGGTGGCCGCCACCCCGCTCGGGAAGTTGGCGACGATGGCAAAGCTGGCCATGCTGCCGTACCCGAGGCGCAGGCGCTCGCGCACATTGCGCAGACCGATGCCGGTGCCGGCCGTCTCGAGCGAAAAGCCGCGGCCGTCGTCGGCCACCGTGACGGCCGCGGCATTGTCGATGGCGCGCGCCAGGATCCATACGGTGCCGCCACCCGGCTTGGGTTCGAGCCCATGCTTGATGGCGTTCTCGACCAGCGTTTGCAGCATCATCGGCGGAAACACGAGCCGGCGCAGTTCGTCCGGCACATCCACCTGCAGGGCCAGGCGCGGCCCCATCCGGATGGCCAGGATATCGAGGTAGGCGCGCGCCCGTTCCAGCTCTTCACCCAGCGTCGACGGCGCATCCTCGGTGCGTGGCAGCGAGTGGCGCAGGTACTGGATCAGGTTACCCAGCATGGCGTCGGCGCGCGCCGGGTCGGTGCGCGTGAGCACCTGGGCGCTGGCCAGCGTGTTGTATAAAAAGTGCGGCTCGACCTGGGCGTGCAGCAGGTTCAGGCGCGCCACCGTCAATTCCTTTTCGGTCGCGCTCTCGCGCACGGCCTGTGTTTCGAGGCGGCGCCGCTCGGCAATGCGGCGCGTGATGGCGCGCACGATGGCGTCGGCGTTTTCCAGGTTGCTGCCCTGGTCAACCAGAAACCAGTCGATCCAGGCCGGGTCTTCCGGTTCGCAGATCAAGGTCACGCTGCCAGCCGCGTCGCCATTGGGCGTGATCGTCGCGCGGATCTGGTTACGCCAGGTCGACAGGCGGGCCAGCGCCGCGCCGGCCGACGCATTGCCGCCATACAGGTCGGTGCGTTCGACCTTGGCCCGCACCTGCAGGCTGTCGCGGGCGCTGTCGACGGCAGTCACGCCGGGCAGTTCGCGGATGGCGGCGTCGATCATGTCGAACGCTTCGCCGGCCTCGAACGGGATCTCGATCTGGCGCCGCTGGCGGTTTGCCAGCGTGGCCGCGTTCACGGTGCCGGCAACCAGCCGCACGCGGCGGGTGTGCGAGAACGCGATCAGGAGCACCCAGCCGGCCAGCGCAAAACCGAGCAGCGCCGCATAGCCGCCAAGGTTCAGATCAATATCCTGCAGCACGGTGCCGCTGATGAAAATACACAGCGCCAGGTAGACCGCGCTCCAGGCAACGATCAGGCGACCGTGGTGGAAAAAACTCGACATCATGATGGGCTTTCAAGCGTTGAAGAATGGCGCCAGCATAGGCACGCCATGGTTCGCAAAACAGCATTATGCGACGAAGCTGTGACTGGGCCGACGAAACCGGCCCCGGCGGCGTTGACGTCGGGCGCCCTCCGGTGTTGCGTGGCGCCGACCATACGGCGCTGACGGCTGCCCGGCCATTCGCCATCCCGTTCGCCTTATGTCAGCTGGTACTTCCCAAGCTGGTCACGACCTCGTACACTACCCTGTATTTACAACTCATCCTTAGATAGCCAACACCGTAAGTCGTTACCCGGAATTCTTGCAGAACATGATGCGCAGCTGGTTGCGCTCTTCTTGAAGGGATTGAGCGGCATGGCTGACAAACCGAACGACGGGCACGCCTGGCTGGTGTCGGTGCTGATTCCCGCGAAAGACGAAGCGGGCAATATTGGCCATCTGGTGGATGAAATCCATCACGCCCTGGCCGGACATCTGACCCACGAGGTCGTGCTGGTGGACGATGGCAGCAGCGACGACACTGGCGCCGTGTTCCTGCAGCATTGCCAGCAATGGAGCATGCCGGCGCAGCTGATCCGCCACGCACACAGCGCCGGACAAAGCACGGCCCTGTGGACCGCCGCGCGCCATGCCTCCGGGCGTTTTTTCGTCACGATCGATGGTGACTGCCAGAACCACCCGGCCGACATTCCGGCGCTGGTGGCGCAGGGGTTGACCTTGAGCGAAACGCACCAGCATTTTTGCATTGCCGGCTTTCGCACCGACCGGTGCGACACGCGCTGGAAAAAGATCCAGTCGCGCATCGCCAACGCCGTGCGCAGCCGCATACTCGACGACGGGGTCCCCGATACCGGCTGCGGCCTCAAGCTCGTGCCGCGCGCCACCTGGCTATGCCTGCCGTATTTCGACCACATGCACCGGTTCGTGCCGGCGCTGGTCAAGCGCCTGGGCGGCGTGATCGCCATCGTGCCGGTACGCCACCGCCGCCGTACGACCGGCGTATCAAAATACACGGCGTGGAACCGGCTCTGGGTGGGCATCGTCGACATGTGGGGCGTCAGCTGGCTGATCCGTCGCAGCAAACTCCCGCTGATCGACCGCATGGAAGTACGGCAGTGAAACCCGCGCTTGCCTTGCTGGTCAAACCGCTGCTGCTGACGGGTGTGCTCACGCTTGCCTTCCTGTCGCTGCATTTCCAGTGGTGGGGTTCATTCACCGAAATGGATCTGCTGAACCGCCTGTTCGAGCGGCACTGGGCCGCTGCCTGGCCCGTGTTCGCGATCACCGGCATCGTCTTCACCGCGCTTGGTGGCCCGCGCCAGGTGCTCGCCTTCGCCTGCGGTTGCGTCATCGGTGGCGTGCCCGGCGCATTGCTGAGCACTCTGCTGACCGGCTTCGGCGCCCTGCTGGCAATCGGCTGCGTACGCCACATCGGCACGGCCTGGGCAAACACCCGCTATGGCGACTGGGTCGTCATCGTCCGCCAACTGCTGGCCCGCGACACCTGGCTGTGGATCTGCACGCTGCGGCTGATGCCGGTCGGCAGCAACCTGGCGACCAATATCGCCGTAGGGCTGGCCCGGCTGAGCATGCCTGCGGTGTTCTGGGGCAGCCTGCTGGGCTATCTGCCGCAAATGCTGCTGTTCAGCTTTGCCGGCGCAGGGCTGGCCCTGCACGACGAGCAGCAGCTTTGGCTCAGCCTGCTGACGCTGGCGCTGTCCACGACCATCGCGCTCTATCTCTACCATCATGGCTTCAAGCAGCGCCTGCAGCACATCCGGGGACAGATGCATGCCACGCACGCACACCGGCAACCTTGATCAGGCCCCAAGCTGGTGGCCATGGCTCGTCGGGCTCACGCTCATTGCGCTGTTCGCGGGCATCGGGCTACGGGCACCGTGGCCAGCCGATGAGCCGCGCTTTGCCCAGGTCGCGCGCGAAATGGTGGAATCGGGCCAGTGGCTGTTTCCCACGCGGGGCGGCGAATTCTATCCGGACAAGCCGCCCGTCTTCATGTGGCTGATCGCCCTCTGCTACCAACTGACCGGACAACTGAAGATTGCGTTTCTGCTGCCCAGCGCGCTGGCGGGGCTGGGAACATTGTGGCTGGTGTTCGACCTGGGGCGCCGCTTGTGGGGAGAACACGTTGCGCGCTCGGCCGTGCTGATCCTCGTGTTCACACCGCAGTTCCTGCTGCAGGCCAAGGGCGCGCAGATCGATGCAGTGCTGTGTTTCTGGATCACGCTCGGCTGCTATGGCCTGCTTCGACACTTTCTGATCGGCCCTGCCTGGGGATGGTATGCGGCCAGCTGGGTGGCGATGGGACTGGGCATCATGACCAAGGGCGTCGGGTTTCTTCCCGCGCTGATGCTGATCCCGCTGGCCATCTGGCGCCGCCGCGCTGACGGATCCGGGCGCCAGGCCTGGCGCCTGCGCGTGTGGTGGGGCCCCGCACTGATGCTGGGCACGCTAGCGCTGTGGCTGACGCCGATGTGGATCACGGTCGAACGCGTGCACAGCCCCGAACTGCTGGCCTACCGCGACAATATCCTGTTCAGGCAGACCGCCGAGCGCTACGCCAATGCATGGCACCACGTCCAGCCGTGGCACTACTACCTGACGACTGCCTTGCCGACAATGTGGTTCCCGCTGGTCGTGCTGTTCCTTCTGAGCATGCGCGGCATCGTGAACCTTTGGTCGTCGAGCACGGCGCTGCGCATCCTTCTGAGCTGGGTTGCACTCGTGCTGCTGTTCTTTTCGCTCAGTCCCGGCAAGCGCGAAGTCTACATCCTGCCGGCACTGCCGATGTGCGCCCTGGCGCTCGCCTGTGTCTGGGAACAGACGCCGGCCGCGGGCCGCCGCGCCGCATCAGTGGTCTTGCGCGCAATGTTCGTGCTGCCGGGCGTGCTGCTGATATCGCTGGCGGGCGTGGCATGGCTGGCGCCCCACCGGCTGCCAGCCAGGGCGGATGACTATGCCGGGGCTGTCACGGCACTGGCGCCGGGCGTGCTGCTGCTCGGGCTGGCGTTGGCCGGCATCCCCCTGCTGCTGCGCAAGCGTGCCTTGTTCGAGCAACTGGCGCTGGCCAGCCTGCTGACCTGGCTGTGCATCGCCTTCTGGCTGTGGCCGACCCTCGATCCGCATCGCACACCGCGCGCCGTTTTGCAGGAACTCGAGCGAAAGATCGAGCCCGAAACTATGCCCGGAGCGCAGGTCGGCACGCTCGAATTCAAGGAGCAATTCCTGTTGTTTGCCGACCGGCCGCTGGTGCATTTCAGCTATCTGGCGCCACTGACCCAGCAAGAGCGCAGTGCATGGCACTGGATGCGCGCCGATCCTGCGCGCGTGCTGCTGGTGCCCGACCATCTGGCGCTGCGCTGCTTCGATCTGACGCGACAACGCGTGCTTGGTCAGGCCCATCGCCGCGGCTGGGTACTGCTCGATGCCACGGCGCTGCGTGCGCGCTGCGACGGGCCCGTCGGCCACGCACCCTATCGCTATGTTCCCGTCAGGAAGGACATCCTGTCGTAGGGACGACCGCGCAACCGGAACTGCGCCAGCGGGTGCCGGTCCGGCGTATGATGGCCGTCTGCTACCCGGAGGATTCATCATGCAACTACGCACTTATTCCGCCGCTGTACTGACCATCGCCTGCCTGCTGCTGGGCGGTTGCCGCGAACACAATGCGCCAGCCCAGCCGATCGCCCCGGCCGCGCAAGCCGCCTCGCACACGCCAGCGTCGTCCTGATCCTGCACGAACGAGCGCGGCGCGCAGTCTTTGCAGCGCGCCAGTGATCGCCATGCCGGCGCCGGCAGGTTACACTGCGGCCTGTCCATTTAGTCGCAAGGTGTCCTGCCCATGTCGTTTGCTTCCCTCGGCCTGATCGAGCCGATCGTCCGCACCCTGGACGCTCTCGCCTACCACACGCCCACTGCCGTCCAGGAGCAGGCGATTCCCGCCATCCTGGCTGGCAACGACGTGATGGCCGCTGCCCAGACCGGCACCGGCAAGACGGCCGGCTTCACGCTGCCGATCCTGCAGCGTCTCGTCATGGGCGGCAAGGTCGGCAACAACGCGGCGCGCGCGCTGATCCTGGTGCCGACCCGCGAACTGGCCGAGCAGGTGCACGAAAGCGTGCGCACCTATGCCGAGGGCTTGCCGCTGCGCTCGATGGTGGCCTACGGCGGCGTCAGCATCAATCCGCAGATGATGACACTACGCAAGGGCGTGGACGTGCTCGTGGCCACGCCGGGTCGCCTGCTCGACCTGCACCGGCAGAACGCGGTGCATTTCAACGAAGTGAAAACGCTGGTGCTGGACGAAGCCGACCGCATGCTCGACCTGGGCTTTGCGCGCGAACTCGACAACATCCTGAAACTGCTGCCGAAGAAACGCCAGACACTGCTGTTCTCGGCCACGTTCTCGGACCCGATCCGCGCACTATCGAACCAGATGCTGCGCGAACCGGTGCGCATCGAGGCAACGCCGCGTAACACGACGGTTGCGGCCATCCGCCAGTGGGTCATCCCGGTCGACAAGAAGCGCAAGGCCGCGCTGTTCGTGCACCTGCTGGAACAGCGCGACTGGACGCAGGTGCTGGCCTTTGCCCGTACCCGCAAGGGTGTGGATGAACTGGTCGGCCTGCTGGAATCCAGGGGCATTCCGGTCGACTCGATCCACGGCGACAAACCGCAGCCGGCGCGTCTGCGCGCGCTCGATCGTTTCAAGGCCGGTGAGGTACGCGTGCTGATCGCCACCGACGTCGCCGCGCGCGGCATCGACATTGACGACTTGCCGGCCGTGATCAATGTGGATTTGCCGATCGTGGCCGAGGATTACGTGCACCGCACCGGGCGCACGGGCCGCAAGGGTGCGAGCGGCGAAGCGGTGTCGCTGGTATGTGCCGACGAAGTCGAGCAACTGGCGGCGATCGAAGTGCTCACGCGCCAGACACTCGACCGCGTGGAAGAGCCGGGCTATGCACCCGAGCACCGCGTGCCGCAGACCGATGCAAAGGGGCAGATCGTCAAGAAACCGAAAAAACCGAAGAAGCCCAAGGGCAATGCGCCCGTGGTCAGCGAGGACGTGCGCTTTCGGCGTTAAGAGCGCCTGACAACACCGTTTGGCATACCGCCAACTGATGAGCGAGCAGGCAAGTGAGAGAAACGCCTGGTGGATGTCTGCTCGTCGCTCTGTCGTGTGCGCAGTCAGCGAAAGCGGTGTAGTCAACACAAGGTGTGCCCGATGACCCGCCACCATTGTCCGAGCCGTTCGCGCATTTCTACGCCATCGCGCGCGATTCGAGCTGCAATGCCCCGATGGCGCAGTCAATCCCGATGGGCTCTCGAAGCATACGGTCGACGGCATGCAGCTTGCCTGGGCGTTTTCGCGCACGGCTTGCTCATCCTTTCACTGCCGGGACAGACGCTACCGGAGGAATGAGGAAACGCGGTCGTGTACTCGCCCGCCCGCTAGTGCAGCCGGGTTCGCGCGGCAGGTGCTACCTGTATGTCGAAATTCTTTACAGTGCAGCAGAAAAATTCTAGCCAACAATCCTAAATGCTTGATTAAAATGAAAGTTTTTTTCTGGCACACTTGTTGCTTAATAGATTGCATCAGTAACCCACGACAATCCAGGAGATTTACCCAATGAACGCTTTCTCGAAAACCATTATCGCCTCATCGATCGCAGCTGCAACCATCTTCAGCGGTACTGCCGCAGCAGCAACTTTCAACCCCTTCACCGTTGACCCAGTCAACGGCAGCCAGGCAAACTTCGTTGCTGACAAGATCACCGGTAACTACACCGAAACCGCGACCTTCAACCAAAATGGTACGTTCAACGTCTCGCTGGTGTGGACTGCTGGCCAGTTCGTCGGCAACGGTGGCAACACCGCGTACGAAGCTTTCCAGACCGGCCTGGGCGCAAACTACGGCCTGTTCGCTAACTACTCGGCAAGCGGCACTTACTCGGTGAGCGGCTCGACCACCACGTTCAACTTCCAGCCAGGCACCGGTAGCCTGGACCTGTTCATGGACACCACGCTGGGCGTTGCAGGCGGTAACGTCCTGCTGGGCTCGGGCAACCCAATGGCTGGCCAGGGCACGCTGAACCCAATGCTGAGCACCTGCTCGAACCCAGGCAATCCAGGCGGCAGCGGCATCAACTGCGGCAGCTTCGGTGCATCGAGCTCGTTCGCGCTGACCGCAGCAGGCAGCAGCTTCTTCGTCCTGCCTAACCCGTTCTACTCGATGTCGTTCCAGTCGGGCCAGCTGAACAACTTCACGCCATCGGGCACCCAGACCATCAATGGTTCGCTCGACGTCGTGTTCGAAAACGCAGCTGAAGTGCCAGAGCCAGCATCGGTTGGTCTGCTGGGCCTGGGCATGCTGGGTCTGTACGCAGCACGTCGTCGTAGCAAGAAAGCAGCCTGAGCACTGTAGACCCGCCTTGCGGGCCTGTTTTTTGCATGAAATCTTCAAACAAAAAAACACTGCCCGTAAAGGCAGTGTTTTTTTGTTTTTGCGCGTGTTCAGAGCTGTTTGCCAGCATACACGCTGTGACTTTCTGAAATAGATGTGACGAAAGTTACTACGGCACCGAGCTGCGCCCACCAGATTTGCCTAATAGCTGCTACGATTTTTCACTGAATGACTGCGACAGACCCGTACGCATATCGACATAGCTGCGACCCACTTCGTCACTGACCTGACAACCGTCGTAACGCCACCAGCAGGAACCGGCATCGGCTGCTTCCGACCCAGAACAATGGGATGCAGGCTGTGATGAAAATGGTCGTAGTGAATCGCCACGACTGCTTCTGGCCAAAAGCGGGCGGTCGGTACGGCTCACTGTGTGAACATCTTGCCGCCAGAGCAAGTAACAGGTTTTGTCAGGCGTTCTGAGCCGGCATTGCGCCGCGCCCGGTTCAGACGCCGCTACGCACAGGCGCCAGGCCGCGCCGGCGCGCCAGGCCCCGTTCGCACAGCGCGCCGGCGGCATACAGCAGCACGAAGAGCGGCGTAACGAACAGGCCGTACGCGTCGGGCCATGACAGGAACTCGAGGGCACGCCCCAGCCCCAGCGCCTGCACCACGACCAGCTGGCCGGCAATCGGCAACTGCAGAAACGCCAGCTGCGATGCGTCGTCGCCGGCGCCAAGCGAGACGATGCCCACGCAGGCGATGATGAAAATTGCGTAGGGAGTGCACAACAACAGACCGAATCGGGACATCAGGGAAGCAGGGTCAGGCCCTGGCGGCTAAAGGCGGTACGTATCGTCACGACGTGACAGGGCAACCAACACCGCCACCTTACCACCGCCGAACAGCCCAAAATCCTCCGAATGTCACGCCGTGCCAGTAACCGCTAACGTAATGCAAGGCGCATGTTTCGGGTGCCGTCTTCGCGGTCGATCGTCACTTCGAAGCCCAGTTTTTTCACCATGGCGACGATGCGCGAATTCTGCGGAAGCGCTTCGCCGACGATCTCGCCGGTGCCGCGCGCGCGGCAATACCGGATCAGCTTTTCCATCATGATGCGACCCAGCCCCATCCCTTTGAGGTCCGAGCGCACGGTAACGGCGAATTCGGCGCTCGTGTTGTCGGGATCGGCCACGACACGGGCGACCGCCAGCGTCTCGAACACCCCGGCCGCGTTCTTGCGGGTGGCGATGAAGGCCATCTCGCGGTCGTAGTCGATCTGCGTGAAGCGCGCGAGCTGCGACGGCTGCAGCTCGCGGATGCGCACGAACATCCGGTAGCGCACGTCGTCCGGCGTGAGCGCGTCGAAGAACGCCAGGTGCGCCGGGCCGTCTTCGGGGCGGATCGGGCGCAGCAGCAACGGCGCGCCCTGCCACTCGATCGTCTCTTCCAGTTCGCGTGGGTAGGGCCGGATCGCCAGCCGGTCGAGCGTGCTGCCCGAGCGGTCGGCCAGCGCGAGCCGCATCCGCGCGTCGAGCACAATGGCGCCGCGGCTGTCGACGACGAGCGGGTTGATGTCCAGCTCGACGATTTCGGGGATATCGGAGATCAGGCGCGAGACCTGAATCAGCACCGCCAGCACGGCGTCGAGATTGGCGGCCGGGCGGTTGCGGTAGCCGGCCAGCAGGCGCGCCACGCGCGTGCGGTCGACCAGGTCGCGCGCCAGCACCAGGTTCAGCGGCGGCAAGCCGACCGAATAATCATCGAGCACCTCAACCGCCACGCCGCCCTGGCCGAACACCAGCACCGGCCCGAACACCGGGTCGAGCGCGGCGCCGACGATCAGTTCATGGCCATGCGTGCGGCGGCACATGGCCTGCACCGAAAAGCCGTCAAAGCGCGCCTGCGGGAACAGCTCGCCCAGCCGCGCGCGCATGCGCAGCGCAGCGGCGCGCACGGCGTCTTCCGAATCGAGGTCGAGCGTCACCCCGCCGACATCGGACTTGTGCATCACGTCGGGCGTGAGGATCTTGACGGCGACCGGGAACCCGATCGCGCGCGCCGCCGCCGCGGCCGCGTCGGCGTCAACAGCGGCGCGCGTCTCGACCAGCGCCAGGCCGTACGCACGCAGGATCGCCTTGGTCTCGGGATCGGACAGCAAGAGGCGCTTGGCGGCGATCGCTTCGCGCACCAGCGCGCGCGCGGCGCTGCGATCGGGCGCCATATGGCCCGCCATCGACGGCGGCACTTCCATCAGCAGATTCTGGTTGCGCCGGTAGTTCACCAGTTGCAGAAAGCCGTTGACGCCATCTTCGGGCGTGCGGTACGTGGGCATGCGTGCCTCGGCCGCGATCGCGCGCGCGGCCACGACCGAGGCGCCGCCCAGCCAGCACGACAGAATCGGGCGCGAGGCGGCGCGCGCCAGCGGCGCGATCGCATTGGCGACATCGCGGCTGTCGACGGTCGCGGTCGGCGAATGCACGATCAGCACGGCGTCGATCTGGGGATCGGCCAGCAACACGTCCAGCACTGCGGCGTAGCGCTCGGGCGGCGCCCCGCCCAGCAGGTTGACCGGGTTGGCACGGACTGGATGGCCGGGCTGCGCAACGTTCCAGCCGGCCGGCAGCACGGCGTCAAGCCGCATGACCGATTCGGGCGACAGCGTCGCCGCCACGCCGCCGCCGTAGCGCAGCGCGTCGCGCGCCAGTACGCCTGGCCCCAGGCCGTTGCTGACAATGGCCAGGCGCTCGCCATGCAGCACGCGCGCGTAGGCCAGCGTCTCGACCGCCGCGAACAGCTGCTCGGTGGTGTGCACGCGCAGCATGCCGGCGCGCCGGATCGCGGCGTCGAACACGTCGTCCTCGGTGGCCAGCGCCCCGCTTTCGCTGGCGGCCGGCCGCGCGCCGTCGGTATCGCTGCGCGATTTCAGCACGATCACCGGCTTGCTGCGCGCGGCGGCGCGCGCGGCCGACATGAATTTGCGCGCGTAGCGCAGCTGGTCGACATACAGCAGGATCGCGCCGGCATTGCCATCGCTGGCCAGGTGATCGAGCACGTCGCCCAGGTCGACATCGGCCGAGTCGCCCAGCGAGATGAAGTGCGAAAAGCCGATGCCGCGCGTGCGCGCCCAATCGAGCACGCCCGTCATCAGTGACCCGGACTGCGAGACGAACGCAATCCGCCCCGGCAGTGCGCCGCTATGGGCCACGCTGGCGTTCAGGCCAAGGCCCGGGACCAGCAGGCCCGCGCTGTTCGCGCCGAGAAGACGCAGCAGATAAGGGTGCGCCGCGTCGAGCGTGGCCTGGCGCAGGCTGCGCCCCCGTGCATCGCGCCCGCGCGCCAGGCCGCTGGTAAGCACCACGGCGGCGCGCGTGCCGCGTTCACCCAGCTGGCGCACCAGTTGGGGTACGGTGGCGGCCGGCGTGCAGATGACGGCCAGGTCGGGCGCCTCGGGCAAGTCGGCCACCGTCGCGTAGCACGGCAAGTCGCCCAGCTGCTTATATTTGGGGTTGACGGCAAACAGCTGGCCCTTGAAGCCGCCACCCTGCAGATTGGCCAGCAGCGTGGCGCCCATGCTGCCCGGTCGCACCGAGGCGCCGATCAGCGCCACTGACCGCGGCGCGAACAGGTGCTGCAGGTTACGGATGCTCATGAAAGCACCAGGGAAGTGCGCGGCATGGCCGGGCGATGCAGGAGGCGGGCGACATGCGACATGGGTGGGACCTTTGCGTCAGTGGCGTCAAGGAACACCAGCATACCGCCACGGCGCACTGCAGCGCGCACAAAATCCTGCGCCGCAGCTAGCGGAAGGCGAACACGCCGCCGATGCGCCGTTCGGGCAGCGCCCGCAGCTCGGCCGAACGGGCCAGCAATTCGCGCATCAAACCATCGGCCAGGCTCTGCGTATGACACGCCACGACCTCGGCATCGAATGCCACGTCGGCCATGCAGCTGCGCATGTGCTGCGCCTCCGGCAGCTCGCACAATGCGATCGCAGCCAGCATGTCGTCGGACGCCGGCGGCAGCACCGCGTAGAAACGCAGGCGGAACTGGCGATCGAGCAGCATGCTGCCGTTCAGAAAACGGTCGACGCCGACGTCGAACAGGACGTGCGCGATGACTTCGGCCGCCCTGCCCGCTACTTCTTCCTGATTCTTCCTGCGCCGCAGAGTGAGCAGTCGCTCGATCAACACCATGCCTGCCCTTGTCATTGAATTGTCATTGAATCAAGTCGGCATGCTATCAGCCACGTCCCTTGCCCGGCAAGGTTTCCGGCCGCCATCATGACAACAGTGTTGCGCGGACGCCATGCTAGAATTACCGCGTGAATTCAACCGTCCATGTCTGCCTGCGCCGCGCGCTCGTGTGGCTGCTGCTGCTGGCGATTCCCTTCCAGGGCATCGCTTCGGCAGGCATGCTGGCGTGCACGCATGCCGCCATGCAGCACGGCAGCGTCACCGCCGTGACCGCGCCGCACGACATGGCCGCCGGAGCGGAGCACTGCCACGATGCCGGCCCGCAGGTTACCAAGGCGACCGACCATGGGCCGACGGATAACGACCAGGAGCGCTGCAGTGCCTGCGCCGCCTGTTGCATCAGCGCTGCCATGGCCGGCGCACCAACGATTCCCGCCGCGCCGCAGACCTTGTCGACCCGGCTGATCGAGGCAGCCACCGGCCGCCCCGAGGCCGTCGACCTCGCGTTACCAGAACGACCTCCCCGCTTCCCGCTCGCCTGAATCAGCACACCACCGCGCCACGCTGGCGCGGCATCACTGCATCTCACCGAACGAGGAACCATGTCGACCTTTACCCGACCACAGCTTGTGCTGGGCTGCGTGCTGGCCAGCGCCTGCGCCCTGATGCCCGCCGCAGCGCAGAGCGGCCACCGGACTGCCCCTGCCGCCAACCCCACCGACCCGGACGCTGCCGTACCGGACACCGGCTACCAGCCGGCGTACGTGCTACCTGCACGCGCTGCCACGGCGACGACGCCTGACCGCAGCTGGCAGGAACATAACCGCATCGTGGCGGGCCAGCCCGGCCACGATGCGCATGCCGGACACGGCAAGCCGGCTCCCGACCCGCACGCGCACCAACACACCCCTGCCCCTGTACAGCCAGAGCACAAGGAGCACCACTGATGGCAAGTCCAATTTCATGGCATGGGACGCTGGCGCTGAGCCTGGGCCTGCTGCTGGCCGGCTGCGCCAGCGTCGCGCCCGAGCGCGCCTTCGAAGCCAGCGCCGCTGCGGCGCAGGCGCGCACGGGCGTGGATGCGCGGCTGCTGCGCAGCGATGCCGACCGCCAGGCCTTGCAGGCCGAGATCGACACACTGCTGCTGGCACCGCTGACGCAGGACGCCGCCGTGCGCATCGCCGCGCTGAATCACCCCGGCCTGCAGGCCACCTACTGGGAAGCTGGCATCGCCCAGGCCGACGTGGCCCAGGCCGCGCGCCTGCGCAATCCCGGCTTCGGATTCTCGCGCATGGACGGCGGCGGCAACCGGGAAACCGAACGCTCGGTGTCGATCGACCTGGCGGGCCTGCTCACGATGCCGCTGCGCCAGCGCATGGCCGCGCGGCGCCTTGACGAAACGACCCTGCGCGTGGCCGCCGCCATCGAGCACCACGTCAACGCCACCCGGCGCGCCTGGATCGAGGCTGTGGCGGCGCGCCAGGCCGTGGCCTACGCACGGCAGGTGGCCGACGCCGCCGACGCGTCAAGCGCACTGATGGCGCGCATGACCCAGGCCGGCAACGCCAGTGCGCTGGACCTGGCGCGCGAGTCGGCCTTCCACGCCGAAGCCGGCGCCGGCGTCCTGCGCGCCGACCGCGCGGCCAACGCCGCGCGCGAACATCTGACGCGCCAGCTCGGCCTGTGGGGCGCGCAGGCGCTCTACACGCTGCCCGAGCGCTTGCCCGACCTGCCAGCGGCGCCCGCCGAACTGACCGGCATCGAGCGCACGGCGCTGAGCCAGCGCCTGGACGTGCAGGCCGCGCGCGCTGCCGCCGCCGGCACCGCCGCCGACCTGGGCCTCACGCGCACCACGCGCTTCATCAATGTGCTCGACCTGGGCTATGCGGACAAGCGCGAGACAGGCGAACCGAAAAGTGATGGCTACGAGATCGGCCTGGAGCTGCCGCTGTTCGACTGGGGCGGCGCCCGCGTGGCGCGCGCCGAAGCGGTGTACATGCAGTCGCTCGGCCAGATCGCGGCCATCGCGGTCAATGCCCGCAGCGAAGCGCGCGCGGGCTACCTCAGCTACCGCGCCAGCTACGACGTGGCGCGCCACTACCGCGATCAGGTGATCCCGCTGCGCAAGCAGATCGCGGACGAGACGCTGCTGCGCTACAACGGCATGCTGGCCAGCCCGTTCGAGCTGCTGGCCGACGCGCGCGAACAGGCCGCGGCGGTTCACGCCACCATCGAAGCGCTGAAGGATTTCTGGCTGGCCAAGGTCGACCTGGAAACCGCCATCGGTACGCGCCTGCCGGCGCCATCGACCACTGATATGAAGGACACCCCACCATGACCAACCGCAGATCGTTCCTGACCGGCGCCGGCGCCGGCATCACGGCACTGGGCGCCTCGCTCGTGAGCCGTGCCGGCGCGGCGTCGCTGCCGGAAGCCCCGACCCATACCTCGAGCGCCACCGCCGCGCCGTTGCACCCGACGGGCGGACGCCCGTACAACCCCGTCGTCACGCTCAACGGCTGGACACTGCCCTGGCGCATGAAAGACGGCGTCAAGGAATTCCATCTGGTGGCCGAACCGGTCGTGCGCGAATTCGCGCCCGGCATGCAGGTCAATCTGTGGGGCTACAACGGCCAGAGCCCGGGCCCGACCATCGAAGTGGTCGAGGGCGACCGCGTGCGCATCTTTGTCACCAACAAGCTGCCCGAACACACGAGCGTGCACTGGCACGGCCAGTTGCTGCCGTGCGGGATGGATGGCGTGACGGGCCTGACCCAACCCGGCATCCAGCCCGGCAAGACCTTCGTCTACGAATTCGTCGCGCGCCATGCGGGCACCTTCATGTACCACCCGCACGCCGACGAGATGCAGCAGATGGCGATGGGAATGATGGGCTTCTGGGTCACGCACCCCAAGGATCCGCGCCAGCACGCTGTTGCTCGGGATTACTGCATGCTGCTGTCCTCGTACGACATCGAGCCGGGCAGCTATACGCCGCGCACCAACACGATGCTTGACTTTAATCTGTGGACCATCAACAGCCGCGTGTTCCCGGGCCTGGACCCGATGGTGGCGCGCCTGGGCGACAAGGTGCGCATCCGCGTGGGCAACCTGACGATGACGAACCACCCGATCCACCTGCACGGACACCGCTTCGAGGTCGCTGGCACCGATGGGGGCTGGGTGCCCAAGTCGGCGCGCTGGCCCGAGGTGACGACCGACGTCGCCGTCGGCCAGATGCGCGCCATCGAATTCGTGGCCGATGCGCCGGGCGACTGGGCGTTCCACTGCCATAAATCGCACCACACGATGAATGCGATGGGCCACGACGTGCCGACGCTCATTGGCGTCGACCATCGCGGCGTGGCCGAGAAGATCAACAAGCTGGTGCCCGGCTATATGGTCATGGGCGACAAGGGTGGCTCGATGGGCGACATGAAGATGCCGCTGCCCGCCAACACGCTGCCGATGATGAGCGGCGACGGCCCGTTCGGCAACCTGGAAATGGGCGGCATGTTCACGGTGCTGAAAGTGCGCGAAGGCCAGAAGCGCGGCGACTACAGTGACCCTGGCTGGTACCGCCATCCGGCTGGCACGGTCGCGCGCGAATGGACCGGTGACGGCGCCGGGGCGCTACCGCCAGCGGCACGTGCGCCCGATGCCCGGCCGGCACCGGCGCCGGCCGGCCAGGCCATGGAGGCGCGCAAACCCGGCGCCAAGGACATGACGGGGCACGAGCACCACTAGCCGGCTGCAGGCGCCTCGGGCGCCTCGGACACCTTGCGCAGCAGCGCAATCAGCTGCTGCGGTGCGACCGGTTTCGTGAAGTGCTCGTCGAAGCCGGCCGCCAGCGAGGCGGCGCGGTCTTCCTTTCTGCCGCGTCCCGTCACGGCCACCAGGTAGGGGCGTGGTGTGTCCTGCGCCAGCACGCCCGCCAGTTCCAGCCCATCCATGTGCGGCATGCCCAGGTCGAGCACCGCGATCCGGGCCGGCCGTTCGCGGTGCAGGCGCAGCGCCTGCGCGCCGTCGTGCGCCACCATCACGGTCGCGCCTTCGGAGCGCAGCAGCCAGGCCAGCGATTCCGCTGCATCCACATTGTCGTCGGCCACCAGGATGTGCTTGCCCAGCGCAGCGCCGTCAGGCACGGGAGGCACCTCACCCGGCGCCATGACCGGCTCCTCGCACAGGGGCAGGCGCACGAGGAAGGTCGCGCCGCGGCCCGGCCCGTCGCTGTCGGCCCGGATGCTGCCACCATGCAGTTCGACGAAGCCCTTCGCCAGTGAGAGCCCGATCCCCAGGCCGCCCTGCGCCAGGTGACTGGCGCTGCCGGCCTGCACGAACGGATCGAACACGCGTTCGAGCATGTCGGGCGCCAGTCCCACGCCGCTGTCGGCCACCCACGCCACGGCCTGGTTGTCTTCGCGCCGCAAGCCGAGTTCAAGACCGCCGCCGGGCGGCGTGTACTTGGCTGCATTCGTGATCAGGTTGGCGAATACCTGCGTCAGGCGCAGCGGATCGGCGTCGACCCAGAGCGGTTCGTCAGCCACCCGCAGCGCCACCTGGTGGCGCCCGGCCTCGATCAGCGGCATGCTCGTTTGCAGCGTTTCGCGCAACAGGCGGCCCAGGTCCACGCGCACGCGGCGCAGCTCGATCTTGCCGCGGCTGATGCGTGATACGTCCAGCAAGTCGTCCAAGAGGCGCGCCATCTGGTCGGTCTGGCGCGCCACCATCGCCGCGATCCATTCGATGCGTTCCGGCGCCAGCGCCTTGTTGCGCAGGAGCGAGGCCGCATTGGCAATCGGCGCCAGCGGATTGCGCAGCTCGTGCGCCAGCGTGGCGATATAGACATCCTTGCGCCCGTCGGCCTCGCGCAGGCTGTGCATCGCCGCCTCGCGCTCGGACACGTCCAGCACCAGCGAGAACACGGTCTGGATCTCGCCTGCCTCATCGACCAGCACCGAGTTGTACCATTCGCAGCACAGCGCGCGCCCGTCGCGGGTACGGTTGCGGTTGGCCGACTTGGCGTAGCGCGTGCCCGAGTCGACCAGGCGCGCAATCATCGCGCCTACCTGGCCGGCATCGCCCTCGTGAATCATGCCGATGCGGTCGATCCGCTGGCCGATGGCCTCGCCTGCGGACCAGCCGAACAATTCTTCGGCGCGCCGGTTCCACAGGGTGATGACCAGGTCGCGGTTCCATTCGATCACGGCCAGCGGCGTGTTCTCGATCAGGTAGCGGGTCTGGTCCAGCGCCCTTGCCAGGGCCGCGCTGGCCTCGGTGCGCTCAGTGATGTCGTCGATGACGACCATGATGGAAGCCAGTTCGGCCGCGCTCTCGCGCAGCGGGGCGCCGCTGACCGCGTACACAAGCCGCGCGCCGTCATGCACGCTCTCGATCATGGCGTCGCGAAACGCCCGGCCGCCGATCGCGCGCGCGACCGGTTCGCGGATCAGGTCCAGCATGCCCTTGACGCCATCGGCCCCGAAGTGGCGCGCCATCTGCATGGCCTGTTCATTCGCCATCATGCAGCGGCCCTGGGCATCGACGATCAGGACGCCGTCAGGCAACTGGCGCAACACGGTTCCCAGCAGGCTTTGCCACTGGGCGTGGGCGCGCGTTTCGATCATTTCCTGGAACGTTGCGTGCAGGCGGGCGTGCAGCGCGATATTGTCGATCGCCAGCGCGCCCAGCACGAACAGCGACGTGGACAGCCCGTACAGGCGGCCGGCATAAAAACCGAGGTCGTACAGACCCGTATTGAACACGCAGGACAGACCCACTTCGAACACCCAGGCCGCCATCGCCACGGTCAGCCAGACATCGAGCACGGTGCGCGGGCGCTTCTGCACCGTGGCATACAGCACGTAGAGCGACAGCGCCAGTATCGCAGCCGAGATGCCATGGTAGAGCGGCAAGGTACGCGTGCCGTCGATCAGCATGGGCAGATACGGCGCGCCGGTCGTGCCCACCAGCACCAGCAGTGACACGAACAGCACGGTCAGCAGCGCCCCGATGCGCATGAAATGTGGTGGCAGCGGCGCCCCGGCCAGGCGCCCGCGCGCGCTGCGCGAGTAGCCGAGCACGAACAGCGGATACAGCGCGTGCCAGGCCGCGTGCAGCCAGGCGGCGGTTTGCGGGTTACCGCCGAGCACGCCTTTGTCGCCAAGCAGCCCGTAGAACGTGAGCATGTGGGCGCCGGCGATCAGCGCCGTGAACAGGTAGCCGAGCGCGAGGATGCCCAGCGCCAGCGAGCGCCGCGTGTGGACATGACCGAGCAGCAGGATGCCCGTGACGAAGTTGCTGGCGATCAGCGTCGACAGATAGATCGGCAGGAATTCGGGCGCGTGCGGCAGAGGTACGCCGGCTGCCGGCACCAGCACGGCGAACCCCAGCGCCAATGCCGCCAGCACCAGCACGGCCCGGCGCAGTTGGGCGCTGCCCGGCGGATGCTTGACCAGGTCGATCGGTTCTGCGAACACACCATCTCTCATGAGGATTCCGCTGACGAGGTCGGTCGGGGATGCCAGTGTTGTGTATTGTTCTTTCTACAAAATATAGCCTAAATGAATATTGTTTGGGGGTGTATTTATCCGCTTATCGTCCAGGAAACGCACTGGGCCGCATTGGCCGGCGTGCAGGCCTCAGGCGCCGGCCGTCACGGGATAGCCGGCACCGTCGATGGCCGCCACCAGCGGCGTCACCTCAAGCGCACTATCAATGCGGACCTTGCCGCTGGCCAGATCGATGTTCACCGTGGCGGCCGGATCAACGGCGTGGACGGCGGCAGTCACGCGGCCAACACAGTGCTTGCAGGTCATGTCGGCAACAGTCAGTTCATACATGGGAATCTCTCCTTTGGTTGGGCGTGCAGGAATGGGGGCAGACTCGGGTGCAGGCGCCCCGGTGGTGGGGGTTGAATGGGGCGCCGCGCGCCAGCGGCGCAGCAGCAATGCATTGGCCACGACGCTGACCGAACTGAGCGCCATCGCGGCGCCGGCCAGCACCGGATTGAGCAGGCCGAAGGCGGCCAGCGGCACGCCGATCAGGTTATACACGAAGGCCCAGCCGAGGTTCTGGCGAATCTTGCGCCAGGTACGCTGCGAGACGTCGAGCGCGTCGGCCACCAGCATCGGATCGCCCCGCATCAGCGTGATGCCGGCGCTGTGCATCGCCACATCGGTCCCGGTCGCCATCGCCATGCCGACATCGGCCGCGGCCAGCGCCGGTGCATCGTTGATGCCGTCGCCGATCATGGCAACCGTGCGGCCAGCCTGGCGCAGTGCTGCGATGACGTCGGCCTTGTCAGCCGGCAGCACCTCGGCATGCACGCGCGTGATGCCGAGCGCACGCGCCACGCCCTGCGCAGCCCCGGCGCTGTCACCGGTCAGCAGCACGGGCGTGATGCCGCGCGCGACCAGCCTTGCGACGGCGGCCTGCGCGCCGGGCTTGAGCCGGTCGCCGAACGCGAGCAGGCCAAGCACGGTGACCGCATCGCCACGCCGCTCGGCCAGCCACGAGACGGTGCGCCCGGCCGCTTCATGCGCTTCTGCCCCGCCCGCCAATACGCCAAGGTCGTTCATCAGGCGCCGGTTGCCAAGCAGGATCGTGGCGCCGTCGACGTCGGCCTGCACGCCGCGGCCCGGCAGTGCGCGCCCGTCGGTCGCCTCCGGCACGGGCAGCGCGCGGCGCGCCGCTTCGTCCAGCACGGCGCGCGCCAGCGGATGGACGCTCGTTTGCTGGACCGCGGCGGCGAGCGTGAGCAGGCGCGTCGCATCTGGCCCTTCCAGCGCCAGCAACTGCGGCCGGCCCTCGGTCAGGGTGCCCGTCTTGTCGAACACGACGACATCGACGGCGTGCGCCGTTTCCAGCGCCTCGGCGTCCTTGATCAGAACGCCGTGACGGGCAGCCACGCCGGTGCCGACCATGATCGCCGTCGGCGTGGCCAGGCCCAGCGCGCACGGACAGGCGATCACCATCACGGCGACCGCATTGAGCAGCGCGCCCTGCCAGTTCCCCGTGCCCATACCCCAGGCCAGCAGCGTGACGAGCGCAATGGCCAGCACCACCGGCACGAACACGGCGCTGACGCGGTCAACCAGGCGCTGGATCGGCGCCTTGGCCGCCTGCGCGTCTTCGACCATACGGATGATCTGCGCAAGCGTCGTGGCGCTGCCGACGGCGCTGGCGCGCACCAGCAGCAGCCCTTCCGCGTTGACGGCGCCGCCCACGACAGCATCAACCGGGCCCTTGGCCAGCGGCAGGCTCTCGCCGGTCAACAGCGACTCGTCGACGTGGCTCAGGCCCTCGAGCACGACACCATCGGCCGGCACCCGCTCGCCTGGCTTGACCACCATGACGTCACCCACGCGCAAGGCTGCCAACGGCACGCGCACATCGGCGCCGTCACGGCGCACGAGGGCGTCGGCAGGCTGCAGACGTTCCAGCGCGCCCAGCGCCTCGATCGTCTGGCGCCGGGCGCGGCCTTCCAGCCATTTACCGAGCAGCACCAGGGTGATGACAACGGCCGACGATTCGAAATACAGGTGGGAGGCAGCATGCCCGCTCTGCGTCAGCAGAAGGTACAGCGACAGGCCGTAGGCGGCGCTCGTACCGATCGCAACGAGCAAGTCCATATTGCCGGCGCCGGCGCGCAGCGCGCTCCAGCCAGCGCGGTAGAAGCGCGCGCCAAGCCAGAATTGCACGGGCGTGGCCAGCAGCCACTGCACCCAGCCTGGCAGCATCGCGTCAATGCCGAACGGCACCAGGATCATCGGCAGCACAAGCGGGATCGACAGGAGCGCGCCGGCAGCAACCGGCCACCAGGTGGCTGCGCCCGTTTTCACGGAAGTGGCGGGTGCATCAGCCGTCTCCACGCGGGCCGCGTAACCGGCCGCTTCGACGGCGGCCAACAGTGCGGCCGGTGGCGCAGCGCCGTCGATGCGGGCTTTTTCGGTGGCCAGGTTGACACTGGCACCAGTGACGCCAGGAACGTGTGCCAGGGCTTTTTCGACACGCGCCACGCAGGAGGCGCAGGTCATGCCATCGATCAGCAGTGTGACCGGCGGTTGTACGGTAGAGAGAGTGTTGGCATCCATTCGACAAGGATAAACCTTCCCACTACGGGAAGGTCAATACCATGGTGAAGTTTGCCTCGGTTAGCTGCCGAAGTTGAACAGCACGCCCACCGCAAGCTCGACCCACAGCGCGGCAAACACCAGCACCAGCGCGCCGATGACGGCGACGCGCTGCCACAGGACCAGACGCGCGACACGGCGGCCCGTGCGCAAACACGTCCAGCCGGCGCTGGCCAGCAACACTGCGGCCACCGCAAAATCGAATCCGGTCCACTGGACGCCATGCGCGAACTGCATCCCTGCCAGCGGAAACAGCAGGATCATCGCCGTTGCCAGCGCCACACGTACGGCGTCGATGCCCATCGACGCGCGCGGTGCGCCGTTGTTCGAGGGGACGTGCCTGCCGCCTGCCATGGTCATGAAATGCTCCGGTGCGTTACCGGCCAATCGTGCCGGAGCGGCCAGTGTAATCCCATTGTCGCTCCGATAACAGCGCTACGTGCAACTACTTACTTCCCGCTGCCGACATATTTTGTTACATTCGCGCCCTGCCAGACTTATATACTTACACGCAGTTTCACTGGATCACTCACCATGCGCCTCCTGCTGTCCGCTTCAATGCTCTCATGTGCGTTCGCCGCAGGCGACGCGACAGCACACGTACCACCGCGAGGTGTGACGCCCGGTGTCCCCGCCACGGCCGCACAGCCGCCAGTACTGAGCGCTCTGCGCGATGCTGAACGGCACCTTGCCGAGGCCGTCGCCACACGCGATGTCGACGCACTGCGTACGCTGATCGCTACCGACTACTATCATGTCGAAACCAATGGCCGCGTGCGCACCCGCAGCGAGTTCATGCAAGTGCTGGCGCGCGACGAATACGAGTTTCGCTCGTACAGCAACGTGAGCATGGAAATCCAGTTGCTCGACAGCGGCCACACGGCCATCGTTCGGGGGCGTCTGCAAGCGGATCTGCAGCCGATCGGCGGTCCGCGCGAATTTCGTGGGCGCTATGTGCGCATCTGGCAGTTGCAGACCGACGGCTGGCGCAACACGATGATGCAGAGTACCGAGATCCGGCCGGCACGCTGATGATTGCCTTCGCGCTCACCCTGCGCGGCAGCCAATTGCAGATGCTGGTATTCTGGACAAGTCAGGGCGCACGCCGAACACGTTTCAGCGGGTGCTCCGGGGTGTGCGTTGCCCATCCCAGGTTGACCAGCACATGCACGACGCCGGGCCGTGACGAACATGGCCCTGGTGCCTCGCTTCATACCGGAACAGCGTTCCCAACCATCTGAACGGAGAATGATCATGCCATACGCATTGCCACCACTGCCTTACGCCTACGATGCCCTCGAGCCGCATTTCGATTCGCGCACGATGGAAATCCACCACACGAAGCACCATCAGGCCTACATCACCAACGTCAACAACGCGCTGGGCGAAGCCGGCGTCGCCGAGATGCCGGTCGAGCAGCTGATCGCCGACATCGGCAGCCTGCCGCAAGCCGTCCAGGGCGCCGTGCGCAACAATGGCGGCGGTCACGCCAACCACTCGCTGTTCTGGACCGTGCTGACGCCCGAAGGCGGCCAGCCAACCGGCAAGGTCGCACAGGCGATCGAAGACGACCTGGGCGGCTACGAGAAGTTCAAGGATGCCTTCACCAAGGCAGCACAGACCCGCTTTGGTAGCGGCTGGGCCTGGCTGACCGTCGGCAAGGACGGCAAGCTGCTGGTCGAAAGCAGCGCCAACCAGGACAGCCCGCTGATGGGCCAGTTCGCCGGCATGTCGGGCGGCACGCCAATCCTGGGCCTGGACGTGTGGGAACACGCTTACTACCTGCAATACCAGAACAAGCGCCCTGACTACATCGCGGCCTTCTTCAACATCATCAACTGGGCGGAAGTCGAACGCCGCTACGAAGAAGCGCTGGCAAAATAAGCCGGTGCCCGGGCCTGCCATGCAGGCCTTGCTTCACACGCGAGGCCGGCCATGACGCCGGCCTCGCGCCGTTTACGTTTGCGACGAAGGACCCCCATGAAACTGCTGCTGGTTGGATCGAGCGGACTGGTCGGAAGCCACGTGCTGGAGATGGCGCTGGCCGACCCGAAGGTCACGTCGGTGGTGGCGCCCACGCGGCGCCCGCTGCCGGCGCACCCGAAACTGCAGGCGCCCGTCGTCGACTTCGACGCCTTGCCCCCGGACGCGGCCTGGTGGCAGGCCGACGCCGTCATCTGCACGCTGGGCACGACGATGCACAGCGCCGGCTCGCAGGATGCATTCCGGCGCGTCGATCACGATTACCCGCTGGCCGTGGCCAGGCTCGCGCGCCAGCATGGCACGCCGTGCCATGTGCTGAACTCGGCCATCGGCGCCGATCCCGACGCACGTTTTTTCTACAACCGCGTCAAGGGCGAACTCGAACGCGACCTGGCCGGGCTGGGATTCGCATCGCTGACCCACGTGCGGCCCGGCCTGATCGGCGGACAGCGCCAGGAACGACGCCTGGGGGAACGCGTGTCCGGCATGCTACTGGGGCTGCTCGGGCCCGTGCTGCCACGGCGCTGGCGCATCAACCCTGCCCCGCGCATCGCGCATGCCCTGATCGACGCCGCGCTGCAGGCACGCCCGGGTGTGCACATCGTCCCCTCCGCGCAGCTGGTCTGAGCAAACTACAACTTCACGTTCAGCGAAATATAGGCGGCCCGGCCGTTACCCGATGAAAACATCGGCTGCGCCTGGCTTGCCGGCCAGAAGAAGTTGTCGTACCACGCGTATTCGTAGTGGCGGTCGGCAATGTTCTTGACCTGGACATCGATGCTGGTGCGCGCCGAGATCGCATAGCGCACATTGGCGTCGAACAGCACGAAGCCGCCGAACTTGCCCTGCTCGTTCGGATTGTCGATGTAATAGCTGCCCTGCGAGCGGCCCTGCAGGCCGAAGCGCCAGCTATCCGAATGCTTGTAGTCCAGGCTCACATTGGTGATGTGGCGCGGTGTCGAGAACACTTCCTTGCCGGCCAGCGAGACGCCATTCGCGCCCGTGGCCTTGAGCACTTCCGCCTTTTGCAGCGAGTGCGACAGCGACAGTTCGAGCTTGTCAGTGACCTTGCCAGACAGCTGGAAGTCGAGGCCTTCGCGGCGCGTTTCGCCCAACCCGACCGTGGTGCCGGTGGCCGGCATGTTTGCCACTTCGCCGGTGGCGTCCTGGCGCCAGATCGCCAGGCGCAGGTCGCTGCGCGTGGTGGGCTTGAGCTTGACGCCCACTTCCTTGCCGGTATTGACGGACGCGTCGAACGGCGCCTGGCCCGGCACCAGGTAGGCGGGGCCAACTGAGCCCGTCAGGATCTGGAACGTACGGCCCCAGTTGCCATACACGCTGATGTCCGTCGCCGGGCTCCAGACCATGCTGAACTTGGGCTGCTTGATCCAGCCGTAATCCTGCAATCCTGCGCTCGTCCCGCCCGCCAGTGGCTGGTTGCCCGTGAAGCGGTCGACACGGTAGCCCGGCACGAGCTGGATGGTGTCGGTGGCCTTGATCACCGCCTGCACGTAGGCGCCGACATTGTTGAACTTGTAGCGGTCGTCATTCTGGATGCGGGCCGGCGTCGTGAAGTCCGTCGGGATCGCGAAGCTGTAGCGCAGGCGGCGGTAGCCGTTGTCCTGGCGCTCGGTATTGACGCCGCCATCGACCGTGATGCGCTCGTTCGCGCGCCACGTCAGGGTGCTCATGAAGCCGAGCTGCTCTTCATCCCACAGACGGCGCTGGCGCGGTGCATTGCCTTCCGGATTACTGGTGAACGTGACGCGGCGGTCGTCCTTGTACTCGTTGTAGTACAGCTTGTTGCTGAGGAATGCGTTCGGCGTGATGTGCCAGTCCAGGTGCGCGCTGGCATGGTGCATGTCGCGGTCGGTCTTGTCATTGGCGTTCTTGCGCGGCGACTGGCGGCGGTCGGCAGCCAGCTCGGCAGCGGTCAGGAAGCCCGGCTCGCCCGACGTGTGCTGGTAAGTGCGCACGACCAGGCCGGCCGTGACCGCCTTGTCATTCGACGTGATGAACCACTTGCCGCCGACCGTGTATTTGTTCGAATCGCCATTCGCGCGGTAGCTGTCGGTCAATTGCCTGGCCACGAAATAGTTTTGCGCAAAGCCATCGGCTTCGCGGCCGTATGCCGCCTGCACTTCGCGCGTGTTGAAACTACCGTAGGTAAACCGGCTGTCAACGTAATTGCCGCCCTGGCGCGTGCCGATGTTCAGGTTGCCACCGATATTATGGAGGCCATAGCGCGGGTCGTTCGTGCCGCGCACCACTTCGATGTAGTCGACTTCGAGCGGGAAGATCATGTCGATGAAGCGCTGGTTGCCGCTGTTGACATTGCTCGGAATGCCGTCGATCAGCACCTTGATGCCATTGATATAGCCTTCGCCATTGAATGCGCGAAAACTCGCCTTGCCCGACTCGGCGCCCATCCGCGTTTCGGTCAGCTGCACGCCCGGCAACTGGCCGACCAGCTCCCAGCTATTGGTCACGTTCTTGTCTTCGATCTTGTCCGCACCCAGGACGTCGACCGACGTCAGGACACGGCTTGAGCGCAAGGCGCCGGCATCGCGCTGGGCGCTGACGCGCACTTCGCCCATCACGATGGCAGGATCGGCGGCGTGGGCGAACGTTGAACCGAGGGTTGCCAGAGCAAGTGCATGGGCAACAGGAAGGAGCTTGAATGTCATCAGAAAGACCTTGTCATGGACGGCGCAAGCGGCAATGCTTGCTAAGTCAATAATGATAAACCATTATCAGTAGCGATGGCAATATGCCGGGTGGCGCCGGGCGTACCGTGTTCTCAACGCCAGTGTGACTTGCCGCAGTCCGAACATCCATGCGCCGCCATGCAGGACCACAAAGTAAAAGGCGAAAAAAAGCCGCAGCGCAAATGACGCCAGGCCTGGCATCATTCGCGTCATCTGCGGCGTTTGCTTCAGGTGACGATCAGCGGTTCGGCACCACGCGCCACACCGTGTTGGCCAGGTCGTCGGCAATGATCAGCGCGCCGCGCGGATCGACGGTGACACCGACCGGACGACCACGCGTCTTGCCATTGGCATCCCGGAAGCCCGTGGCGAAGTCGATTGCCGCGCCAGCCGGACGACCGTTCGCGAACGGCACGAAGATTACCTTGTAGCCAACCGGATTGTCGCGGTTCCAGCTGCCATGTTCGCCAACGAAGGCGCCGTTGGCGAATTTCGCGCCCATCGTCGGCAGCGAGAAGTGCAGACCCAGCGCCGCGACGTGCGAGCCAAGGCCATAGTCCGGCTTGATGGCAGCCGCCACCTTTTTCGGGTTCGGCGGCATCACGCGCGGGTCGACGTTCTGGCCCCAGTAGCTGTATGGCCAACCGTAGAAACCGCCCTCTTTCACCGAGGTCAGGTAATCCGGCACCAGGTCCGGACCCAGCTCGTCGCGCTCGTTCACGACTGACCACAGCTGGCCCGTTTCCGGGTTCATCGCCAGCGCCGTCGGGTTGCGCAGGCCCGTGGCGTACGGCTTGTGGGCGCCCGTCGTCACGTCGATCTGCCAGACCATTGCGCGGTCGACTTCGGCTTCCATGCCGCGCTCGGTGATGTTGCTGTTCGAACCGATACCGACGTAGACATAGCGGCCATCGGGGCTGATGGTCATCGCTTTCGTCCAGTGGTGGTTGATCTCGGCGGGCAGTTGGGTGAGCGTCACCGGCGCTGCGGCAGCCTTGGTCTGACCCGGCTGGTAATCAAAGGTGACGACCGCATCCTGGTTCGCCACGTACAGCTTGTTGTTGGCAAACGCCAGGCCGTATGGGGCATTCAGGTTCTCGGCGAACACGGTCTTGAGCTCGTACTGGCCATCACCGTCCGCATCGCGCAGCAGCGTCAGGCGATTGCCGCCCTTGACCTTGGTATTGCCTTGCGCCTTGATGTAGCCGGCAATGACGTCTTTCGGCTTGAGCTTGGCAGCGCTGCCGCCACGCCCTTCCGCCACCAGGATATCGCCGTTCGGCAGCACCAGCATCTGGCGCGGGATCTTCAGGTCGGTCGCGATGGCCGTGATGCTGTAACCCTCCGGCACGGTCGGCTTCTGATCGCCCCATGCGGTCGGCTCGGCAATCTTCATGCTCGGGAACAGGCCGCGCTCGGGCGCCGGCAGTTTCGGATCCGGGCCGCTGGCCAGGTTGGTATTGGCTTCGTTACTGCAGGCGCTGGCCAGCAGGGTCATGCTGAACAGGGCAAGTGCGCTCGAGCGATTCATTTCAGTCCTCCCGAACGTGGGTTAAGGCCTACGACAGCGGTAATGCAAATCAGGATAAAGACGATGACCGACAGCAACAGGCCGGTCGGCATGAGCGCCCAGGCATCCTTGGCATGCTGAAACGCGTTGACCAGACCGATCACGAAGGTCAGCAGCAGCAGCACGAAGTAGTTCAACGGCTGACCGGCCATTGG
>Ga0308163_10000836_pt1 | contig 42244 bp, 32 predicted proteins | sample PhyTR1_FD_201037 | JGI IMG/M metagenome (GOLD analysis project Ga0308163, IMG submission 201037) | Phyllosphere microbial communities from UC Gill Tract Community Farm, Albany, California, United States - DLSLT.R1 | ecosystem: Host-associated > Plants > Phyllosphere > Unclassified | place: USA... | reverse complement strand
AGGGACTGCTGGCCAAGTAAATATCAAAAGAGAAAGCCCCTGAATTTTCAGGGGCTTTCTCTTTAAAATCAGATCTTATTTAGTTCCTGCAGGAGCAGGATGTTTCAGCGAAAAGGAAAGTAAATCGAGAGCGATTTCATCCACATCTTCGGCAGAATTGCTCAGGATCACTACACCAATTTTTTTATCCCTGATGTATCCGCACCAGGTTCTGAAACCAGCAGTGCCGCCGTTATGCCACACATTGATAGTTCCCCTGAAAGGTGATAACATCCATGCCAGGCCCCTGCTGAAATCAGCCTGACGGTCGGTCTCCTTATGGCTCAGCACAAAATCAGGATTGGTATTGGCCATGTTTGCTTTAAGGTAGCTGAGCATATCCTGCGTATTGGATTTTAATCCTCCGCATGCTTTGAAAGCAGCTAACTGCCAATAGGAAACGGCCTTGCCACTTTCATCGGAATATCCTGTAGTCATCATTGCCCGTTCGCTTTCCGGCACATCAAAATAGGTACTATTCATTTTTAAGGGGCCGGTGATGGTATTTTTGACAAGTTCTTCCAGTGGCTTGTGGTAAATGTTTTCGAGGATCGTGCCCAGTATGGCGAAGCCAAGGTTTGAGTATTCAGATCTTGCGCCGGCAATGGTATCCGGTTTGAATGTTTTCAGGTACTGGTAGATCATTTCCTTTGAGTAATGCGCATACGGGTCTTCGGCATTATATCCCGGAGAACTTGATAAATCGAGGGGAAGACGTGGCAGTCCGGAGGTATGGTTAGCCAGGTTTACGATCCTGATTGGCGTCCCTTTGAACTGCAGCTCAGGATATTCTCCAGGCAAATATTTGCGGATATCATCAGTCAAAGCAATCTTTTTCTCATTGATGGCATGTGCAAGCAGGGCAGCTGTAAACGTTTTGCTGATGGATCCGATTTCGTACAAAGACTTTTCATCAGGAAGGGTATTGCTCTCTTTTTTAGTTTCGCCATAAAAGTAAGAGGAAACAGTATTGCCCTCTATTATTCCAATGCTGAGGCTGCTGTTATTCGGATCTCTTAAATAAGCCCGTGCCAGTGAATCGAGATGTAACTGAAGTTGTGTTTGCTTCGGATTGCTGGTTTTAATCAGGGCTGTGTTTCTGGGCGCCGCAATTTCTTTCTCGGGTTTTACGGGCAGCCACTCATAGTAGGTGATCAAAAGATCTTTTCGCACCGCAATTTTTAACCTCATTTTACCGCGCTCAAAATTCACAATATAGTTCGCGTTGGTCCTCACCTCATCAACATAATTCCAGGTAGTTATCCTGCCAAGAGGAGGGAGCAGATTTTCCTTATACAGCTGGATAATGCTTTCTTCCGTCAGAATACCTTTGGCATCAGGACTGAACTGATTGTAGATCTGAGCATATAAACCCAGGTTATAATTGTCGGCAAGTTTGGCAACAGCCTGATCCGTAAAGGGGCGCTGTTGGGCAAAACTGCCAAAGCTGATGAAGAATAGAATAGTAAATATGAATTTGTTCATTTAACCGGGCTTGATCAATTACACTAAATAGTTAAAGGTACTGATACAGAATTATTATTTATTCATCTGATGAACTTTTTATCCCTCATCATTAACATAAATTAACATTTACTGTAACGCAGCAGAGGGATAAGAGTCTTATCTTCAATTCATCAAATACAAATAAATATGAAAGGGAAACTGGGCTTTGGCATCGCTTTAATATTGCTTTTAAACGTTTCTTCTTCTGTCGCCCAGCGGATCAGCAGGATTGATGGAAGTAAAATCAGCGCTGATGTCCTGGACCAGGAAATTCCGGAGTTGATGCGCAAGGCACAGGTAGCCGGAATGGCGATTGCCATTTTTAACCAGAATCATACAGTTTACAAGAGAACGTTTGGATATAGCAATGCCCTGACTAAAAAACCGCTTAAGTCTACCACCAATATCTATGGAGCTTCGCTCAGTAAGTCTGTATTTGCAGTGCTGGTCATGAAACTGGTTGAAGAAGGTAAGCTCGATCTGGACAAACCTCTGCAGGAATATTTGCCGGAACCTATCTATGATTACCTTCATCTGAAGAGATGGCATGACGATTACAGCACACTGAAAAATGATACATTGTATCAGAAAATTACCGCCAGGATGTGCTTGGATCATACCTCCGGTTTTCCAAACTGGCGATGGGACCTGCCCGATCAGAAGTTAAAGGTAATGCGTGTTCCCGGTAAGAGATACAGCTATTCCGGTGAAGGGATGGTCTATCTCCAGGTAGTCATGGAAAAAATGTTTGGCAAATCACTGGAACAAATGGCCGCTGAACTGGTTTTCGAACCGCTCGGAATGAACTCTACAGCTTATACTTTTTTACCGGCTTTCGAAAAAGATTATGCCTGGGGACACAATACCAAAGGAGCGCTCTACGAGAAGGATAAAGACAACGAAGCCCGTTCACCAAGCACAATGGAAACTACGCTGGATGATCTTACATTATTTGTGGAAGGCGTACTGCAGGATAAGATTATTGATAAAAAGACGACTGCACAATTATTTACTCCACAGATCCGTTTGCGTTCTGTGCAGCAAATGGGACCTATGTCGCTGAAGGACACGGATGCATATGATGGAATCCAGCTGAGTTACGGACTGGGTTTTGGTTTGCTGAAATCGCCTTTTGGCTGGGCTGCATTTAAAGAAGGACATGGTGATGGTTTCCAGCATTACATGATCCTCTTTCCCAAACAGAAAACAGCTGTTCTGATTATGACCAACAGCGATAATGGCGAAAGCATTTTTAAAAAATTACTGGAACTGACAATCGCGGATAAATACACACCATGGAAATGGGAGAATTATACGCCTTATCCAGGAATGTAATCCCGGGTTAAAGTATTGGCTGAAGAACTTCCCAAACATTTTGCGCAAGAATCAGATGGCCCTGTGGGGTAGGGTGAAGGCCATCCTGCTGGATCAGTTTCGGTACGCCACCCACGCCTTTTAATAAAAATGGTATAAAAGCCATCTGGTTCTTTTTTGCCAGGGCAGGAAAAAGCTCCCTGAAGGGAACAGTATATTTTTCGCCCATGCTGGGCGGCATCTGCATGCCGGCAAGTACGAGTTTTGCATCCGGATATTTTTTCTTCACCTTATCGATGACCGCCTGCAGATTAACTTCTGTTTCTTTCACAGGAATGCCCCTGAGCCCGTCATTTGCACCCAATTCAAGAACAAAAACAGCCACAGGCTGCCGCAATAACCAGTCGATCCGGCTCTTGCCATCTGCCGAAGTTTCTCCGCTTAATCCTGCGTTGATGATTTTATAGGGCAATTTTAAGGAGTCAATCCTATGCTGGATCAATGCTGGAAAAGCCTCCTCAGGATCTACACCCAGTCCTGCAGTAAGGCTGGTTCCAAAAAAAAGAATGTTTTTAGTATTGCTTTTTACAAGAGGTTTCGCAACAGCGGCAGCAGTGTCTGATGGTGTTTCACCTGATGCAGTTTTTTTATCATTGCTGCAGCCTGATAAGACGGCTATGAAAAGGCTGAAAAGAATAGAATAGAAGTAGCTGAACCGGGTTGATCTCATCTGGTAGAATAATAGAATGACTAATGGTATAAAAACAGAAAAACAGGGAGATAGTTTCAGTATCACGCTGTTTTCTAATATAACAGCAAAGTAACATAATTATGCCCTCCCAAACAATTAAAGGCTTTTAGCATTATATTTAAGTAACATTAGCGCCTTATTCACGTCAGACATCTATACAAACCGCTTTATCTTGGAAACTATCTTAAATATCAGAGCAGTCAGCAAGCATTATCAAAGTGCTGATTCATCACTAACTATACTGGACAATATCTCCTTCACTATCCAAAAGGGATCCACAGTAGCAATAACTGGTCCTTCAGGAAGCGGAAAAACTACTTTGCTGGGCTTATGTGCAGGTTTGGACCGCGCCACCGAAGGTTCTGTGGAACTTAATAATGTTGTTCTCGATAAATTGTCAGAAGACCAGAGAGCCGCAGTAAGGAACCAGCATGTCGGATTCATCTTTCAGAACTTCCAGTTGCTGCCCACACTTACCGCGTTAGAAAATATCATGGTTCCCCTGGAGCTAAGGGGGGAAAAGAATATCCGCCCGAGAGCCCTGGACTTACTTGAAAAAGTCGGACTTTCCGCCCGTGGAGACCATTATCCGGTACAGCTTTCCGGTGGTGAACAACAGAGGATATCCCTGGCAAGGGCTTTTTCAAATACACCGGCTATTTTATTCGCAGACGAACCAACAGGAAACCTGGATGGAGAAACCAGTGAAAAAGTAATCAAACTGCTGTTTGATTTAAATAAAGAAGCCGGAACCACACTGGTTATTGTAACACATGATATGGACCTGGCCGCGCGCGCAGACAGGATCATCCGTTTAAAAAGTGGGGTAATTATTGCCGATGAACAGAAAACATATGCCTGAGCAAAATAATCCCGGGCAGATCAGCCCTTCATTCCAGAGTTCTGCACCAGTTTCATGGCTGTTTAAAATGGCCTGGAGAGACAGCCGTAAAAACCGGTCGAGATTATTCCTTTTCACCTCATCCATCATCCTGGGCATAGCCGCCCTGGTAGCAGTTTATTCTTTCCGCGACAACCTGCAGAGGGATATAGACAACCAGGCGAAAGAACTGAGTGGTGCCGACTTAACTATTGACAGCCGGAAAGCAATCAGCAAACCGGTAATGGCCATGCTGGATACTTTAGGTAGCCAGCGTGCAAAACAACTGGATTTTGCTTCCATGTTGTACTTTATAAACAACCAGGGAAGCAGGCTTGTACAAATTAAGGCACTGGAAGGGAATTATCCATTTTATGGAAAACTTGAAACTACACCGGCTGCAGCAGCAGGGGCAATCAAAAATGGCCGGAATGCATTAGTCGACAGAACAGTGATGCTCCAGTTTAAAGCCAAACCCGGAGACTCCATCAGAGTGGGTAAAGTAAGTTTCGCCATTGCCGGATACCTGGATAACGCACCCGGACAGACAGGCTTCTCTACAACGATATCACCTGTAGTATATATACCACTTCAATACCTTGCAGAAACCGGTCTGGCAACATTCGGCAGCCGTATTCATTACTCTTATTTTTATCAGTTTAACAATCCCGGACAGCTCGGCCCATTGCTGAAAAAGATCCGGCCGTTGCTTGATAAAGAAGGTCTGGATCACGAAACCGTAGAGTCCAAAAAACGTGATACCGGTCGCTCATTTCAGGATCTCAGCCGATTCCTTGCCCTTGCAGGTTTTGTGGCATTGCTGCTGGGCTGCATCGGCGTAGGTAGTGCCATACATGTATATGTAAATGAAAAGATTGCCTCCATCTCCACTCTACGCTGTTTGGGTGTCAAAGCATGGGAAGCATTTTTCATCTACCTGATCCAGATTACCTTTATAGGCCTTGCAGGAGCAATTGTGGGCGCCGCCCTGGGTACGGGAATCCAGTTTCTATTACCAGTGGTTTTAAAGGATTTCCTTCCGGTAGAATTTACCATGCAGGTTTCCTGGACGGCAATTTTGCAGGGCATCTTAACCGGCTTGGTGATTTCCGTGCTGTTTGCTTTGCCATCGCTGCTTGCTGTTAGGCTGGTATCCCCACTCAATGCGATCAGATTGTCTTTTGAGCCTTCCCAGGCTAAGAAAGAACCCTTGAAATGGCTGGTTTATCTGGTTATATTTATGTTTATCACCGGATTCAGTTACCTGCAAATGAAAAGCTGGATGCAGGCGCTGATTTTTAGCGGCAGTATCATAGTGGCTATCGCCATATTTTACGGACTTGCGGTTTTGCTCCTTACACTGGTCCGGAAAACCCTTCCTGCAAGTTTGAGTTACTCCTGGAGACAAGGCTTTTCTAACCTTTACCGGCCAAATAACCAGACCCTGATGCTGATCGTTTCCATCGGATTATCCACTGCCCTGATCGCCACTCTATACTTTGTACAAGGCATCCTGATCAGTAAAGTAACCCTTTCAACCGGAAAGTCACAGCCCAATATGGTGCTTTTTGATATACAAAGCAGTCAGAACAAAGCCGTAGCTACCTTAACTAAAAAATATCATTTGCCACTGATGAGCCAGGTGCCGGTAATTACGATGCGCCTGGAAGAGATTAACGGAAAAAATGCGGCTGAGCTTGCTAAGGCCGACAGCTTAAAGGGTAAACCCAAAGCAGGAGACAATGAACGCAGAGAGTCATCCGGCAGGGCCTTCAAAGGTGAAATGAGAGCAACCTATGAGGAAAAACTAACTCCGGCAGAAACCTTAACCAGCGGAAAATGGAGGGCTAAGGTGAACTCTCCTTCAGACAGCATCTATATCTCCCTTGATGAACGATACGCAGAACGTATCAATGTAAAAGTAGGTGATAAAATACTGTTTAACGTACAGGGAATGATGATTCCAACAGTGGTAGGCAGTTTGCGCAAGGTAGACTGGGGCAGGGTACAAACCAATTTCAGGGTAGTGTTTCCTGCAGGCGTGCTGGAAGAGGCGCCGCAGTTCCATGTCATCATGACCAGGGTGCCCAACAATAAGGTCTCGGCAGAGTTTCAATCACAGGTGGTACGCAATTATCCCAACATATCGGTCATTGACCTTGGGCTCGTGCTGCAGGTACTGGATGAACTGCTCGGGAAGATCAGTTTCGTCATTCGCTTTATGGCTTCATTCAGCATGATCACCGGCTGGATCGTATTGGTTTCGGCTGTACGCAGCAGCAAAAATCAGCGCTTGCGGGAAATCGTATTGCTCAGGACAATAGGGGCAAAAGGAAGGCAGATCCTCTCTATTACAGCTATAGAATATTTATTCCTCGGCCTGTTCTCTGCCGCTGCAGGAATGATTATTGCCATCACCGGCAGCTGGGCATTGGCTACCTACAGTTTCGGTTCAGATTTTCATCTTCCTGCCATACCAGCACTGGTATTATTTGCTTCAGTTATACTTATTGTAGTAATTACAGGAATGTTAAGCAGTACGAGTGTGCTTCGCCGATCGCCCTTAGAGGTCTTAAGAAAAGAGAGTTAGCAATTTAAGTCACATCTATAATGGTAAAATGTCCCAAAATTTGAAAATTCGGAACAACTTTTGCACATAGATTAAGATTTTAATATTAACCATTGAATTATGAAGAAAAGAATACATGTTCTTGAAGACGATCAGGATATCAGATACATCATTGAGTTCTTATTAAAGGATGAAGGTTACGAATTACAGCTTTCCTCCACTTTCACAGAACTGAAAAGTAAACTGAACGATGCATTACCTGATTTGTTCATCATCGACGTTATGCTGCCTGATGGCAATGGCATTGAGATCTGTGAAGATCTGAAAACAGACATGTTTACCAAACATATTCCTGTAATCGTGATGTCTGCTAATCCTGGAAGTAAAGAGAAAAGCATTACAGCATTCGCAGATGATTACATCAGTAAACCGTTTGATCTTGATTATGTTGTAAAAAGGATCGACAGATTGCTGGCTGGTAAAGTAGCTTAAGTTTTTATTTGCTAAATTTAGCACATGATCTTACTTGAAAACGAAAACATCAGGGTAACCTTTGCTGCCAAAGGTGCTGAATTGAGAAGTATCACTGGTAAAACCACTGGTCTGGAGTATCTTTGGAAAGGCGACCCGGAATACTGGGGCAAGTTCAGCCCCATTCTCTTTCCCGTTATCGGAGCATTGAAAGACGAAACTTACTTTGTGGAAGGAAAGGAATATCACCTTCCCCGTCACGGATTTGCACGTGATCATGAATTTGAAGTAGAGCAGATCAGTGCTTCTGAAATTCTCTTTACACTGTCAAGCAGCCCGGATACCTTTGCAGTTTATCCTTTTGATTTTGTGCTGGGATTAAGATATGTGATCTCCGGATCATCCGTATCCTGCACTTATGAAGTATACAATCCGGCTGATAAAGACCTCTTGTTTTCAATTGGCGGACATCCTGCATTCGCTGCTCCCATTACAGGCGACGCTTCATACGAAGACTGTTACCTGGAATTTGCAGTAGATGAATCCCTGACGTATCATAAAATCGAAAATAACCTGATCAGCGACCAGACAGATGCCCTGCACCTGGATAAGGGGAAGATGTTTCTGAAGCATTCCCTTTTTTATGATGATGCCCTCGTGTTTAAACATATGGAAAGCCGCATGATCACCCTGAGAAATACGGTAAACGAATATGGGTTACATTTCCGTTTCAACGATTTCCCGTTTTTTGGCATCTGGGCCGCCAAAGATGCAGATTTCATTTGCCTCGAACCCTGGTGTGGCATTGCCGATGGCGTTGCTACCAATCAGCAGCTAAGCGATAAAGAAGGAATAATTGCTTTACCGCCAGCTGAACACTGGAAAAGGGTATGGGAGGTTGAAGTTTTTTAATCAGACTTTAGTACGCTTACTTTAATATGCGATGCATGCTTGCCCTGTGCGTACACCCTGTGGGTAGCTTTCTGAAAATCGGCTGCTGTTGCTTTATAGATATTTACAAATTTTTGCGGATTACGGTCAACCAGCGGGAACCAGGTGCTTTGCACCTGCACCATGATCCTGTGGCCTTTTTTAAAACAGTGTGCCGCGTCCTGCATATCAAATTTAACTTCAGTAATTTCTCCCGGCAACATAGCCTCAGGTACAGTAAAGCTGTTTCTGAACTTTGAACGCATAACTTCACCACGCACCAGCATCTGGAACCCGCCCATTTTTGTACCGGGAACCGGGCTGTCATTTACAGCATCTCCGGGATAAACATCAATCAGTTTCACTACAAAATCTGCATCTGTACCAGTAGTTGACACAAATAGATCTGCAAGCAGATTTCCGGAGATCACAACTTCGTTTTCCAAAACAGGTGTCTGATAAACGAGTACGTCCGGGCGCGATGCTGCAAAACGCTGGTCTTCATACATAAAGTCGCTGCCACGGTCTATCCTGATTTCCTTTGTATAAGGAACAGGTTTAGCCGGGTCGCTGATAAATTCATCATATGCATCGCCTTCAGCTTTTGGGACTTCAAATGAAAGCGTCCCGTCAGCGTGGAAGTATAAATTCTTTTGCTGTGCTTCCAGGGGTGGCCAGGCAGTATATTTCTTCCATTCATTGGAGCCTGTCTCAAAAATATTGGCTTTTGCGAGTTGGGGCGACTCCATTTCCTTAAGGTAATGGTTAAAAAAAGCGAGTTCGATCTGTTCGCGGTAAAAAGGGCCGGTGTCCGAATGAAAACGTATATTTCCCAGCGTATTGTTATTGCCTCTGGTCCAGCTTCCATGTGTCCAGGGACCCATCACCAGAAAATTTGCAGCAGCAGGCTGATGTTTTTCTATACCTGCAAATGTTTTTAGCGGACCGTACAGGTCTTCCTGGTCAAACCAGCCGCCAACGGTCATTACCGCCGGTTTTATATTTTTTAAATGTTGTGCGGCATTCCGCGAAGCCCAGAAAGAAGAATAGGACTCATTGTCCATCATCTCATTCCAGATCCTGTTTTTACCCTTAAAATATTTCTCATTTACATTTTTCAGCGGGCCGAGCTTCAGGTAAAAGTCATAGGCATCAGGCGTACCGTATTCCGAGAACGACGCAGCTCTTTCTGCCGTAGGTTCCGGTCTTGCCGCGCCATAATAAGATAAGAAAGAGAAAGTCCCCATCAGGAAAAAAGCGCCGTTATGGTGACGGTCATCTCCCATAAACCAGTCTGTTACCGGGGCCTGCGGAGAAGCAGCTTTTAAAGCAGGGTGGGCATCGATAGCAGTCATCGTGGTATAAAATCCAGGAGCAGAAATTCCCCAGGTACCTACTTTTCCATTGTTGTGTGGAATGTTCTTAACCAGCCAGTCGATCGTATCATAGGTATCTGAACTTTCATCCACGTCAGTCTTCTTCTTTTTATGAGGGATATAAGGCCTGGTTGCTATAAATTCGCCCTCTGACAAATATCTTCCTCTCACATCCTGGTACACAAAAATATAGCCTTCTTTAGCGAACAGCATAGAGGGACCCAGGCTCAGCTTATATTCATTTTCACCGTAAGGACCGGCACTGTAGGGCGTACGGTTAAACATAACCGGATATTTCCTGGTCTCATCTTTCGGAACATAGATCACGGTAAGGAGCTTTGCCCCATCCCGCATAGGGATCTGTTTTTCCAGTTTCTGATAATGTTCCCGGATATAGGTTGAATCTTCCTGAACTGTTAAAGGACGCTGTGCAAATGCACCAAGGGAAAGAATTGACATTGCTGCTGATAAGATAAATTTGTTTTGCATACCGGAGCGTTAATGGGGCAAAATAAACAATTTGTCAGCAATCTGCTAACTTATTCTTTCAGATAGTAGGCTGGGTTCATCTCCTTGTTTGGGCTTAGATTATCCCAGATCATCCTGATGCCTTCATTACTGTCCTTGTTTTTCAGTTCAATAATACGCCGCAGTCTGTTCACCGTTGTACATTCTTTCTGAGACAGATAGAAATCATTTTCCTGGAAGAAATCCATGAGCCGGTTAAAACTTTTCCGAAGGAACTTATCCGTTTCACTGAGTTTCACCAGCGCATTTATATGTTTGTTGATCGCAGAATGTTTTACCTGCGGTTTAAGATTCGGGATCAGATCAATGATGCCGTCCTCAGAAATCACTACCAGAACGGTCTGAGCTTTATGCTCCATATATTCGTAATAGCGCACAGCGGAGTTGTATCGCGCACCCCTCGAAGAATCACCATTGGAAGTGGCAATACCATCGAGAATTACCCCAATGGCATGGCAGGTACAGTCGATATCAATGAGAACAGCACCATCAATGGAACTGATCTGATGGATAATATCCTTGTTGATGCGGATAGGCCTGATCTTAAAACACTGGCTGTTGAGTCTTGCTGCTTCCTCAGCAGCTTTTGAAGAGATGGCCAGGATGGTGCCATGTTTTTGTTTGGTAGCTTCCATGGTAATGTCCCACAAAGTATTCAGCCTGACTTTATCTATACCTGTGAACAGCCGTTTCAAGCTGGAAAAGAACTTCTCCCTGTTGATCTTTTCATTGTACAGATCCGGCATTCTGAAAGCAACAGACACCATAACATGATCATGATGCGTCACTTCCCAGTGAAAGTGTTTGGTGAAGTTCACGATGAAAAGGGATTCTTCATGGTAATTGTACTTCCCCCGGAGCTGACAGAGTCCATAGATCAGTACCGAATCTGACAGAATCAGCTGCTTATGGTCTGCAAGTTCAAGAAACTTTCTCACTTTCCTGAAATCCTTAATATGTATCGGTTTTTCAAGCTCCATCGTAATTCTTACGTTGGGGTGTGTCTTAGGGGCAATTACCATTTTTCCAAACCCTTCGGCACCTTCATACTTCAATGAAGAAATCGTATTGCAGGCATCATACAGAACATGCAGGCTGTTTGGGTGCTGCCCCGCCATAGAAACGGTGGTCATGAAATCCTGCCCGGCTTTGCTCACCAGTTCGTCACGCGTTTTTGCCAGTACATTAAAATCCGAGGGTGACTTTGCTTTGAGCGCATTGGCACTGGCATCAAGATATACTTTGATTACACTTTCAATAAATGAGCGACTGATTTTCTGACCGGAAAATGAGCTGTCTTTACTGAGGTAATAATAGGTGTTCAGTATCTTTTTATTCAGTTCTGTTACTACGTAAACAAGATAGCCATCAATTAAAACAGGAGAGGAGACGAAATTCTCGTTACTGCTGCCGTTGATATGTGCTCTCAGCACACGCTGGATTTCTGATGTATAGGCTGCATTTAACAGCTGCTGATAATGCTCCTCATCATTACATTCCTGCTGGTTCATCTGCAGGCTGTGCTGGATACATAATGCTTTGAGCGTACGGAAGTCCTGCGGAACATATTCAGCTTCAGGGCATTCCACACCTACGAAAGGACGGTTCATGTTGGGTTTCAGGCTTGCTGCTATCAGGAATACCTTTGGGGCCAGGCGTTCATCCAAAGAATTGAACAGTTCTTCGGCAGCCAGTACCAGTGAGATCTGACAATGCTGCTGATGTTCCCAGATTAAGTTTGCACAGGATTTCATAGCTTCTCTTATTTACTCTGGTAGATCTTTTGCTATATTACCTATGGGTTTTAATGGTGATGACCGGATAAACAAATGTATTTTAAGTTTTCTTTTAAAAGTGTTAAAAAGAGTTAATTGATCATATATGATTTCACTACATTAGTCGTTTATAATTTAATTTTCAAGCCAGTCATTCAATACCTCAATGCAACCAACAAAATATTCCAAAACAGCGCTCGGCGCTGCTATTCTTGTAGCTTCTTTAGGCTACTTTGTAGACATCTATGATTTACTGCTTTTTAGCATAGTGCGGGTACCAAGTTTAAAATCATTAGGCCTTACAGGTACTGCGTTGACAGATACAGGAATATCGCTGCTGAATATTCAAATGATCGGCCTGCTGCTCGGGGGAATTTTCTGGGGCACGCTTGGGGATAAGAAAGGGCGTCTGTCAGTGCTTTTTGGCTCTATATTTATTTACTCAGCTGCTAATTTTGCAAATGGCCTGGCACATTCTGTAACAGCATATGGCATCTGCAGGTTCGTGGCAGGTTTAGGTCTTGCAGGAGAACTGGGAGCAGGAATTACACTTGTAGCAGAACTGATGCCCAAAGAAAAACGGGGATATGCAACTACAACGGTAGCTGCGGTAGGAGTGAGCGGTGCGCTTGCAGCCTATTTCGTAGCCAACCTTTTTGAATGGCGTACGTCATTTTTTGTGGGCGGCGGCCTTGGGCTGGTACTGCTGCTGCTAAGAATTGGTGTGGCAGAATCGGGTATGTTCAGCCAGTCCAAAGAAGCCAGCAACCGTGGCAATTTTTTTGCCCTTTTTGGCAGTAAAATTCAGTTTATCAAATATATGCGCTGCATCTTTATCGGGCTGCCCTTCTGGATGGTGGTCGGGATTTTCATCACGCTATCGCCGGAATTTGGAAAAGTCATGGGGGTGCAGGGCGATGTAAATGCAGGAGCAGCGATTGCCTGGTGTTACGGCGGAATAGTCATTGGTGATATCATCAGCGGCCTGCTGAGCCAGTATCTCAAAAGCAGGGTCAAAGTAGTATATATCTTTTTGTCCCTCTCTGTAGTTGGGATTATCGCTTATCTGACACTGCACGACCTTACACTTGATCATTTCTATTGGTTATGTGGGGCGATAGGACTGGCTACAGGTTACTGGGTGATCTTTATGACCATCGCTGCAGAACAGTTTGGTACCAATATCAGGGCTACAGTAACTACCACAGTACCTAATTTCGTACGGGGTGCAATCGTTCCTATATCTTTTCTGTTCCAGCTTGGCAGAACATTTTACCACGGTTCCATCATCCTGTCCGGAATTACAGTAGCAGTAATCAGTTTTGGAATCGCCTTTCTTGCATTGAGCAGAATGAAAGAAACTTTTCATAAGGATCTGGATTATGTAGAAGAATTTTTATAAAAAGTACAATCAGCAATCATGGAATATATTCTGGGTATAGATATTGGCACCGGTAGTACAAAAGCTGTTGCAGTAGGTATGGATCATATCGCTTTTGACAGCAGCCAGTATTTTTATCCGACAGCTACCGCAAAACCACAGTACAGCGAGCAGGACCCTGAACTGATCTGGAAAGCTTTTCAGGATAGCATAAAGGAAGTGGTCGGTAAAGTGGGGGTTTCCCCGCTTGCGATCAGTTTGAGTACTGCTATGCATAGCCTGATCGCTGTTGATCAGCACTGTAATGCCCTGGCACCAATGATGACCTGGGCTGACAGCAGAAGTACTGCTATCGCTGAAAAGCTGCTGGCGTCTCCACAGGGAATAGAGCTTTACAAAGAGACAGGCACGCCGGTTCACTCGATGTCGCCGCTCTGCAAGATTATGTGGATCAGGGAAAACGAGCCGGAGTTTTTCAGCACTGTCCATAAGTTTATATCGATCAAAGAATATATCTGGTACCGTTTGTTTAAAGCTTTTGAAGTAGATCATTCTATAGCATCCTGCAGCGGGCTTATGGATGTGGAGCGACTGGTTTGGAGCAGTCTGGCCCTGACCACTGCAGGGATCACCAACGCGGAGCTTTCAAAGCTGGTATCCACTACTTACACGAGAGCAGATTTTGATCCTGCAGCATCACTGGCCTTTCTGAAAGCAGGGACGCCCTTTGTTATGGGTGCAAGTGATGGCTGCCTGGCCAATCTTGGCACCGGTGCAATTACGCCGGGTATTGCGGCATTAACGATCGGAACCAGCGGCGCTTTACGCATGGCAAGCCACGAAGCCCTGTACAATGAAAAGGCAATGACTTTTTTTTATCGCCTGGATGAGGAAATTTTCATCAACGGAGGCCCGGTTAATAACGGGGGAGTGGCATTGAAATGGCACCTCAGGAATCTTTTTCAGAAAGAGCAGCTTAGTCCTGAGGATTATACATCGGCATTGGCTAAGATGGAAACAGTTTCGCCAGGAGCTGAAGGACTGATTTTTCTACCCTATCTGCAGGGAGAACGGGCACCCATATGGGATTCCAAAAGTTGCGGTAATTTTTTTGGGATGCGGCTCACGCATCAGCCAGAGCATTTTACCAGGGCTGTGATTGAAGGGATCTGTTTCGCCCTGAATGATGTGTTGCAGTCTCTCGAGGCAGCCGGGCGGCAGATCTCGCAGCTTAACGTGAGCGGTGGATTTGTTTCATCAGCGGCCTGGCTGCAGATCATGGCTGATATCACTGGAAAGAGGCTGGTACTGGCCACTACTGAAGATGCTTCGGCAGTGGGCGCAGCGTATCTGGCTGTCAAAGCTACAGGTCGTTCTGAAGTGTATCCTTCACCTGTTCAGAACGAGAGTACGGTTGTAGAGCCTAATGCGGTAAATCACTTGTTATACAGGAAATATTTTATGCTTTATCAGAAGCTGTATCAAAACCTGAAGGGCCTGATGCAGGAAATGTATGTCCTTCAGAATAAAGGCTGATATTACATTACAATCTTCCTGCCACCTGATTTTTAGTTACTGCCTGCAGGCTGGTGTACCGAGTTGTAAGCTTTAACAAGAGACTGGATAGATTTCACATCGAAAGTATTCATGTCTTTTACCCTTGCAGTCAGGTCCTGGTCGTCAGAGAATTTCTCAAGTAATGCATTTTTGATATAACGGTAGTTGGCATCGGGATTTCCTTCCTCCGGAGTGATTTCAAGCATGTCACCCGTACCCGGTTTTTCAATGTAAATCAATCCCTGACGGCGTGGCTGCCTTGGCTCATCGTCATCACGGTTTCCGCCACCCGCAATGCTTACTCCGCCACCAAATCCAAATCCGCCGAATCCGCCGGTACCGATACCCAAACCAATAGATGGCATGAAACGTACGCGTCTTCTTTTCTTTTCTACACCAGTGCTTCCACCCATTGAGTAAAGGTTAATCGAACCTGCTTCAATCAGTTTGAAAAAACGGTATTCTGTTTTTTTATGACTGATAAAGGGTTTGCTCACAAAGGTTTCGCTGTTCCACATGAATTCTTTGATATCTTTAGCGTTGAACTGCTGAACCTCTCCGTCATCTTTTTTAATACCTACAGTGACAAAATCTGTCCCCTGTATGGTTCCTCTGATGAAATTGCCGTCAGAGATCACTACAGCATCCTGCGCTGCAGCAGTAAAAGAAAGTATAGAAAGGAGCAAAATTGCGCTCAGGTATTTTATCGTCTTCATATCAGTCCAAATAACGTAAATAGTTTACCAAATGTTGTCACGCGCGACTCAGATATTTTGCTATTTATAAAGGAAATACAATTCTAATAAATTTGTTACTGAGTTTTCGCTTAGAATCTAAAAATGCCCCGGTTTTGCACTGCCCCCAATTAGTGTCTAACTTTTTGGGGGCAGTGCATTTCCGGGGCATTCTCAATTTGCTTTAAAAGGTATTAAGTTTGCTATCTAAGGTTTTACTGTTGTTTTTGCCACTGTTTTTTTAGTGCTCGTTTTACTTACTGTCTTGTTGGCTTTATAGCGCAAATCCGGAGTGCCATCTTTTTTGGTTACCGTTTTATTCGCTTTATAGCGCATGTCTTTTGTGCCATCCTTTTTTGTTTGCGCAAAAGTGGTAGTGGTTGTAAAGGCCATAACAGCCAGTAGCATCATCATGATTAATTTTTTCATAGCAACAGAATTAAGTTTAAATGAAGCTAGGAAAGATTTCTGAAAAAAGCAATACCAATGAAATTTGTCACAGATTGTACTGAATAGTATGTGTGCCTCCCCTGATAATCTGAATTTCAAATACATGATTTTCTAATGCTTTAATTTTTGCGCCCTTACAAAGAGGTTTTGTTTTGCTCTTTATACGCAAAGTACCTGTGCCTTCAGTTCCGCTGATCCTGATCTCAGTCTTGCTGCAGTAAAGCTTTACAGAACCATGGGGTGTAGGGACAGTTCCTTCCATCCAGTCCAGCCCGGCAAGTTCAGGCTCCGCCAGGTAAGTTCCATAACCCGGAGAAGTAGGCTTAACCCCCAGAAAATACTTACCCAGCAGATAAATAGGGCTTGCTCCCCAGGCATGACAAAGGCTTTTCCCGAACGGCCGGCCGTACATAGCCAGATGTTCTGTACCTTTTTTACCCGGATCAAATTCTTCCCAGAAAGAAGTTGCCCCGAGTTTCAGCATGCCTCCCCAGTAATCTTTAATCTCCTTAAGTACATAGGGTTGTTCTCCCATAGCACAAAGCGCTTCAAGTTCATAAAAGCGCATATAAGGGGTGGTGATCTTTTGCACCGATGGATTGAGCAGAACTTGTTTTTTAACCGCCAGCTTCTGAGTGTCGTTAAAATAATTAAAGAAAATACCGAACATATTTGCATACCGCGTCACATTATTTGTCTGCTGACCATTCACATAACTATGCACCAAAGCCTGTTTATCAGTATTCCAGTACTTTCCAAAGATGTTTTTCTTCAGTTCAGAAGCAAGCAGGTTATAATGAGCTGCATTAACTTTATCTTCTGCAATCGCGGCACTGGTGGCCATGGTTTCAAGGCTGCGGGCCAGCAGAAGCTGCTCAAAACTAAGTTCGCCCTGTTTGCTCAGGCCATCTGCCCAGTCAATAAATACCCAGTCGCCCGCCATACCTTCCATCATGCCATCCTTGTTTCTTCTGGCTAAACAATAATCCATCAGACTCTTCATCCTCGGATAAAACTGCCTGATAAAAGTCTTGTCTCCGGTATATTCATAATAATCGTGTATACCCATAAACCAGTAGAACGTATAGTCCATAATGGTATTCACATGGCTGGTCACAGGATCTTTTCCTCTCAGTGCCAGTAATGTACGGGTCACCGAAGCTGAGTCAAAAAGCAGGTAATAATTCATCAGATAACTCTGATAAGCATCCCCAGACCAGATCCAGCGGTCGCGTTTAATACCATCTATGAAAAACTCCCGCGTGTTTAAGTGAAAAGTATATTTTGAAACCTCATAGATCCTGTTGATCTCCTCGTCCGAACAACGGAAATTACCTTTGTCTTCCACAGGGAGATATTCATAGAGCATCGACACCGAATCCAGACTCATACCGGGATCCATTTGTATATTTACATAACGGAATGCTCTGGTCAGCGTATGTATTGTATCCTTTTTTTTATCAAAACCTATGTGCAGCTTATCCAGTGTTTCACACCGGGCAGTGTCCACTGCTTCCTCCCTTGATTCGCCATAATAGATACCCAGCGTGCCTTTTCCATTTAATCCCTGAAGCTTCAGGAACCCAAAAGTTTCCTTCCCAAAGTCTACCATCAGCGACTGCCCGGATCTTTCTGTTTTAACTGCCGCCTGTGGTTTAACCGCCAGTTTAAATGCTGAAGGAGGGCTGGAAGGGCTGTCAAAGTTCCATGCAGCAGCGTTAAGCCAGCTGGTGCCAGACTGATCTGAGGCTTTGCCCGACTGGTCTATCCATTCCTTATCCTCAAAAGTAACAAGCCAGGAGGAATCAGATATCACCTTTTTCCCCCGCACAAAAATCGCGGGCACATTGTTCTGACAGAATACCTTCAGACTGATCCTGTGTTTACCGGCGGGAATACTGATCTTGTCCGGATACCCGAAAAGAGATTTTCCGTCTATTTTAACGTTATACTGGCCCTCCACATAAAGCTCGGCGACTTCAGCTTCAGAAAGCTCAAAATCCTTGTGAAAATCAATCAGCACATAGTGGCTGTCCATCTTCCAGAAGGGAGGGAGGAAAGAACCCCTTTCGGTTCTCCGGTTCTGCATTTTGTTTCCCAGCCAGATCTCAAAATCCCCGGGGTACCAGATCCATGTGGCTTTTTGTGCCAGAGTGCTTTCTGTACAAAGGCTCAGGAAGAAGACTATTAGGACAAGTGAATTTCTATACTTTAAAATCATAAATGATATGTTAGTGGTGCCCGTTAAAGAAAATGTACAAGCCAACCATTACAAGAGCCAGCACAGACCATGCTATCCACACCTTTCCGGAAGGTTTTTCCACAACTGTGAGGCTGTCCGACTCAAAAGTATGAGGCTGCCTGTCTGTTAAAGAAATTATAATGGCAATCAGCATCAGCCCTGCAAATATCAGAAAAGACAACATCAGGTAATGCGGCCAGAAAGGATACTGATCCGGTGGCAGGATCCATAAATAGGTGATCCCTGTGGCCAGACTAAGTGCTGAGCCGGCAGAAAGGGTAAAATTTACCGCCTTCCGGCTCATGGATTTCCAGAAAACTGTAAGCAGAAATACAACAGACAAAGGCGGGGCGATAAAACCGAGTACCGACTGAAAGATGTCGAATAAATTGAGCCCTTTGATATGATCTATAGCCAGTACAACGATCACCGCAAGGATACATCCGGCCACAACGGAAAGCCTGCCAACCCGGATGATCTCCTTGTTGGTTGCAGCAGGATTAATCTTTTTCACATAAACATCCATCGTGAAAACCGTACTGAGGGAATTGAGCGAAGAGCCGATAGTACCCACAAGAACTGCAATGAGCACAACGATCACCAAACCGTTCATACCTGGTGGAAACAGATGCGTTACCATCGTCATGTAGGCTTCATTGGGATCTTTAAGACCCGGGAAAAGTACGGCGCACAAGATTCCTGTAAGAATAAATAACGGCAGCGAAAGGATTTTCAGCCATGCAATAAAATTCACCCCCAGTTGCCCCTGTTCCAGAGTTTTCGCCCCCAGAACAGATTGTACCATCGACTGATCGGTGCAGAAAAAAGCCACCGCAGCCACTGGATAGCCCAGCAAAATAGCATACCATGGATATTTGGGATCACTGGCCGGCTGGATCAGGTTCCAGAAATGGGCCGGTGTATGGTGATATACTGAAAGGATGCCGCCAGCTTTGTGTAAGCCAAGTATAGTAAGCGTGAGGGAAACAGCAATCAGGAGGATCATCTGGAAAACATTTACCCTGGCAATGGCTTTCAGGCCGCCCGCAAAAGTAAACAGGCCTGCAAAGGATACCAGCACTGTTACCGATTGCCACATGGGAATACCCAGGATCTGCCGCACCAGAAAACCGCCGGCAAAAAGACCAAGAGATAACCACGAAATCAGTATTTTAATCAGCGCATACCAGGCAAGGATGTTCTGCGTGGAATCTCCATAACGCTTGCCCATAAACTCAGGCATTGTGTTCACTTTGGCAGCAAGGTACTTCGGTGCAAAAACAATAGCCAGTAAAAACAGGAAGAGGAAGGCGTACCAGTCGAAATTAACTGCTACAATGCCAGTGGTATATCCTATGCTGGCAAAGGCCAGCAGCATTGAAGGACCCACATTGGTTCCCCACATATTGAAGCCTATACTTTGCCAGCCCAGCGATTTACTGGCCAGGAACAGTGTATCTCCCTGCTGTTTTTTATCTTTGAAACTGGCCCTGTAGCCAATCACCATCAGGATCACCAGATAAGCGGCAACAATAACGTAATCCAGCGTGGTCAGACGCGCTACAATATTACCCATTTGTCAGGGGTTGAAGGCCGATCCGCTCTTTTGAAATTTCATATTCTTCCAGGATTGCGTCAAGCTTCACGGGTAATCCGGTAGTCAGGGAGCGGTCCATCGCCTGTAAAAGTGCAATTGTGCCAATTCCCTCTTTAAGATCGGGGTAGGCTGTGGTCCCGTCTTCAAGGCATTGTGCAAAGTACTCCAGGTAATTCTGGTATTCACCCGCATGGTGACTTTTACCTTCAAACCTGAAATAATGTTTCAGCTTGTGCTCCCATGTGATAACTTGTTCCTCACCGGTATTGGTGGTAACCGCATAGCGAAGATCCATGTAGTCCGCCTGGCTGCAGCCTTCGGTGCCCCTTAAAATGCAGCTCATTTCACTGTCGCGCAGGTTGGGCTGTACCGGTCCGGTATAAGCCCCGCTCACCCGGGCAATCCTGCCATCCTTTGCCTTGAAGATAAAATGCATAGTGTCCTGGTTCTTCAGTCCGGCCTGAGCGCCGTTTGCGCTGAGCATTCCGTAGCCCATTACTTCTTCAATGTCAGGTAAGTACCACCTGATAAAGTCGGTTGGATGACTCAATCCACCGTATAACCACTTAAAGGACTGCTTCAGCGACCAGCCCTTTTCCAGGAACCAGCGATGGTCGGCATGATAGTAACCTTCAATCGTGATAAGCTCTCCGATTAAGCCCGCTTCAAAATCTTTACGCTGCCTTTTCAGCGGTTCAAAAAAACGTGAACTTTGGCCCACAAACACTTTTCTTCCGGATTTTTCACTGAGGCTGATCAGCTCATTGGCTACAGAAAGATCGTCTATAAAAGGTTTGGTACATACCACATGTTTTCCATGCAGGAGGGCTTGCTTCACATGTTCGGCATGTAAATGATCAGGCGTGTAAATGGCAATGACGTCAATTTCAGGATCATCCAGCAACCGTTGATAGTTAGTTGTGAAATTGTAAAAACCGAATTCTTTTGCCCTTTGTCTGCACAACTCTTCGTTTGCATCACAAATGATCTTCAGCGAAATCATTTCACTGGCAAGTGCGGCCGACATCGTGCTGCGGCCTTCTCCTAATCCTAATATTCCTAAGTGTAGCATGAAAAATATGTTTAGATAGTTATTGTTTTACCTGTTTTAAAGGAACCCAGACTTCGCCGGGTTCTGTTCCTGTAATGCCCTGCTGATACTTCTTCATGAGCGCATTCCAGTCGTTCATCCTGGGGTTATTTGCCGTGGATTTGGGATTGAGCTGGTCCAGGTCTGCACCCTTGGGAATACTGATCACCAGCATCAGCTGATCTCCGTTTTTAAAGACCTGTAATTGCTGAAAACCTGCATTGCAAAATCCCTGTGATACTTCCGGCCAGTCTTTCAGCTGGTGTTCGTGGTAACTCAGGTATTCTTTTTGCAATACGGAGTCCTTTACCATACCTGCCGTGAAGATCACGTTGTCCCAGGCAGAGACAGTCTTAGCTCCCGGGCATTGTTTAGAATTTTTAAACTCATAAAATGGCGCATTATAAATTTTGATACTGTCCTCCTTAAAAACCTGTTGCAGAGCATCACGGAGCAGCACTGGATTTTCTATTGCACCGTAAACTACCGAATGGTTATTCCACTGATAGATACAGCTGGGGGATAGCCCATATTTTTGAATGGTTTCAGTCAGTATTCTGATGTTATGCTGCTGCCCGTTTTTGCCTGTGAGTTCAATCACCTTTGTTTTTTCGGAATGATTGATCTCCCTGTTTTTATCAGGAACTGCTTTTTCATTTTGAAGATACCGGTATGGAGACTGCAATCCCGCTGATTTTTTAATGCTGTCTGCAACCCATGGGCCATTGTTTTCCCAGCGGTTTCCAGGTCCATTTGCGTTCTGAAGGTATTTGTCGCTGGGTGTCCAGTTGTTTTTAATGGTTATAAATGAAGAGCCTTCATCTGTATACAGGTAGAACCAGTGATTGGGATCATGCGCGTACGGAGCTTTATAGATGCTGTCCGCAGCGTTTTCTGTAATAAAAGAGTTAGGTTGTGCTGATAAGGTATAGATGGCAGATACATCATACATATGTTTGCCGTAGCGCTGGATCTTATTTGCGCTAACGCGGTTGTCTCTCATAACATTGACTGTCTTTGTCCATCCCCATCCTACAGAAATGCCCATGTAGGAGAGCTCACTGAGGTCATTGTGAGTAATAGTGATACCCCTTACATAACCTGCGCCAATTCCTACAGCGCCCCAGTCTTCATTTGCGATATCGGTAAGTAAGTTATTGCTGATCAGGTCATTGCTGCAAAGCTCTCTCCCGTCTTCTGGCTGATAGGGGATATGCACTTCCTGAGCTTCATCAGAAAATACCCCGGTCTGAATTCCTGTTCCGCAAATATCTTTAAACAGGTTTCCCCTGATGATGTTATCATGGGTTCCTCTCTGGTAATCCAGTCCGGCAGAACCGAGATGTTCAAACCGACAGTCTTCGAAGCTGGTATGATCGGCAAAAGCGATCTCGGCAGCTGCGGGGGGCCGACCAACCCAGGCCTGGTTTTCCAATGTCTTTTTATCTGCGGTACCAGGTGTTTTGAGTTTGTAGGCGTCCAGCATATACATGCCCGACTGATGGGGCACATGGCCTTCGCGGGAGGGACGAAGCCAGCTGCTGTGTTCAAATGTCAGGCCTTTAAAGGAGACATAAGAGACTGGCCTGTCGATTGTTCCCTTCATTTTTATTAGTGTTTCAAGGACCGGTACCGTCACCAGGGCCGTATTTAGGTTCTCATTTTTCTTTGGCCAGTAATATAACTTCCGGTTTTGCTTATCCAGATACCATTCCCCGGCCTGGTTCAAAAACTGTATCGCGTTGCTGAGATAATAGGCTGAGTTTCCGGTTTCCCTGGAGATCCAGGGCGCCGGCCAGGGGTGTTCCGACTGTATCCGGCTTTCGGGCTGATAAAAGGAAAGTTTGGCACTGTCACCACTGAGTTTAACAGACTTGATCCTCAGGACAGCTACAGCCCACCACTGGTGAATCAGCATTTCCATCCCCTTCACCTTACCGATGTCCTCATGTGATTTAGGAATCCAGCAGCTTTGATCTTTGTGGTTCCAGGAGAGTATTCTGTTCATCCTGTCCGGGGGAGTATCTCTTGAACGCAGGGCTTTCGTTTGATTGACATATAACTGCCGGAAATCAATAACTGCATCTCCGGTCATCGGCGCATCGGCTACCCATACTTTCCCTTTCGCAGAGGCCGGTAAACCGGCAACAATACCGCTGAGTTTCCAGCCTGTAACGCTTTTTCCTCCGCTGATCACAGGCCTTTCACCAGCTGCCGCAACAATTGTGGTCGGGCTTGCAGCTGTGCCGGCGTCTTCCGGCAGGATCACTATCGGCTCGTCCAATACGTACATGCCACCTTTTACGATAATCAAAATACCTTTAGCAATAGAGGGATCAGCGGTTCTTCTGAGTTCACGTGCTTTCCGCACTGCAAAAGCTATATCTGCCACAGGTTCTGCCCTGGTTCCGGGATTGGTATTATTGCCCAGGGGAGACACCCAGATCTCGGCCGCCTGTAGAAAACAAGTGCCTGCAAACAATAATAAAAGAATCATCACAAAATGTTTACTTCCTGGGATCATAGCTGGTTTACCTGTTTGTTTTAATCACAGATCTTTGATTTATATTTTGGTTTTCTTCGTGTAAAAATACAGAGGCGGGATATGTTTTTTTTGTACATGGTTCTCTATGTATTGTAGGATATCATCTTTTCGACACACTCTGCCTTAACAAAGCCGAAGAGCTGCCGGAAACAGAACTCATTTGACAAATAGCGCTGCAAACAATTTCTCCCTGATACGGTTATCTTCTTATGCCTTATCAACCTATTTTGCCCGGTAAAACCGAAAGACCCGGAATGACTCTTATTCAAAGATTGGTTTACCTGCTGGACGAACAGTTCCGCCTGCCGGGAACCAATTTCAGGTTTGGCCTTGATCCCCTCATGAACCTTTTTCCGGTAGTGGGAGATATGACAGGCTTTGTGATTTCGGCAGGTCTGTTACTGGCGATGGCAAGAAAAGGAGCCAGCAACAAGCTGGTAGTACTGATGAGTATCAACATATTCCTTGATGCGATCATCGGCGGCATCCCCTTCATCGGACAGGTCTTTGATTTCTTTTTCAAAGCCAACAGCCGTAACCTCCGTTTGATAAAAGAACACTATGTAGAAGGAAAACACAGTGGAAGCGGCAAGAATACACTTGTCCTGGCTATAGTGATCCTGATTGTCCTGTTGGTCATGCTGATCTTTCTACTGGTAAAACTTGGCGACTGGCTGATAAGTCTGTTCTAAAACAAGAGACAATAACAGTTAAATGATAATTTCAGTCAGAAGAGTAGAAAAACGTTCAAAAGGTTATTGATTTTATGAATATTTCATCAATTCAACATATTTATAGATGTTTTTCATAAAAAATTGTGCCCTTTTCCTCTTTTACTATGTTTGAACTTGTAAAACGATTGAAAATATTGTAATTATACGATCTGTTACTCTCGCTTATTTATATTAAATATAATTTTTACCTTTAAATATTGATCATATTACAAAAGTTACATTTTACCAGTCATAAAGTGCTGAAAATGTTGCATTGATTTCTTTTTTTGCGGAATATTGTGAAGGCTTAAAACGATTTAGCCTTTGGACTGATATAAGCGTAAATTGACACATATTATCTGCCATATAGCGCAGAATCAAGACTTTACCTGAGGATGGATGTCAAAGGTAATAATAGGTAATAACAGTTAATAATGAAGGCCAGTTTATCTGGCCTTTTTTATTAGTTCATGCCCAGCAGTTTGTTATACTCCAGAATAGCATTGGTAATATTCTGCACAATTTCTTCTCTGCCGCTCTGCGAGTTGATATACTCTTCTTCTCCCGGATTACTGATAAATCCAATTTCTGTTAAAACTGCCGGCATACCTGCCTTTGCCAAAACCGCAAGGCTCTGTTCTTTTACACCACGGTCCACACGCCCGGCCCGGATATACTGCTGCTGGATCAATCCCGCCAGTTTAATACTTTGACGGCGATAGGCATTTTTCATCAATGAAAGGATAATAAAACTTTCAGGATCATTTGGATTGTAGCCCTCGTAGTTGTCTTTATAATCTTTCTCTAAAAGGATGGAAGCATTCTCCCTCACTGCCGCATCCTGCTCCCCCAGACGGCCGGAACCTGATACCAGGGTCTCTACACCGGTTACATTTGTCCTGCCTCTCATGCTTGCAGGCATAGAGTTACAATGGATTGAAATAAACAGATCCGCATGTGCCCTGTTGGCAATGGCTATCCGCTCGTACAATGGAATAAAAACATCCTCGGTCCGGGTGAATATCACTTTCAGATTCGGGATCTGTTTTTCAAGGGTTTGGCCCAATAGCAGTGCCACCTGTAATGCAACATCTTTCTCCCTTGAAAATTCTCCTCTGGTAGATCCGTCTTTACCACCGTGACCGGCATCCACAACAATGGTCATGCTTCGGGAAGTTAAAGGAGAGGCCTGTACAGGAGGTAACTGTGCCGGAGGCAATTGCACAGGGACAGTTTGTCCGTAACTAAAAACAGAGCTGATCAGTATAAGGCATACAAAAATATTCCTTATAAATAAGGGTTTCTTAATAACGTTTGGCATTCGTATTCGTGTGTTTATTCAAATTTACGAAAGATTACCATTATATTTAATATACTTTGTCAAGTTTTGACTGAACCTGACAATCCAGGTTTGGTATGCTTACATAAATATTCATTACAAAACATCTGGTAAAACAGATATGCCAAATATAAATTGTACCGCGGCCGGGCTTTAAAAACAGCATAATCTGCGCTGAGCTTTGGGAAGCAACATTGTGTAAAATCAAACTGAATGAAAGTTTTAGTTGTACATACCTTCAACCAGTTTCAAAGGGGAAATGACAGCATAGTAACCAGTGAAATTGAGTTGTTAAAGTCTAATGGGATAGAGGTTGAGCTGCTGGCGCTCCCTGTCGCTGCGGGCAGCAAATTCTCTGCAACCCTGAAAACTGTTTTCAGTTATTCTGCCTGGCAACGCGTCAGGCGCTGCATCTCCGCTTTCAAACCAGCAGTTGTACATTTTCATCACCTGGAATATGGTAGCCTTGCATCTGCACTTTATGCCGTAAAGAAGTGTGGCTTGCCTCTTGTTTATACGCCACATAATTATTCTTTACTTTGCCCTTCGGGAACACTCTTTCATCAGGATCAATTATATACAGATTCCCTGAGGCAGGTCTTTCCCTTCAGCAGTATCAGGAAAGCAGTGTACAGGAAATCAAAGCTGCTCAGTTTTGCTATGTCTGTCAGCATGCTCCTCCATCATCTTTTAGGAACCTGGAACAGGATAGACCGGCTAATGGTCCAGGGAGAATCTGTAAAGAAATTGTTTGCACAGTCTAAATTAAGTGCCCGGTCCGGCCAGATCACACTCAGTCACGCGTTTTGCCAGCCCCCGGCTAAGGAAAATTACGGTTCCGTGCCGGAACCCTATTATCTGTATACAGGAGAATTTAGTGATGAAGCCGGGCTGCCGGTTGTACTCGAAGCATTTGCTGATAACGGTTTGCCGCTCAAAGTTGCAGGGAGCGGTTTTCTTGCGAAGCTGGTCTTCGGATATTCCGAATTTTATCCAAACATCAGCCTGATAGAAACTGAAGATCCCGGAGAAATAACCTTACTGCTCGAAAATGCAAGGGCGCTCATTGTCCCTTCGGTATGGCTGGAGCCGTTTGGCAACAAGGTGGCCAAAGCTTTTTCCCTGGGCGTACCCCTGATAACATCCAATTCAGGTACACCCGGCGAAATGGTCCTGAATGGCTATAACGGTCTGTTGTTCGAAGCTGGTAACGATAAGGATCTGAGGGAAAAGGTAGATGAGTTTCAGGCACTGCACTGGTTGGAGGCCAGCAAGTACCGTGATCATGCATTGCAGAGCTACAGACTTCAATATACTCCGGATAAAGCAGCAGAGGATTTAATAAGTGTCTATCAGGCGCTTTGCGGCCCGGTAAACACAGGAGAAATCCTGCCCGGTCTGATCTGATTCAACATAAAACAGCCGGTTTTCCAATGTTTCAACTATGCAATCCCCTAAAGTGGGGATAACTTTGATCGCTTTTGGGGATATAGGATGCCTGATGTAATCTACATATTTGTATGACTCATTAAATGATAATCACAGGAGAGTAGCGGAGGTGACAGGCCTTTGCCGACCCGAATGTGAGCGTCTTTATCGGTTCAATTAATTTAGTAAGTTTTAGTTCAGTTTGATGGCTCCCTGCATGGGGAGCCATTTGCTGTTAAGCCCAATTTTGCTGGGCCATATCCCCACATTTGGGGATAGAGAACCCCCATTTTTGGAGATAGCATCAGGCTTGCATTTTGCTGAACTTTGCACTATGGCAACGACAGTAAAAAACCAGGATAAAATTAAGCTGAACGGAACTGACAGGACTGATTTTAACGGTATGATGGAAGTTGAATACAGCTACCTCTATGAGTGTCTTAGAAAAAACAAGGACACCGATATATATTTCTCGGACCTGTTTGCGGCCCTGCATGCAGTAGGAATTATGGAAAATGATCCAAGGTTAAAGTTCGACTTGTCGGACCTGAATTTAGCTTCGCGGAGGCTGGATTACGAAACATTCAAGGAAATCCTTAAACACAGCCTGGGGGGCGTCATCAAAGATGCTGTTCAGGGAAACCTGATTATTCCCGATTTCAAAAGCTTTTGCAAAGAGATCAATGAAATCTATGATCTGACAAATAAAAACAAGGGCGGTAACGTGGCCACCTACATTCCGCAGCTGGGCAGGGTAGACCCTGATAAGTATGCGATATCTGTTTGCACGGTCAGTGGGCAGCAGTTTTCCATTGGTGACAGCAATGAGGATTTTTGTATCCAGTCGATCTGCAAACCGGTCAACTATTGTATGGTACTGGAAGAACACGGAGAAGATATCGTACATCAGCATGTTGGCAGGGAACCAAGCGGAATAGGCTTCAACGGGTTGGTGCTGAATGAAAATAATCTTCCCCATAATCCGATGATCAATGCAGGTGCGATCATGACCTGTTCAATGATCAGTCCGGAACTGGAAATGGCAGACCGTTTTGAGCATGTCCTTAATTTCTGGAACAAGATCACCGGAAACCAAAATGCAATGGGTTTTAACAATTCGGTTTATCTCTCTGAAAAGGAAACAGCCGACCGCAACTTTGCGCTGGGGTACTATATGAAGGAAAAGGGTGCTTTTCCTGAAAATACAAACCTGTTGAATACGCTTGAATTTTATTTCCAGTGCTGTTCTATACAAACGGATACCAATGCAATGGCAGTTGCTGCAGCAACACTGGCAAATTCCGGTATATGCCCGCTTACCAATGAACGTGTGATGGAGAACAATACTGTGAAAAATTGTCTTTCCCTGATGAACTCCTGCGGAATGTATGACTTCTCTGGTGAATTTGCATTTACTATAGGATTGCCTGCAAAAAGCGGTGTTGCAGGTGGCTTGATGCTCGTGATCCCCAATCTGATGGGAATTGCAATCTGGTCGCCAAAACTCGATAAATCAGGAAACTCTGTAAAAGGCATCGAGTTCTCTAAGGAGCTGGTAAAACGCTATAATTTTCACAGCTATGACAGTTTAAATCTGAATAACCCGGCTAAAAAAGATCCCCGCCTGAAAAGAAATGAAGCCAGAATTGATGATGCAATGAGCCTGTGCTGGGCAGCATCTGAAGGTGATCTGCTGGAGGTGCAGCATTTATATGCACGCGGCATTAATATCAATATGGCTGATTACGACGGCAGGACCGCCCTGCACCTGGCAGCTTCAGAAGGGCACGAACATGTGATTGCTTATCTGATCGACAAGGGTGTCGACTTAAATCCGCGCGACCGCTGGGGGAATACGCCGCTGCATGACGCCTGCAAAGGAAAACATAACGGCACCATATTGCTGCTCGAAGCCAATAACGCCCTGAAATAAGGACATCCCCACTATTGGGGATAAGATTGCCAATTATAGGGATATGTACTGATCGTAATTATGACCACCTTTGTTGGTGTGATTAATGAAAAGGTTTAAATATTATATTGTCGTGCACACTAATAAAGGCTTGGAAAACAAAAAATCCTGAATTTAACCTGCTATTATTTGGGATGGTATCGCTATATTTGGGTGTTGCTCTGTTAATGTGTTCATTTAGTGTGCTTTATTGCTTTTTGTGCGGCTGTAAATCCCGGATGATTATTTTACTTTCAATTAATAATTCTGACTGGATTGCTCATCACATTTTTTAGAAATTTGCAATGATGAATGACTTGGGTAAATTGAAGATGCAGCGCATAGTTCTGGTATTTTTTATGCTGTTTCTCTGCTCTTTTAGCAGTGATGCAGACCAGAATGGGGGATTGAGCAGGTATGCATCCCTGGCGCACAGGATATTTGTGCAGGCCGAGATAAGAGCGTTTTATATCCTGCTGGCTTTTTTTATTATCCTTCTGGGTATCATTTTATACAGGTACAGGATCAAAGAGTTATTAAACAGGCAGGAAGTGAGGAACCGCATTGCAGTTGATCTTCATGACAATATCGGATCAACGCTTAGCAGTATCTCAGTGTATAGCCAGGTAGCGAAAATCTACCAGCAGCAGCAAAATGACTATCAGTTAAATAAGGTGCTGGATACTATAGGGGAAACGGCCAGCGAGATGATCAGTGAGATGGGGGATATAGTTTGGGCAATCAATCCCAAAAATGACCACATGAGTAGTATCTACAGCAGGATGGATTCCTATGCCAGGCCGGTATGCAAAGCAATGGATATTGCTTTTGACCTGCCCGTCGATCCGAAAGTTCCCTCTCTCAAAGTGGAAATGAATGTGCGCAAAAACATTTATCTCATTTTCAAGGAAGCGATCAATAACTCTTTGAAATATGCCGGTTGCAAGGCAATACAGGTAAAGCTGTACCTGAAGGATGGCAGCCTTATTTTGACTGTAAATGATGACGGAACTGGTTTTCAGCAGGAGGAGCGGACTGAGCATGATGAACACACGCTTTCCGGAAATGGTTTGAGAAATATGAAAATGCGTGCTGAGGAGATCGATGCACAATTAAAAATAACCAGCGCTAAAAATGGGACGGGGACCCTGATAGAAGTACGTTACAAAATCCCCTGAAAATTTGATTTGTACCTTTAATACGAACAACATGAGTTTACGCGTAGCAATTTTTGACGATAATAAAAACATCAGACAAAGTATCACTTTACTGATCAGTACCAATCCGGATATGGAAGTTGTGGGTTCTTTCGGTAATGTTCTCAATTGTGTGAACGACTGCCTGAAATGTGAGCCCGATATTGTACTGATGGATATTCAGATGCCGGGAATGAGTGGCATCGAAGCAGTACAGATCCTGAAACATGAGCTGCCCACCATCCAGATCCTGATGCAGACCGTATTCGAAGATGATGACCGGGTTTTTGATGCCATATGTGCCGGTGCATCAGGTTATGTGCTCAAAGACGACCTGAAAAATAAACTGATTGATGCAATCAAAGAACTGCATTTCGGCGGATCACCAATGAGCCCCAGCATTGCACGGAAAGTGATCAACAAGCTACAGATCCCGGAGAAGATCAATAAATCATCGGTTAATGAGTACAAGCTTACCCCGCGTGAAAAAGAAGTACTGTTATGTATAGTCAACGGCTTAAGTTATAAAATGGTAGCCGCCGAATTATTTATCAGTTACGAGACGGTGCGCAGCCACATTAAAAAGATTTATGAAAAGCTGCATGTGGCTTCCCTCACAGAGGCTGTAGCAAAAGCTATAAAACAAGGCATCGTATAATTCTGTACATCAGTTTGGATTCCAATGACAGCAAAAGGCAAAATAATAACAGCTGAGAGCGACCTTGAAAGCGCTGCGGCGCAGATTGCCCGGGAGAAGTTCCTGGAGGCTGGCCAGAGGGCATCAGCTCCCGATTATGTAGTTGTTCCGGAAAGCCATAAAAATGCTTTCGTTGCACAGCTCATGCTGAATACCAGGCACTTTTATCTGGAAAATAGTTATGAGCTTGATATGGACAGGTACTGCAGGATCGAAAACGATTCGCATTTTGACAGACTCCGGCAATTGCTGCACCATGCTGTCAAACAGGGAGCTGCAATAGTGATGGGAGGTACAATGGATGCTGATGAACGGATCTTTCATCCAACTATCTTTACGGATGTACCTGCCGCGGTTGACATCACCAGGGAAAAAATTTTTGGGCCAATCTTATTTGTACTTACCTATCAGCATCTTGACGAACTGGATCACAAGTATATTGCACTGCTGTAAAAGGTACTACCTGACCCATCCTGTTTCATTGCTGTCATTCCTTACCAGCTGATAATTTTCGTAAACTCCCAGTACATCCACTGTACTGCCTGTCCTGAGTCTCAGTTTTACAGCAGCGGACAGACTATCCGGATGATCATATAAGTCCTGTTGTAAAGGGCCAACTTTCAGTTTCCGCAATGGCTTACTGATACCTGTTAAAGCCTTACTTTGTATAAAGCCTGTGCGGCCATCGGGCAATTCGATTTTATACCAGCTGCTGTTTGCTGCATTCACTTTTACGACCGTACCAGCTTGTAAGGAGAGTATGCCGGGAGCATTGCGCTCTGTTGCATTGTACAGCTCTGTTTTCCCGGAAATACGCATTGTTGCATTGAGATTGCTTAATGAAGAACTGATTCTCGCCGCAGTTGTAACCACGGTGTTTACAAAAGGCATCGGGTCTACCGCTCCCTCCGGGGTATATATTCCAAAGTGCAGGTGGGCAGGGGTGGACCTTGCGTTTCCGGTATTGCCCACCAATCCCAATGTATCACCTGTGTGAACCAGCTGGCCCTCCTTCGCGAGCTGAAGATCGAGGTGTGCATAATATAAGGTGTAATCTTTGTCTTTAGGACGCAGCCAGACTACTTTACCCCCAAGATTATTCTCATTGACCCTGGTAACGGTACCCTCTGCAGCAGCAAGCGCAGGAGTACGGAAAGGCGCGAAAATATCTACGCCTTCATGTTTTCTGGAATTCTCATCCCGGCCGTCTCCAAAAATACTTTGTATGTGGCGGCTGTTTGATGACTTGACAGGGAATCCAAGTGAAGGGCCTGCGCTGATATTTAATGTGTACTGACCACCACGTAACAGTTCCGTTTGCAGCCGGATAAAGACGGCTCCGCTAACTTTGGCTTCAAATTCAAGGGCATTGTCTATTGTGTCTGCCGAAGCAATAAGTTTCATTGCTCCGTTTTTGGGCTGCTCCCATATATCTATATATAGCATAAACTGTCTGAGAGGTTTTCTGGAAAGTTCAATGCTGATCTTCTGCCCCTGTACCACGTTAAACCTGTACGCTGCAGCGGAAATACTTTCAGCAGGGAAGTATCCGGTTTCCTGGTAAGGAATGGTGATGGTCAGTGCCTTTTGCAGCACAGCTACTGAAGATACAATCCATGCAGCACCCATGCTCGTTTTATCCAGTCCGGATGATACAAGCTTGCGCTGATATTGCTCATGAGGGGATGCTGGCTTAAAGAGGTTTACCTGTCCTGACTTACAGGATAAAAGCGAAGCCAGCATTAAAGTGAGGTATAAACCCGTTAATTTATCCAGGCCTGTGGCAGTAGTTTCTTTTGTATTCATCGGATAATGTTCCAATAGTAAACAACACCGCTCAGCTGAAGTTTTATAATTTGAAAACGGAATGCAAATGTTAGAGGTGCAAAGTGATCTTTGTAATTTTTATGTTTCAACCTGGTTTTTGCATGAGATAGGTGATATTGTGCGTATTTGTTATAAATTATCAATAAATACCTTGATTTTTTTGATTAATTGCAGATATGAAGAGTATTTAGGTCGTTTAATTGTATAATTAATAATACAATTTGAATATTTGCTGTGCTATCTTCAATTATTTCTAATATAAATTGATATTTATTGTTCAAAATGTAATTAAACATTCAAAAAACAATTAAAAATTCAATATATTTAGTTTTTGTCAGTCATAATGTTATTAACGGCTGCGATTTTCAGTTTATTGTTCAGGAATACTATTAAATTTTAATAATTGTATGGCTAAAATTGATGATAAGGCGTTGGTTTCCCTCTTACATGATGGATTTAGTGAAGGATTTGACAGTCTTTACTGGAAATATCATCAGCTTATTTACATGAATGTATATAAGTTTGTAAAAAACAGGGAGGAATCGCAGGACATACTTCAGGATGTCTTTGCTACCTTATGGGAAAGCCGTCAAAGCATCCGGCAGGAGCAGTCTGTAAGCGGCTGGCTTTTCGTGATCAGTTTCAATAAATCTGTGAACCACGTAAAAAGGAAAATCCGCCATTCTGCTGCTGAAGATAAAGTCGTATCATTTTACCACGCCCATCACGATGAAAGTGATGATGTCCATGATGAACACTATCAGATCCTGCATGCAGCCATCAGAGAACTCTCGCCTCAAAAGCAAAAAGTATTTACCTTATGTAAACTGGAAGGGAAAAGTTATGAGGAAGCGGCCCAGCTGCTGAATATTTCCAGACATACTGTAAAAGAATATCTCTCGCTGGCAATGTACGCCGTCAGAGATGCTTTCAAATCACCCGCGCAAAACAACATAACCAGAATATCATTCAGCAATTAACTAAACAAAACAACCTAAACCAAAACCTAATCTGATCATGAAGAAAAAGCCTGAGAAAGCATGAAGTAAAAGACCCTCCGGTCCCAATATATCAAGACCGGAAGGTGATTAAAAATGTAAGCATCGAATATGTAAACTACCGGGCGTCGGAACCTGTATGGTAGCATTACACAAAAATTACTTAACACTTAAGCGACAAAATTATGAAAAAATCTCTACTTTATAATAGAGTGAAAAATTATGCGTTGAGGTGCTCAAAAGTTGGTACATTAACATCTCTAACCGTTTGTTTATTAGTTACTAATGCCTCTGCAAATGAGGGAGCCGCCGGAATTTCTTCTACCAAAAAATCTGCGCTGAAAGCCTTCAGTTTAAAGGCTGCAATCAAAATTTCAGGTGTTGTTACAGACGAAAACGGAGAAACACTTCCGGGAGTATCTGTAAAAGTTAAAGGTACCAGTTCAGCTACCGTAACAGATAGCAATGGTAAATTTACAATTACTGTGCCAAATGACGCGGCAATCCTGGTCTTTGGCTACATCGGTTATACAGCCAAAGAAGTGCCTGTAGCAAACAGAACCTCATGGAAAATTAGTTTACAGCCAGATGCTAAAACGTTAAACGATGTTGTGGTTGTAGGATACGGAACGCAAACAAAAGCAGAGTTTACAGGCTCAGCTTCAAAAGTATCAGGTGAAAGCCTCAAAGACCTGCCGGTACAAAGTTTTGATCAGGGACTTGCCGGTAAGGCAACCGGGGTAAGTATAGGACAGCCAAACGGTGTGTTAAACAATGCTCCCGTAATCAGGATCCGCGGTATCAACTCAATTTCCCTGAGTTCCTATCCTTTAATAGTGGTGGATGGTATTCCAATCAATACAGGAAACAGTTCCGGAAATTCACAGGTAGCCAATAACCCGCTGGGTGATATCAACCCTGCGGATATAGAATCTGTCAACGTGCTGAAAGATGCAGCTTCAACTGCAATCTATGGATCAAGGGCTGCTGCAGGGGTAATCCTGATCACTACAAAATCTGGTAAAAGTGGAAAACCTAAAGTAAATTACGAAGGATGGACAGGTATTACCAATGCCGTACGTTTGCCTGAACTGCTCAACGCAGAACAGTTCATGATGATCAAGAACGAAGCTACACTGAACTCTAAAATCCTCTCCAACAATCAGAACAATGCTGCGGTTCCTTCTGCTTCATTCTTCCCTTCCTACAATCCTGATGGTTCACTCGTGGATACAAAATGGTTTGATGAAGTATACCAGACCGGTGTTTCACAAAATCACAGTCTCAACGTGTCCGGCGGTTCAGAAACTACTAAATACTATTTCTCCACCAATTACAGTAAACAGGAAGGTATCATTAAAACAAACGAGTTTACACGTAAGTCTGCCCGTTTCAATATCGACCATAAGCTGACCAGTTTCATCAAACTGACGGCAAATATCAACTATAACAATAGCTTAAACGCTTCCCCACAAACAGGATCCCTTGAAGGTAACGCTTTTGGTCTAACGGCTATCGGACGTCTGGCCACACTTTCGGCACCAAACGTTCCTGTCAAAAATGCAGACGGCAGCTATAACCTGAGTACTACAAATACTTTGGGCATGGGAGCAAATACAGTTTCCAGTAACTTCTACAATCCTGCAGCTTTACTTGAGTATAATACTTACACTTCAGAAAATGACAGGATCATAGGAAATTTTGCTGTGGATGTTAATCTTGCAAAAGGCTTGACCTACAGGCTGAGTTATGGGGTAGACCGCTTAAGGATTGAAAATAAGTCGTTTGAGAGCGCTGTTCACGGGCCGGGTTTTGCAAACGGCGGGCAAGCTACAAACAACAGTGTGTTAATCGATAACTGGAACCTGACACATACACTGAACTATGCCGCCAAAATGGGCGACAAAAATAACTTCACTTTACTGGGAGGTTACGATGTGCAGAAGTTCAGAAACTCCATGTGGGGCGCACAGCGTACAGGATTATCTGATTCATTCTATGACAGTTTCGAAGGTTCCTTCCAGAACATAGTGCCGGGAACAACCAACAACTCCAAAAGTGAAAAAGCGTTCGCTTCCATTTTCGGAAGGGTAAGTTATGATTTTGACAAAAAATACTTTGCCACGATCAATTATCGCCGTGATGGTAACTCGGCCCTGGGCACAGGAAAGAAATATGGTAATTTTGGTGGTGTATCAGGAGGCTGGGCATTGTCAGGCGAAGATTTCTACAAGAATTCTCATTTAGCAGAAATCATGAACAGCGTGAAACTCCGCGCCAGCTGGGGTAGGGTAGGTAACGGAAACTTAGCCAATAACTATGGTTCCCTCTCTCTGTATACCTCAAGTTTATACGGAACAGTACCAACATTCGCATTTAACCAGGGCGGTAACCCGGATCTGGGCTGGGAAACCAGTAAACAAACCAACGTAGGTGCGGATATAGGATTCTTCAAAGACCGTGTTACTATCGATGTGACTTACTATAACAACAACGTAGACGGACTGATCCTCAACGTTCCTCAGTCGCCCTCAAAAGGTATTCCCGGAAACGCAATCCTGCAGAACGTAGGAGCAATGTATAACAGAGGCCTGGAGTTCGGTATTTCTGCACTGGTCTATCAGAAAGGCAACTTCTCATGGAACACCAATTTCAACTACACCCATAACAAAAATATGGTTACCGACCTGTTTGGTGCAGGTGCAGAGATCGTAGGCGCAACGGCTACTTCTTCAGAAACCACCAATATCACCCGTGTAGGCTATTCTGTAGGAAGTTTATACGGAGCAGTTACGAACGGTGTGAATCCCGCTAACGGACAAAGGATATTTGTGAATGCAGCAGGACAGCAGGTTCAGTACAACCAGTCTATACCAACAGGCGGAAGCCGCTGGACATACCTTGACGGTACAGCAGCACCGGCAATCAGTGTAAAGGATTACAAGATCCTTGGAAATGCACTGCCCACTTTTTACGGTGGTTTTAACAATACATTCAAATACAAAAGTTTCGACCTTGGCGTAAACTTCACCTATTCAGGTGGTAACTACATCCAGAATGGTACTAAAGCAACCTGGCGTGATCAGCGTTTCTGGAACAACAGTACAGAAGTGTTAACACGCTGGACTACTCCGGGTCAGGTAACTGACATTCCAAGGGTTGTCCTGGGAGATTTACTTTCAAACGGTTCATCGTTCCCGATCTCTGCCAACGTAGAAAAAGCCGATTTTATCCGTCTGCAAACTGCTTCCTTCGGATACAGGTTTAATCCTGCAATATTTGGTAAATCAGGTATTTCTTCGCTCCGGATTTATACACAGGTATTCAATGCCTTCCTCATCACCAAATACACAGGTCAGGATCCGGATATCTCGGTTAACGGAAATACAAATACTACCCCGGGTGTGGATAAAAACTCTGTACCACAGGGCAGGACATTTACTTTCGGTATGAACATAGGTTTCTAGTCTAATTTTAAAAATTCAAGCCATGAACAAGAACAACTTCAAATCATACATATTTAAACTCAGCTGTCTTACAGTGGGCCTCGGAACGCTGCTGCCAGCCTGCAAGGAATCAGAATTGTTAAACCCTATTCCCGAAACCTCGGTCTCGGCAGACCTGGTGTTCTCCACACCAACAAGGGTACTGGCCCAGGTAAACGGCATGTACAAGGCGCTGAAGAGCGGCGACTTCCTAGGAGGCCGTAACCTGATGTTAAACGATATCAGGGGAGAAGAATTCCTGAACCGTCTGCAGAATATCTTTACGGGATATGACGCCTGGAACCACACGATCAACTCCGGTTCTGCTGATGCGCTGTCTTCCTGGAGCGCTGGCTATGCAGCAATTAACTCAGCCAATTTAGTAATCGACGGACTTGCAGCAAACACTACTGTTGTGCCTGCTGCTACCTCAGTACAATATGTTGCGGAAGCTAAATTTGTAAGAGCGCTGGCTTATTATTCACTGATTACCCTGTACGGCCAGCCTTACGTAAAAGATGCAGGAGCGTCTCCTGGAATTCCCCTGCGTTTAAAAGGACAGATGTCTACTACAGACAATGACCTGGCGAGAAGTACCGTTGCACAGGTATACACCCAGATCCTGCAGGACCTGAACGATGCCGAAGCCGGATTACCTCTAACATATACCACAGCTACGCTTAATACTACAAGGGCACACCGCAATACTGCTATCGCGTTGAAAACGAGAGTATATTTAACCATGGGGATGAATGCCAATGTGATTACAGAAGCACAGAAAATCGTTCCTGCAGCTGCTCCATATGTAGCGGCAACAGGAGTTGCCAATGCCATGCAGCCAAGCATCCTGACCATTTTCTCAGCAAATTATGTGTCCAACGAATCGATCTTCTCCCTGCCAATGGCAGCACTGGATTTTGTTTCAGGCCAGAATTCACTTGGCTACAATTACAATACCAACCAGGAGTACAGCTTAAACCCGGCAGGGATTTATGGCAATGCCACCTGGCCGGCAACTGATGCAAGAAAAACACTGGTAAAAACAAATACCAATGGTGCTTTCCTGACCAAATATCAGAGTACCTTGTTTCTGGATTATATACCGGTGCTGAGATATTCAGAAGTACTGCTCAACTACGCAGAGGCAGCGGCCAAAACCGGTAACCTGGCTAAAGGAACCGAATTGTTGACGGCTGTACGCAAGCGTTCTGATGCAAGCTACAACTTCCCGGCAGCAGCTACAGCAACACAAACTGCACTGGTAAATACAATCCTGGTAGAAAGAAGAATTGAGTTCCTGGGCGAAGGCCTGCGGTCAAATGATCTGCTGAGAAACCTCCTGACTATTCCTGCTAAAGGTACTTCACCTTCGGTAACACCAAGCCAGACAGAGTACATCTTCCCAATACCAAACGCAGAGATCTCATCCAATAAAGCTTTATAAATATCAAACAGATGAAATTATATTGTACCATAGCATTAGGCTTGATTGCAGCCGGCAAAATGAGTTATGCTCAGGCTCCGGCAGCTGCAGGCATGGGCCCCGGAAAACAATCCGACACTAAACCGCAGGCGCCTTCCATGCAGAACCTGAAAAAGTTTGAAGGTTACTTTGATTTTTATTATGACGAAAAATCCGGTAAGATCTATCTCGAGGTAGATAAACTGGACAAGGAATTTCTGTATTTCAGATCACTCTCCAATGGCGTAGGAAACGGCGGCCCCGAAAGGGGACAGGCCTCCTCCGCCATTGCTAAATTCGTTAAGGCAGGAACAAAAATCCTGCTGGTAGAGCCTGTTTATAATTACCGTGCCATCACTACCAACCTGGATGAGATCAAAGCCGTAGAAAACAACTTCGCCAAGTCGGTCATCTTTGCATTTGTGCCTGTATCAGCTGCAGGAGGCAAATACATGATCGATATGACTCCTTTCATCATCCGTGACAGTCAGGGTATTACTTCAAGGCTAGGCGTCTCAAGAGTAAGCGGACCGGTTACGGTAAGGCCATCAGCAGGCGGCAGCGGCGCCAGTTACAGACTGGATGAAACCCGTTCCGTAGTCTATATGGAGAATACAAAGAACTTCCCAAAAAATTCCGAATTTGAATCTATGCTGACCTTCACGGGCGGTAATCCAAATTCAGGAGGTTACGAGCGCGGGAATGATATTGCACCGGATCCGGGAGCAATCACAATCAACATGCACCAGTCGTTCATAGAACTGCCGGACAGTAATTATGCACCGCGGAAGTACGATGCACGCTCTGCATTTGGCCAGTTCGCCTATATGGATTTCTCTGCACCGATGACGGAACCAATTATGAAAAGGTTTATCCGGCGTCACCGTCTCCAGAAAAAAGACCCGAATGCTGCAATGAGCGAAGCGGTAAAACCAATTGTTTACTACGTAGACCGCGGGGCACCAGAGATGATCAAAAAAGCACTGATCGAAGGTGGTGCATGGTGGAACCAGGCTTTTGAAGCCGCGGGATTTAAAAACGCTTTCCAGATCAGTGAGCTGCCGGCAGGTGCAGACCCAATGGATATCCGCTATAACATGGTCAACTGGATCAACCGTTCGGGTAACCCGGCACGTGCATTCTCCTCAGGCGCATCTTTCCTTGATCCAAGAACCGGAGAGATCATCAAGGGCGTAGTTACCCTGGGATCAGACCGCCACCGTCAGGATTACCTGATGGCAGAAGGTCTTCTGCAACCTTATGTTGCAGGTAAACCTGTGCCAAAAGAAATGCAGGAAATCGCACTTTCGCGGATCCGGCAGCTTTCTGCCCATGAAATAGGCCATACTTTAGGCTTCAACCACAATTTCGCAGCCAGTCCTAAAGACCGCGCTTCCGTAATGGATTACCCATATCCAAAGTTTTCGCTTAAAAAAGACGGTACTGTAGACCTCTCTGATGCTTATGCAAAAGGTATAGGCAGCTGGGATAAACGCGCGGTGATGTGGGGATATACCGAATTTAAAAAAGGAACAGATGAAAATGCTGCCCTTGAAAAGATCATGCACGAGACACTGGACCAGGGGTTTATCTTCATTCCTGATATCGGCGGAAATGCACATCCTACCTCACACCAGTGGGATGATGGTGCAGATCCGATCGACCAGATGACCAACATCATGACGGTACGCAGGAAAGTGCTGGATAATTTCTCTGAGAAATCTATCCTTGACGGCGAACCAATGGCTACAATAGAAGAAGTACTGGTGCCAGCTTACCTGTTACACCGTTACCAGATCGAAGCAGTAGCAAAATCTATCGGCGGACTGTATTTCACACATGCCATCAAGAACGACGGACAGGTGATCACACGGATGGTAGAACCCAAAGAGCAATGGCGCGCTTTTGAATCTCTCATGAGCACAATTACACCCGAAGCCCTTGCCCTGCCCGAAAAACTGATCAAAATGATCCCGCCGCGTCCATCAGGATACCCTGCCGGGGTTGAAACATTCAACCGATATACAGGCCCTACATTTGACCCTATTGCTGCGGCAGAATCTGCTGCGAGCACCACTTTGGCTTACATGCTGGATGATGAGAGGGCAAGCCGCCTGATCGAATACAATGCCAGGGACAGCAAGTACCCGGGTTTTATTGAGATTGCAGACAAACTGATCGACCAGACATGGAATGCGCCTGTAGCCGATGGTTATAAAGGTGAACTGCAGACTATGGTAAACAATCAGGTGGTAAAATACCTGCTGATGCTGTCTGCCAACAGCCGCACTTCTGAAGTGGTAAGGGGACAGGCACTCTATGAAGTGGAGAACCTCAAACAGATGCTGACAGCAAAAATGTCCGGCGCTCCGGCAAAACAGAAAGCCAACATTCTTTTTGCACTTTCCCAGTTTGAGGCCTTCAAGGCAGATCCCAACAAATTCCAGCCGCCTGCAGCAACAGAGATGCCGCCGGGAGCACCAATCGGAATGCCTGGTATGGATTTCCTCCATGGCGGAGAAGTCAACAATTCAGGCTTTAGTGCCACGTTCGACAATTTATAGGAAGTATTCACTTAACCAGACAACATGAACACGAAAATACAATCCTCGCTCAAAAAGGCACTTTATTTTGGCGCATCCTGTGTTTTGGGATATGGAGTTCTTGCCCCGGGGCAGGCTGCTGCACAAACGATGGATGCAGCCAAAGTCGAAGCCCTCAAAGCAGAGCTGATCAAAGAGATAGACAAGCAGCAGAAACAAACCCAGGTCATGGTAGATATGGTCTACAGTTTTGGAGAGCTGGGCTTCCAGGAGTTTGAAACCTCAAAATATCTAACGGATATCCTTAAGAAAGAAGGTTTTACCGTTGAGCATGGCATCTCAGGTATTCCTACGGCCTGGATGGCCAAATGGGGATCAGGCAAACCGGTGATTGCAATCGGCAGCGATATCGACTGTATTCCAAAAGCTTCCCAGAAACCAGGTGTAGCTTACCACGATCCGATCATAGACGGCGCTCCCGGACATGGCGAAGGCCATAACTCAGGCATGCCACTCAACATCACCGCGATGCTTGCGCTGAAAAAGATCATGGCAAAGGAAAAGATCCAGGGAACTTTAGTATTGTGGCCGGGCGTAGCCGAAGAGCAGCTGGCTACAAAAGCATATTATGTACGGGATGGTTATTTTAAAGATGTTGATGCCTGCATCTTCACCCACGTAGGTAACAACCTGAGCACGGGTTACGGCCCCATAGGCACCAGCGGAATGATCTCCGTGAAATTCAATTTTGAAGGCGAAGCAGCCCATTCTGCAGGCGCACCCTGGAAAGGCCGAAGCGCACTGGATGCTGTGGAGCTGATGGATGCCGGCTGGAATTTACACCGTGAGCATATGCTGCCAAGTCAGCGT